>Ga0209050_1001801_pt1 | contig 20967 bp, 19 predicted proteins | sample Araplavi_mTSA_r2_FD_184276 | JGI IMG/M metagenome (GOLD analysis project Ga0209050, IMG submission 184276) | Arabidopsis root microbial communities from North Carolina, USA - plate scrape MF_Cvi_mTSA_r2 (SPAdes) (version 2) | ecosystem: Host-associated > Plants > Roots > Endosphere | place: USA... | reverse complement strand
TCTTCGGCGCGCCCCGTTCCGAGCGCGCACGGGACTTTTTAGCGCGTATCATTCACTGACAGGGCGGGTCGTCGTCCCCGCCAGCGGAGGACACCATGACCTTTCTGCGCCTGCTTCCCCTTTTCTTCCTGGCCGCCGCGGCCAGTGCCCAGGAGCCCACCGGGACCCTCGCCAAGATCAAACGCACCGGCCAGGTGGTGTTGGGCGTGCGCGACGGCTCCATCCCTTTTTCTTATCTCGATGACAAACAGCAGTACCAGGGCTATTCGGTGGACCTGTGCCTGAAAGTCGTCGAGCACCTGAAAACGCAGCTCGCCATGCCGGGGCTGAAGGTGGCCTACAACCCGGTCACCTCCGCCAACCGCATCCCGCTGATGGCCAACGGCACCATCGACCTTGAATGCGGCTCCACCACCAATAACGCGGAACGCCAGCAGCAAGTGGCGTTCGCGCCGACCATGTTCGTGATTTCCAGCCGCCTGCTGGCCAAGAAGTCGGCCAACATCCAGACGCTGGAGGACATGAAGGGCAGGGTGCTGGTTGCCACGGCAGGCACCACCACGCTGAAGCAGATGACCATCCTGAATAATGAGCGCAAGCTCGGCATGAAGATCCTGATCGGAAAGGACCACCCTGAATCCTTCCTGATGCTGGAAACGGGGCGTGCCGAGGCGGAGGCCAATGACGACATCCTGCTGGCGGCGCAGGTGGCAACGTCCAAGGCGCCAGTCGATTTCGCCGTCAGCAAGGAGGCGATGTCGGTGGAGCCTTACGGCATCATGATGCGCAAGAACGACATGCCGTTCAAGAAGTCGGTCGACGAAGCGCTGCGCAAGGTCTACCAGTCCGACGAGATCCAGCGCATTTACAAAAAATGGTTTATGAGCCCGATCCCGCCGCGCAGCGTGAACCTGAACTTCCCCATGCCGGGCCCGCTGAAAGCGGTATTGGCCAAGCCGACCGATTCGCCGGACCCCGCTGCCTACAGATAGCATGCACTACAACTGGAACTGGCACATCTTCTGGGAACTGTCCCCGGACGGTGTGCACAGTTATTGGGACACGCTGTGGTCCGGCCTGGCCTGGACGCTGGCGACCTCGCTTGCCGGCTGGGTGATAGCGCTGGCGCTGGGCATCGCCGTCGGCACGTTGCGCACCGCACCCAATCGCTGGCTGCGCCGCTTTGCCATCTGCTGGGTGGAAGTGTTCCGCAATATCCCGCTGCTGGTGCAGATGTTCCTGTGGTTCTTCGTATTGCCCGAGCTGCTGCCGCACGCAGCGGGCGCCTGGCTCAAGGCGCTGCCCAATGCACCGTTCGTGACGGCGGTGCTGTGCCTGGGCTTTTTCACTTCCGCACGGGTTGCGGTGCAGGTGGCTGCCGGAATCAATGCATTGGCAGGCGGCCAGCGCCTGGCGGCATTGGCGCTTGGGCTGTCGCGCGTGCAGGCCTATGAATATGTGCTGCTGCCGCTTGGGCTGCGCATCGTCTTGCCGCCGCTGGCCAGTGAGTTCCTCAACATCATCAAGAACAGCTCCGTTGCCCTCACCATCGGTTTGATGGAGCTGACTGCCAGCGCGCGCTCGATGCAGGAATTTTCTTTCCAGTTCTTCGAAGCGTTTGCTGCCGCCACCATGATCTACGTGATCGCGAACATCATCGTCGTCGCCGGTATGACCGTGCTCGAGCGGCACCTTGCGCTGCCCGGAACGCTCGGCGGCGAAGCGCGGAGGGCCGCGTGATGTTTTCGAACTTCGACTTCAGCGTGATCGCCAATTCATCGGTCTACCTGTTCCAGGTCGGCATGGTGTTCACCCTCAAGCTGACGGTGCTGGCCATGCTGGGCGGCGTGGCGCTGGGCACTTTGCTGGCGATGGCGCGCCTGTCGTCGTTGCGCGTGTTGTCGCTGGCTGCGGCAGGCTATGTGAACCTGGTGCGCGCCGTACCGCTGGTGCTGGTGATCTTCTGGTTCTACTTCCTGGTGCCTTACATTGCCGCATGGATGATCGGCGCCTCCGAGCCGGTCAAGGTTGGCACCTTCCTGTCGGCGCTGATCACCTTTACCCTGTTCCAGGCCGCCTATTACTGCGAGATCATGCGCGGCGGCATACAGGCGATTCCGAGAGGGCAGGTCCAGGCGGCGCAGGCGCTGGGAATGAATTACTGGCTGACCATGACGAAGATCGTGCTGCCCCAGGCTTTTCGCAATATGCTGCCGGTTTTGCTGACGCAGACGATTGTCCTGTTCCAGGATGTGTCGCTGGTCTATGTGCTTTCCATCCCGGACTTCGTCGGCGCGGCCAGCAAGATCGCCCAGCGCGACGGGCGATTGGTCGAGATGTACCTGTTCGTGGCACTGGTGTATTTCATCCTGTGCACACTTTTTTCCTGGCTGGTGCGCCGCATGCAACGGCTCATCGCGATCATTCAGTGATTGCTTGCCAGCCAGTGTCCCCGATTGGACCACCCCAGGAAGATGCGTGCGCCCGCAGCCTGGTCGATTGGCGTCTCTTGAACGGCCGCATCCAGCCCCTTCCAGGCAGGCGCAAACGCAACCTGGAATCGCGGCGCTTGCGCGTCTAGGTGATTGCGTGCCCAGTCCATGAATTCAGAAATTTCAAACGCTGACTGCAGCGAGAGGAAGAACATCATTTGTCTCCATGCATAAGCTGCGTTTTTGATTCGAATGACGTCGCTGCGCCAATCGTTCACCTGTACCTGCAGTCGATTGCAGATCCATCTGAAGCATTGCTGGCTCAAGCGTGGAAGATCGGCGCGTAACGATGATCCGAGCTGTAACCTGGCGAACAGGGTCGCTAGATTCTGCGTGGTCAGGATTTGCTGTTGCTCGATAATCATGCCGTTTGTTGCGGGACGCCAGGTGTCGTATGGCACACCGGCGCGATTCGCGCAGGCGGCTGCAAGGTCGAAGCTGGGCGACTCGCGCGTACGCTGGAACCATCGAAGCGGCTTTGCCTGCGGCACCTCCGCCGGCTTGAATATGCTGTAGTCGATGCCGTAGTAGCGCGAATAAAGCGTCTCGTCCAGGAGACCTGCCGCAATTGCAAGTGCATCCTTGAATTTGTTTGAGAACTGGCCCATGAAGATATCGGTCGCCAGTTCCTCCGTCAGGGGTAGGTCAACGCCGGCATGCTTTGCCAGCGCGCTGAATTCCTGTAGCAGCTTGTTCGGGACGGGCGTCTGAGGGAACGCGGTCACCACAAGTGCAGCAGCTTCCTCAAGTGCTAGTTTCGCGACTTCCTTATGTGACAGCGCATTGTTGCGGAATCGATCGGTCGCTGCGACCCAAGGCAGTTCTTCGAGCCTCACTTGCTTTTCGAGGTTCAGCAACAATAAGGAACGGCGCCGCCGGAACGCGCGATAAATGGCAGCGTAAAGGCCGCGCAACGAAGGCTCCTCAATGCTCAGGGCTGAGAGTCCGGAACTTAATTGTGGCAGTACTTGCGCCATGACCTCACCGGACGTGATGAGATTAGCCCTTATCAATCCTTCGATTGAATCGCTCTGGCAGCTTGCAGCCTTGCGACAGATGGAAGGAGGTATGCGTGTGCCGGCGGGGACGGAATCGGTAGCTTCCGAGGCCAGTACATTGCCCTTCAGCTGCTGGGTATCATCAATTCCTTCGCCCTGGGGATACTTTGCGATTCGTGCCGCCACGACCAATGCAATCTTGTCGTGCATCGGTGCCGCAACGTCCATGGACTGCTGATATCGGTGTGTCGCACGCTTTCTGTCGCCAACCGGGCCGTATTTCTCGACATTCTTGTTAACGATTAAACGGATCAATCCAACGTCGCCGCCAGTGAGCGATGCTGAATCCAGGGCGCATTTGCGGAGCAACTCGCGTAGCTTGGCGTAGTGCAGCTTCGGCTTGTCCTGCTTGCTGCAGTGCTGGTGTTTCGCACGCAGCTCCGAATATTCTGCGAGCAGACCATCTGCACGAGATACCCAGTCGGCAGGTAAATTCCTGCATGGCCAGCCTTCGCGATAAGTTTCAGCGAATAGTGCGACGACGCGGTCGTTGAATGGGGCCCAGACCAGCACGGCTTCCTGTTGAGCCAGTATTTTCCCGTTCGGGCAAATTGCATGCAGCTTGTTCTTTATTGCGCCTGCGGTGTGGACATGAACTCGGGGGCCCTGGCGCCGTGGCACACTCGTCGGGATAGGATAGAAACGGAGCTGGGCGAAGAATGGAGAAAGTTCTTCAATCAGTCCGCGCGCTTGTTCGGCGTGGCCGTGTTTTGCCAGCCATGCGACGACCAGCAAGGCGCCTTCTTCAGGCAGGTTGATTTCGTAGCAGCCATTGCCCAGCATTTCCTGCAACTGAGCCAAACCAGCGTCGGAAAGGAAGTGTGAGTTCAGCGCCAAGCGCTCGCTGTATTCCTCCACCGGAGGAAGGCTCGCGAGGTAGTCCTGCTCGAAAGGCAACAGCGGTCCGCCAGCCGACAATGCCCCGGTTGCGAAGCCGCCTGTTACAACCTCTAGCGTGACCCACGCCGGAACGTCCTTGAGGGGCGTCCTGGAACCGTATTTGGCCGAACGGGTCAGGATATTCGACAGGACCTCGGTCCACGCATGGATGCGATGTTCGTTGGGGGCGTTGGCGAGCAAGGCCTTCGCAAGCTGGAATTTCGCGTAGCCGGAGTTTAAGTTGGGCATTGCATTCCTGGGAATAGGATTCGGGGGCCGGAATCGAACCGGCGCCACCTCGGTCCTGAGCCGAGGGTTCTTCCACTGAACTACCCCGAAATGGAAGTTGGAGCGAGGCGACATGTTGACAGGGCATAGTGAATTTGGCAACTCCCTCCACTTCGCAAGCACGTCGCGGCAAAGACTTTCGCAATGTTTCGGCATGTAGCGGAGGTGTAGCGCTTTGTTTTCCCACCTGGTGTGTGCGCAACCCGCTGTGTACCATGTGGCGCATGAAGACGACTAAACTTTCGGTTGGCGCCTTGCTGGTGCTGGGGGCGTTCGGTAGCGCGCAAGCTGCGGGACGCGTGGTGGCAGACGTGGCCCTGACGAAGGCGAGGATTGTTGACGTCGCATCAGGCAAACTGGTGCTAGGCAAGGCCGTCCTGCTGAAGGGCGGTGACATCATCGCCGTTGTCGACAACGCAAAGTTGAACGACTACTCGCCTAAGCGCACCATCAAGCTGCCGGGCAAATACCTGATGCCGGGCCTGTGGGACACCCACGTGCACTTCGGCGGCGGCCCTGCCCTGATCGAAGAAAACAAGCAGCTGCTGGGCCTCTACCTGGCACACGGCATCACCACGGTGCGCGATTGCGCTGGCGACCTGTCGGACACCGTGCTCGATTGGCGCGACCTGATCAACCAGGGCAAGCTGGTGGGCCCGACCATCCTGGCTTCCGGGCCGAAACTGGAAGGCTACAAGCCGCTGTGGAAAGGCACCATTGAAATCGGCACGCCGGAAGAAGTCAGCAAGGCGCTGGACTACCTGCAGTCGCGCAGCGTGGACTTCGTGAAGATCACGGAGAACACCATGAAGCCGGAGATCTTCCTGGAAGCGGTGCGCCAGGCCAAGGCGCGCGGCATGCAGACCTCCGCCCACCTGCCGGTCCAGCTTACGCTGGACCAGGTCATGCAGGCAGGCCTGGGCAGCATCGAACACCAGTCCTATGCCCTGCGCGGCGCGACCCCGCGTGAGGCGGAACTGACCGCCCAGGTGGCGGCGGGCAAGCTCACCGGCCGCGAGGCGATGCGCGCCAGCCTGGAAAGCTTTGACGAGGCGACCGCGCGCGCCACCTTCCGCCGCATGGCGGCAGCCGGCATGTCGATCACCCCGACCCTGGTGGGCTCGCAGGTCACCGCCTACCTGGACCGGGACGACCATGCCAACGACCCGTACCTGAAATACATCGGCAAGGGCCTGCGCAAGACTTACGAATGGCGCGTGCAGCGCGCGGCCAACGATGATGCGGCGGCCATCGCCTACCGCCATGCCTCCTTCGAGAAGGCGGCTTCGCTGCTGCCGCTATTGCAGCAGGAGGGCGTCAACATCATCGCCGGCACCGATGCAGGCTTCCTGAATTCTTTCGACTATCCGGGCCAGGGCCTGCACGATGAATTGGGAATTTTCGTCAAATACGGCCTGACGCCGCAGCAGGCGCTGCAAGCGTCGGTCATCAACGGCCCGCGCTTCCTCGGCAAGCAGGAGCGCTACGGCGCCGTCGCCAAAGGCAAGGCCGCCGACCTGCTGGTGCTGGATGCGAATCCGCTGCAGGACATCGCCAACACCCGCAAGGTGCGCATGGTGGTCAGCCACGGCAAGGTGTATGACCGCAGCCAGCTGGACGCAATGCTGGAATCCGCTCGCCGCTACGCGGAAGAGCATCCGGCGCCGCCTGACGCTTAAGCCGCGCCGCGGCGGGCTTTCTCGATCCTGGCGATGTCGATTTTCTTCATGTCCATCATCGCGTCGAAAGCACGCTTGGCCGCTGCGCGGTCCGGATCGGAGATCGCCTCCATCAGGACGCGCGGCGTGATCTGCCAGGACAGGCCCCAGCGGTCCTTGCACCAGCCGCATTCGCTTTCCTGGCCGCCATTGCTGACGATGGCGTTCCATAAGCGGTCGGTTTCCGCCTGGTCGTCGGTTGCAATCTGGAATGAGAACGCCTCGCTGTGCTTGAAGAGGGGGCCGCCGTTCAGGCCAATGCAGGGAATGCCGGCGACCGTGAACTCGACCACGAGGACATCGCCAAGCTTGCCGTCCGGGTAATCTCCCGGCGCCCGGTTGACCGCGCCGACTGAGCTGTCGGGGAAGGTTTTTGCGTAGAAGGTGGCGGCATCCAGCGCGTCGCCGTCGTACCAAAGACAGACTGTGTTCTTGCTAGCCATTCGCTTGCCTCCTCAAAGGATTGGCGGGGGAAGCGCCAATATCGCACATTCTCGTGGCCGATGCGGTACAGCAGGTAAAATGGCGGGATTCGTTTATTGAAAGCCTGCAGCCATGAGTGACTTCGAGATCCCGCACAGCATCACCATTACCCGCCCTGACGACTGGCATCTTCACCTGCGTGACGGCGCTACCATGGCCAGCGTCCTGCCGGACACCGCGCGCCAGTTCGGCCGTGCGATCGTGATGCCAAATTTGAAACCTCCTGTCACCACCGTGGCGCAGGCCGCTGCCTACCGCGACCGCATCCTGGCAGCCCTGCCGCAAGGCATGGATTTCGAGCCGCTGATGACACTCTACCTGACCGACAACACCTCGTCGGACGAAATCATCCGCGCCGCGGATAGCGGCTTCGTGCACGCGGTCAAGCTGTACCCGGCCGGCGCCACCACCAACTCCGACGCCGGCGTGACCGACCTGGCCAAGTGCTACAAGGTGCTGGAAACCATGCAGGAAGTCGGCATGCCGTTCCTGGTGCACGGCGAAGTGACCGACCAGGACATCGACCTGTTCGACCGCGAAGCAGTGTTCATCGAGCGCGTGATGCGCCCGCTGCGCAAGGACTTGCCTGCACTGAACATCGTGTTCGAGCACATCACCACCAAGGACGCCGCGCAATACGTGGCGGAAGCGGAAGGCCCGATCGCTGCCACCATCACCGCCCACCACCTGCTGTACAACCGCAATGAGATCTTCAAGGGCGGCATTCGCCCGCACTACTACTGCCTGCCGGTGCTGAAGCGTGAAGAGCACCGCCTGGCGCTGGTGACCGCTGCGACCAGCGGCGACGAGCGTTTCTTCCTCGGCACCGACTCCGCGCCGCACGCGCAGGGCGCCAAGGAAGCTGCCTGCGGCTGCGCTGGTTGTTATACCGCGCTGCATGCGATGGAGCTGTACACGGAAGCGTTCGCCCGCGCCGGCGCGCTGGACAAGCTGGAAGCCTTCGCCTCCCTGAACGGGCCGGCCTTCTACGGCCTGGAACCGAACAAGGGCACCATCACGCTGAAGCGCGAGCAGTGGACCCTGCCGGCCGACCTGCCGTTCGGCGATTCCAAACTGATCCCGCTGAACGCCGGCGAAACGATCAACTGGAAAATGGCCTAAGCGACTCCGTGTTCCAGGACATCGACTGGTCCCGCGCCTGGTACGCATCGGTGCGGGACGCCGCTTCCCGCATCGACCTCTCCCTGCCCAGTGTGGTCGAGCCGTTCTGCGAACAGGCGGCCGCGCTGGCGCTACTCAACCATGCGGGCCAGCCGCTGCGCTTCGTGCCGCAAGCTTCACTCCCTGAAGGCACCGCCTATGAAGAATTCATCGGCGCTACCGGCCAGGTGCCCACCCGCGACAACCTGCACGATTTCTTCAACGGCCTGGTGTGGCTGACCTTCCCGCTCGTCAAACGCCAGCTCAACGCCCTGCAGGCCGCGCAGATCGCACAGGACGGCGTCGGCAAGTCGCGTGGTCCGGCGCGCGATGCTGCTACTATCTATGACGAAAATTCGGCGTTGCTGGTGGTGCGCGACGATGCCGAAGGCGCAGCCCTGGTGGATGCCTTGCGCAACCACCGCTGGCGCGAAGCCTTCGTGGAGCGCGCCGCCATGTTCGGCCGCGACGCCGAAGCCTGGCTGTTCGGCCACGCGCTGATGGAAAAGCTGGTGGCGCCGTACAAAGCCATCACCGCCCACACGCGGGTGGTGCTGGCCGGCGACGATTACTGGGCGCTGGACGATGCTGGCCGCCGAGCATGGCTGGATCGCGACGAAGCGACGCGCCTGGCCAGCGAAGGCCTGCTCAAGGGCGGCTTCACTCCGCTGCCGGTGCTGGGCATTCCCGGCTGGTGGCCGCAGCAGGACGACACTTTTTACGCAGACGACACGGTATTCCGCGCCAAGCGGAAGCCCGCTTGAAAGGAGCTTTGAATGGACAGGATTATTCGCTGGGGCATCCTCGGCACCGGCAAGATTGCCAAGGCCTTCGCCACGGCGCTGCGCGATGTGCCCGACGTCGAACTGGCGGCGGTTGCTTCGCGCAGTCTAGATAGCGCTACCGAGTTCGCCCGGGAATACGGTGCCAAGCGCGCCCATGGCGACTACCAGGCGCTGGCCGACGACGACGGCGTCGATGTCATCTACATCGCCACCCCGCACGCCATGCACCACGAGAACGCCATCATGTGCCTGAAGGGCGGCAAGGCGCTGCTGGTCGAAAAGGCCTTTACCCTGAACCGCCGCGAAGCGCAGGAGATCGTCGACCTGGCGCGCGAGCGCAAGCTGTTCGTGATGGAAGCAATGTGGACCCGCTTCCAGCCGGCCATGCTGGAAGCCAAGCGCATGATCGACATGGGGGAGATCGGCAATGTACGCAACCTGCAGGCGGATTTCGGCTTCCCGGCCGACGCCGGCCCCGAGCATCGCCTGTTCAATCCCGTGCTGGGCGGCGGCTCACTGCTGGACCTGGGCATCTATCCGCTGTCGATGGCGGCTTTCTTCCTCGGCCCGGTCAAGGGGGCGCGCGGCTATGGCGAACTGACGCCGGCCGGTGTCGACATGCAGGCCAGTTTCGTGCTGCAGCACGAAGGCGGTGCCCTGTCGGCCTGTAGCTGCAGCCTGAACTCCTGGACCCCGACCACCTTGACCATCTGCGGCGACAAGGGCTTCCTGCGCCTGCATGGCCGCTTCCACCACACCGAGCATTTCACCGTTGGCCTGAACCGCGGCGACGAGCGCGAGTTCCATTTCCCTCGCATCGGCAACGGCTATGCGCATGAAGCGATGGAAGTGGGGCGCTGCCTGCGCGCAGGCTTGCTGGAAAGCCCGGCGATGCCGCTGGACGAAACCGTCGAGCTGATGGGCGTGCTCGATGAACTGCGCGCGCAGCTCGGCGTGCGCTACCGCGTGGATTAACCGCGAAGCCACACGCGACAACTCTTTACAAAAAAGTATTAGCCCTCCAATTGCTATAAAGTTATTATCGAATTTTTAACTTTGGTTGGAGGGTGGTATGCATCATGCAATCCTGAAGCTGGCTGGCGGGGTGGCGCTGGCATTGGCATCTGGCGCCGCTTCGGCGCACTGGGTCACTACTGATCTTCAAGTTACGGGCATCATCCAGGAAATACCTGGCCCGTCTGCCCGCTGCCCTTCCAATTTCGGCGGCACCATTACCGGCCATGGCAGCAGCGCCCTGCTGGGCCGCGTGGCCTACGTTGCCAGCGACTGCATCACGCCCAACGGTGCAATCTACAACTTCAATCGCGGCCGCATGATCCTCATGACCCTGTCCGGCGACCAGATTTACGCCGACTACAGCGGCCAGTTCGTGCCGACCGGCCAAGGTACCAACTATGTCTTCAGCGGCGCCACCTTCCAGATCGTCGGCGGCACCGGCCAGTATATTTTCGCCACCGGCGGCGGCCAGTTGCAGGGCGGCGAAGACATGGTGACCGGCGCCGGCAACATCGTCCTGAGCGGCCGCATGAGCTACTGGAAGCGCTAACAGCGCTTTGGCGGGGCCGCCAGCAGGATTTGGCGGCATCCTTTACACTGGCTTTCTTTGCCAGCAGGATGCCCGCCATGACCAGCACCGACCGCCACCTCAATCTCAAGACGATCCTGCTCACCACCGGCGTCGTGCTGACGCTGTCGATGGGCGTGCGCCACGGCTTCGGCTTCTGGATGCAGCCGATTTCGCAGGCCAACGGCTGGACGCGCGAAACCTATTCCCTGGCGCTGGCGCTGCAAAACCTGCTGTGGGGCGCTTTCGGCCCATTCGCCGGCATGGTGGCCGACCGCTGGGGCACCCAGCGCGTGGTGGTCGCCGGCGCCTTCTCTTATATGGCTGGCTTGCTGTGGATGGCCACGGTGACGCAGCCGACCCTGTTCATCATTGGCTCGGGCGTGTTCATTGGCCTGGGCCTGGCCTGTACCGCCTTCGGCGCGGTAAGCGGCATCATCGGCCGCGCGGCGCCGGTGGAAAAGCGCTCCTGGGCTTTCGGCGTTTCGGGCGCGGCCAGCTCCTTCGGCCAGTTCCTGATGATGCCGGTCGAGCAGCAGCTGATTTCCTCCATCGGCTGGCAGCACGCCTTCTATGCACTGGCCGGCGTCGTGTTCCTGCTGATGATTCCCATGACCGCCTTCATGCGCGAACCGAAACATGAAGTGGCAACCGGCGGCGCGCACCAGAGCGTGGGCGAGGCAATGCGTGAAGCGATTGGCAACCGTTCCTTCCTGCTGCTGGTGGCGGGCTACTTCGTGTGCGGCTTCCAGCTGGTATTCGTCGGCGCCCACTTGCCGGCCTACCTGAAGGACAAGGGCATTGCGACGCCGGGCGTGGCGGTGATGGCGCTGGCGCTGATTGGCCTGTTCAACATCTTCGGTTCCTTCACCGCCGGCCAGTTGGGCGGCCGCATGCCGAAGCGCTACCTGCTTTCCTCGATCTACTTCGCGCGTTCGGTGGTGATCGGCCTGTTCCTGCTGGCGCCCTTGTCGCAGTGGTCGGTCTACCTGTTTGCCGCGGCCATCGGCTTCCTGTGGCTGGCCACGGTGCCGCTCACCAACGGCATCATCGCCGGCGTGTTCGGCTTGAAGCATATGTCGATGCTGGCGGGCGTGGTGTTCCTGTCGCACCAGGTGGGCAGCTTCATCGGGGTGTGGCTGGGCGGCTACCTGTTCGACAGGCTTGGCAGCTACGACGTGGTATGGGGCATTACCCTCGGCCTGGGCATCTTTGCCGGCCTGGCCAACCTGCCGATCGACGAGCGTCCGCTGGCGCGCAGCGAGCCTGGATTGAGGGCGGCCTGACATGAAGCAGCGGCTGCTCCGCATCGGCCTGTGGGCGCTGGGAATAGCGGTGCTGGCACTGGCCTTCGCGGCCTATCTGCAGCCGGCCTTCATGCTCGACCTGGCCAACCGCATCTACCTCTGCCTATGAGGCCAGGGCTGCCCTGATCAGGCCTGCTTGCGGGATTTGCTGGTCTTCTGGGCGACCTGCATTTTCTTTTTCGAAGATTTGTCGCTGGCGACACGCGTGGCTTTACCCTTCTTGCCCTTGCCGGCCTTATGCGGCGCCGGCGGCACTTCTTCAACACCGGTGCGCTTGGCATGCATGGCCGACGGCAGGGCGTTGTCTTCCAGGTTGGCCAGCATGAAGCGGTTCGGGTCGATGCGGGTGCCGTCCTGGTAGGCTTCCAGGTGCAGGTGGGGGCCGGTGGCGCGGCCGGTGGCGCCGGACAGGCCGATCAACTCGCCGGCAGCCACGGTGTCGCCCACGCTCACATTGCGCTTGTTCAGGTGCGCGTACAGCGAGCGCAGGCCGCCTTCATGCTCGATCACCACCACGTTGCCGTATTTGCGGTCGCCAAGATAGCCCATGCCCGATGCGACCACGGTGCCGTCGTTGGTCGCCATGACCGGCGTGTTGTGCGGCACGGAGAAGTCGATGCCGCCATGCGCACGGCGTCCGCGGGCGGCGCCAAAGAAGCTGCTGACGCGGCCGCCTTCCAGCGGCAGGCGCCATTGCTGCAGGAGCGCGTCTTTCGGCTCTTTCTCTTCCTGTGGCGGCGGAATGTCCAATGGCTCGGGCATTGCGGCGGCAGGCTGCAGGATGTTGGCAGCGGCCAGCACGGTCATCAGGAGGAGGTTGGTGATCTTTGGCATAGCGGGCGAGTTTCGCATAACAAGTGCTGTATGGCAAATACGTAGGGAACAGACAAGATTTCTTTTGCTAGTTGAAGTTCTGCTTGTAGTTGAGCCGCAATGTCATGCCGCCGCGCGTGCCGATGGTGGTCTGGCGCCACTCCAGGCCTTCATGGCGGTCGGTGTTGGCGCGCTCGGGATGCAGCACGTCTGACAGCGCAAGGCGCAATTCCTGTTGCGGCGACAGCCTCCAGGCGGCGCGCAGGTCCAGCTTGCGCTGGTAGGCCAGCATCGAAATGACGCTGGCGGAAGCGCGGCTTGCGCCCCCGGCTTCGTACGAGAACTCGGCCTCCAGCGTCAATGCGGCGCGCTTGTAGCCGAGGGCCGCGGCGCCGCTGAACGGCGTTTGCGCGGCAAGGCGGTTGTCGGGACCGGGCACCCGCTCCAGGCGGGAGCGGTTGAAGGTGGCGTTGGCACGCAGGGACAGTGACGGGGGCAACGGCGTGCGCAACTCCAGTGTGAAGCCGTGCACGCGGGCGCCGCCCTGGTTGGCCGGCATGGTGATCCAGCGCGCGCCGTCGCGGAACAGCGTGAGCAGGATGACGTTGTCGATGACGCGCGCGTAGATGCTGGCGCCAAGCAGGCTGTCCTTCGCGAAGTAGTAGTCGATGCCGGCGTCGATCCCCCACGCCAGTTCGGGGCGCAGCGCTGGATTGCCCTGCGTATCCGGATTGGTCGGGCTGTTGTTGTTGTCGGAAGTGAAGCGGCGCGGGATCAGGTCGAGCATATTGGGCGCCTTGTAGCTGCGGCTGACGCCCAGGCGCAACTGGCTGTCGCCGGGCAGCTTGCGCATCCATTGCAGCACGGGGCTGATGACGGTGCTGTGCAGGCGCACCGGCGCGGTGTTGCGGTCATGTGCCGCGGTGCGCATGGTTTCCCAGCGCAGGCCGGCGGACCATGAGTCGGCCTCGCGCTTCCATTCGTCCTGCGCAAAGGCGGCCAGGCGTTCGATGCGGCCGTCGTAGCGCTCGTCGCGCAGGAAGTTGAGCGCGCCGGCGTAGTTGTATTCATGCTCGATGCGGGTCTGCATGCGCTGGGTGGCGGCGCCGTCCCAGCCGGCAACCAGGGCGTGGCCGTTGCCAAGCGGGTGGGAATACTTGCCGCCGTAGTTGAAGCCCTGTTCGCGGATGTCGCCATCCACGTGGCGCACGGTGGGGCCGGGGCCGGCCAGCGGCAGGCCGGTGAAATCGAAATCGGTATTGCGTGGCGCCTGGGTGCCGCCCAGCTTGAGCTCCCATTGCGCGCCGCTGGCCAGCGTGCGTTGCCATGTCAGCTCGCTGCGCAGGAAATAGCCGCGCATCTGGAAGCGGCTGCGTACATCCGCAAAATCGCCGGAAGCGCCAAGCTGCACTCGTTCTTGTGAGCGGTAGTCGATATCGCGGCGGTTGATGGCGGCGATGGTTTGCAGCGCGAAGCTGTCGCCAGCGGCGGTGGTCCAGTTCAGGCGTGGGCTGAGGTTGAGCGATTCGCCAACGCTGTCCTCGTGCGAGCGGATGGTGCGCAGCATGCCCGGGGCGCTGTCGGTGATGGTGCGGTCGGCAGGCGTACTGGTGCGCGACAGCACGGCGCCGACGTTGTGCGACCAGCCGTCGCCCTTGCCGGTCGATTGCGCGCTGAGGCGCGGCGACCATGCGCCGCGCAGGTTGTCGATCCCAAGCTGCATTTCCTGCGTGCTCTGGCGAACGGATTTGCGCAGCACGATGTTGATGGTACCGGCAATGCCTTGTGTCCCCAGGACCGCGGAAGCGCTGCGCAGCACTTCGACGCGTTCGATCAGCTCAGGCGGCAGGCTGTCCAGCGAAAAGCCGTTGGGCGCTGGCTGGCCGTTCAGCAGGATTTGGGTATAGCCGTTGCCAAGTCCGCGCATGCGGATGCCGGCACTGTCGCTGATGGTGATGCCGGGCAGGCGGCGCAGCGCATCGGCCAGGGTGCGGTCGCCGTTCGCTGCCAGGTCGTCGCGGGTCAGCACCACGGTGCTGGCCGTGTCTTCCTTGCGCTGGTCGAGGCGCGCCGATTTGATCTCAACGACGGGCTGCGCGGGCGCAAGCTGGGCTGCCAGCGCGGCGGCCAGCATGCAAACGATCTTCTTCATACGATTCCTCAGGGCGAGCGCCGCCGCTGCCGGGCAGCGCGCGGCATGCGGTCAGGAGGCGCGGCTGGTTTTCAGGCGTTGCAGCGCGGTTCGGGTGGCGTTGGATTCAAGATTGCCTAGCAGGGACTGCGGGTCGATGTTACGGCCATCGCGGCTGACTTCCATGTGCAGGTGCGGGCCGGTGACCTTGCCGCTGGCGCCCGAGGTTCCAAGCTGCTGGCCGGCGGCAACGCGTTGGCCTTCTTTCACCAGCCGCTTGTCCATATGGGCATATAGCGAACGCAGGCCGTTGGCGTGTTCAATCGCGACCAGTTCGCCCCATTTGTCTTCGCCCATGTAGTTGCTGGTTGAGGCGACGACGACGCCGGCTGCCGGCGCGACGACGGGCGTGCCGGTGCGGGCGGCGAAGTCCATGCCGCCATGCGGCCGGCCGGTTGGCGCGTGCTTGATGCCGAAGAAGGCGCTGACGCGCAGGCGTTCCATCGGGGCTTGCCAGCGGGGCAGGCTGGCCGGGGATGCCGCGACCGGCGCCGCTTCAAGGCGCCAGGCAAGCGCCGGCTGCAGCAAGACGCCGGCGGCCAGCAGCGAAGGCATCGCGGCCCAGCCCAATGCGACCGCTACTGCGCGTGGCATGGCAGGCACGCCGTCGCGGATCATGCCGATGCGGGCAGCGACGGCATCCACTGCACGGCCGCCAAAGGCCAGGGCTGTCCCATGGCCAGGCATGGCCTGCATGCGCATTTGCGCGACCAGTGCAGTGGCATAGGCACGGCGCTGGGGAGCAGGACGATCTTGCAGTACGGCGCGATCGCAGCCCAGTTCCTGCGCCCACGCCATGCGCTGGCCCAGGCGGGCCACCATGGGATTGAACCACTGGATGGCTTGCAGCAGGAGGATGGCATGCATCCACAGCGGATCGCGGCGGGCGAGGTGGGTCAATTCATGCTCGATCACCAGGCGCTGTTGGACGGGATCGAAATCGCGCAGGTGGCGCGGCAGCAGCAGGATCGGACGGGCCAGGCCGACCAGCATGGGGGCGATTGGCGCGTCGATTTCGCGCACTTCCGGCAGATGGCGGTGCAAGCCGGCGAAGCCGGGATGGGCGGCCAGGTCGGAACGGCCCAGCCGCTGCGAGACGGAGAGCAACGCGGCCAGACGGCGCCTGGCCAGGACCCAGCGCGCAGCGGCTACGGCCAGGCCGGTGCCGTAGAGCGCCAGCCAGGCATACCCCAGCCACAACAGTGCCGGAGCCGGCGCGATGGGGGCGGCGCCATGGTCGTCGAATGCCCACTCCTCGCTGGAGGCCGGGGCGTCGCCGTTGCCAGCGGCGGCCTTGGACTGGCTGGCGGGGGCCGGCACGGCCGGCAACTCGATGGTGGGAACAAGGCTGAGGCGTGCAGCGCCAGGCAGCAGCCCGAGCGCCAGGGTGCCTGCAACAGCGGTGACCCCCAGCAGCCAGGGCGTGCGGCGCGCTTCCAGCCCGGGCCAGGCGCGGGCAACGCCACGCAGCAAGAACCAGGTGCACGCGCCGGCCAGCAAGCTGGCAACGCTCGCCTGCAGGAAAACCAGGGAAAACATCGCTTTACTCCTTCTCTTCCGGCCATTCGCTTAGCAACTGTTCCAGTTCTTTCAACTCGTGCTGGTTCACCAGTTTCGAGCCGGTGAACATGTTCACCGGCAGCGGGGCGTTCATTTCCATCACGCGGTGGCTGAAATCGTGGGCAAATGCAGCCAGCGTTTCAACCTTTTCGAGTACTGGCGCGTATACGTTCATACCATGGATGGAATGCAGGCTGATCATCCCTTTCTCCAGCATGCGCTCCAGGGTTTTCCGGGTGGACGAATAGGACCAGGCCAGTTCCTCTTCCACGCGTTCATGGATTTCACGGGCACTGAGCGGATGCTGTTTCCAAAGTGCCTTGAGCAGCGTTAATTCGGTAATGGATGGAATGGCCATGGGGGCTCCTTGTGACGTATGACGGGATTGTGCGACATGTGTCGCATGAAAGCAAGGAGTTTATGCGACACATGTCACATAATGTATCATTGCGTATATGAAAAAAATTGCAATAGTTATCACAATGCTTGCCACCTTGATCGGTTGCGGCGGCAAGCGGCTGACGGAGGCGGACGTCACCGGCGTCATGGCGGATATCGAAACCTCCGTCCAGCGTCACGATGCCGATCGCCTGATCGGGCACTTCTCGCCGAACGCCATGATCATGGTATCGATGCCTGGCCGGGGCGGTGGCCTGTCGCGCATGAGCGTCAATGAATACAAGGCCATGCTGGAAGGCCTGTGGAAGGTACAGCTGCAGTCCACCTATGAGGTCAGCAATCGCGAAGTGTCGTTGTCCCCCAACGGGCGCAGCGGCACGGCGCGCGACGTCGCCAAGGAAGTCGTGCTGCTGCCGGGCGAGCGCATGGAGTCCCTTAGCAAGCAGAAGGCCGAGATCGCGCTGGTCGATGGCGTGCCGCGCATCATATCGCTGACGGCGGAAGTGGAATCGCTGGTGGCAACGCCGACCAGCAGGAACTAAGGGGCAATCGGTGAATAAGGAAACCATTTGCCCGAAGTGCAGCCATGTCCGCCCAAAAGACGCGACCAATCCGGAATGGCAGTGCCCCGCTTGCGGTGTTTGCTATGCCAAAGTGGGAGCTACAGCGGAACCCTTGCCCGGATCGCGCATGCGGGCGGCGCCTGAACCCGCGGGCAAGCATGGCTGGAACCTGGGCCTGGTCGCCAAGGTTGTTGCCGTGGTGGCGCTGGGATGGGGGCTGACGACAGCGATCAAACATCGGCAGCAACCCGCCGGACCGGCAGGGGTTGCAGTGGCCGAAGCCGAACAGAAGCCGGACTCCGGATCGGCGGTTGCGGATGCGGTGCTGCAGGTTTCCGGCGCGGACGCCGGCATGCTGAGGGATGTGGGCGGCAAGATGGAAAAGTCCTGCGCGCGCAACAAGTACGGCCTGTCCGAAACGGAATGTATCGATCGCATCCGCCAGCGCGGCGATCTTTGCGCGAACCAGACAGCTGCGCGTTTCCCCGGGCAGATCGGCAACACCGATCGCATGCAGGTTATCGTGCAAGCCTACGTCGGCTGCATCTTCGAACGCTGACCGGCCAGGCTGCGTCGTCAGACTTTCAGGAATTCTTCGCGCCCGCCCAGCCAGCGCTCCAGGTGGGCCTCCACCGTGGCCTTGTTGGCGGGCGTCGCCTCATGCAGCAGGGCGTGCGCGACATCGCGGGCCTGGTCGACCAGCCAGGCGTCGGTTTCCAGGTCGGCGAAGCGCAGCATGGCCTGGCCCGACTGGCGCGAGCCCAGGAATTCGCCGGGACCGCGGATCTCCAGGTCGCGGCGCGCGATTTCGAAACCGTCGGTGGTTTCGCGCATCGTCATCAGGCGCTGCTTGGCGACCGGGCCGAGCGGGCTTTGATACAGCAGCAGGCAGACTGACGCTGCCGAACCGCGTCCCACGCGGCCGCGCAGCTGGTGCAGCTGCGACAGGCCGAATCGTTCGGCGTGCTCAATCACCATCAAGGAGGAATTCGGCACGTCGACGCCGACCTCGATCACGGTCGTTGCCACCAGTACGTGGATTTCGCCGGCGGCGAAAGCATCCATCACTTCCGCCTTTTCGGCCGGCTTGAGGCGGCCGTGCACCAGGCCGACGCGCAGGTCGGGCAGGGCGGCTGCCAGGGTTTCGTAGGTCTCGGTGGCGGTCTGCAGCTGCAGCGCTTCCGATTCCTCGATCAGCGGGCAGACCCAGTAGGCCTGGCGGCCTTCCTGTGCCGCAGCATGCACGCGGGAGATCACTTCGTCGCGCCGGTTCTGGTCCACCACGGCGGTGACGATCGGCGTGCGGCCGGGCGGCAGCTCGTCGATCACCGACACTTCGAGGTCGGCGTAGTAGGTCATGGCCAGCGTGCGCGGGATCGGCGTGGCGGACATCATCAACTGGTGCGGCACGTTGTCGCCGTTGCCCTTGTTGCGCAGTGTCAGGCGCTGCCCGACGCCAAAGCGGTGCTGCTCGTCGACGATGACGAGGCCGAGCTTCGCGAACTGCACCGTGTCCTGGATGATGGCGTGGGTGCCGATCACCAGTTGCGCTTCTCCGGACTCCACCAGGGCGTAGGCGGCTTCCTTCTCTTTCTTTTTCAGGCTGCCGGTCAGCCACGCGACCTTCACGCCCAGCGGTTCCAGCCAGGCGGCGATCTTGCGGAAATGCTGGTCGGCCAGGATTTCGGTCGGCGCCATCAGGGCGGCCTGGTAGCCGCTGTCGATCGCCTGCGCGGCCGACAGCGCGGCCACGATGGTCTTGCCGCTGCCGACGTCGCCCTGCAGCAGGCGCTGCATCGGGTACGGTTGCTTGATGTCGGCGCGGATTTCCTTCAGCACGCGCTGCTGGGCCTTGGTCAGCTTGAACGGCAGCGAGGCCTCAAAGGCGGAGGACAGCGAGCCGACCTTGCCCAGCACGGCCGCACCCTTGGCACGGCGCGCACGCTGCGCCCGTTTCAGGGAAAGCTGCTGTGCCAGCAGTTCGTCGAACTTGACGCGGGTCCAGGCCGGGTGGCTGCGCTCGATCAGGGCGTTTTCGTCGATTTCCGCCGGCGGATAATGCAGGGTTCGCACGGCCGATTCAAGCGGATGCAACCGCATGGCCTTCAGGATTTCCGGCGGCAGCGTATCGGTCCAGTCCACGCGCTTCATCGCGTCGGCAATCGCGCGGCGCAGCACCAGTTGCGACAAGCCTTCGCCGGAAGGGTAGACCGGCGTGAGCGAAGTTGGCAGCGGCGCCCCTTCGTTCACGATCTTGTAGGCCGGGTGCACCATCTCGGCGCCGAAGAAGCCATGGCGCACTTCGCCGCGCGCCCGCACGCGGGTGCCTTCCGCCAGCTGCTTGACCTGGCTGCCGTAGAAATTCATGAAGCGCAGCTGGATGTCGCCCGTTTCGTCGGCGATGTGCACCAGCAGCTGGCGGCGCGGCTTGTAGGCGATTTCGTTCGACGTGACCACGCCTTCCACCTGCGATACCTCGCCGCCGCGCAGGCAGGCTTCGCGGATCGTCAGGACTTCCGTCTCATCCTCGTAGCGCATGGGCAGGTGCAGCACCAGGTCCATGTCCGTGCGCAGGCCAAGCTTGGCAAGCTTGCTCTCGGCGGTGGCGGCTGGTTTTTTGGCTGCGGCAGGCTTTTTTTGCTTCGTTTCCGGCATTTTTGCGTGAATTTTGGGCAGGTGTCGTAAAATAGAGGGTTGCCCAACAGTTTTAGTAGTCCGTCAATGTACTCGCTATCCGACTTCGATTTTAACTTGCCGCCAGAGCGAATTGCGCAATTTCCTCTGCCGGACCGCAGTGCGTCGCGCCTCCTTCATGTGGACGGCAAGATCCTGCACGACCGCCAGTTCACCGACATCCTCGACCAGCTGCAGGCTGGCGACCTGCTGGTGATGAACAATACCCGCGTGCTGAAGGCCCGCTTCTTCGGCGTCAAGGACAGCGGCGGCAAGGTGGAAGCGCTGGTTGAGCGCGTGCTGGACACCCGCACCGTGCTGGCCCAGGTGCGTGCCTCGAAGTCGCCCGGCCCAGGCGTGAAGATCCGCCTGGCCGATGCCTTCGATGTCACCGTCGGCGAGCGCGCCGGCGAGTTCTATACCCTGCATTTCGATGCAGACGTGTTCGACCTGATCGAACAGTACGGCCGGCTGCCGCTGCCGCCTTATATCGAACACGCTCCGGGCGAAGTGGATGAAACCCGCTACCAGACCGTCTTCAACAAGGTGCCGGGTGCCGTCGCCGCGCCGACTGCCGGCCTGCACTTCGACGAAGCGTTGCTGCAAAAGCTGAAGGACAAGGGCGTGAAATTCGCCTACGTCACCCTGCACGTGGGCGCCGGCACCTTCCAGCCGGTGCGCACCGAGAACCTGGCCGAACACAAGATGCACACCGAGTGGTACACCATGCCGCAGGAAACCGTGGATGCCGTGCGCGAAGCCCGCGCCGCCGGCCGCGACGTGGTGGCGGTGGGCACGACCTCGCTGCGTGCGCTGGAATCGGCTTCCCAAAGCGGCAACCTGGAAGCTGGCAGCGGCGACACCAACCTGTTCATCACCCCGGGGTACAAATTCAAGACGGTGACGCGACTGATCACCAACTTCCACCTGCCGAAATCGACCCTGCTGATGCTGGTCAGCGCTTTCGCAGGCTTTACCGAGATCCGCCACGCCTACCAGCACGCGATCGCGA
>Ga0209050_1001799_pt1 | contig 21017 bp, 15 predicted proteins | sample Araplavi_mTSA_r2_FD_184276 | JGI IMG/M metagenome (GOLD analysis project Ga0209050, IMG submission 184276) | Arabidopsis root microbial communities from North Carolina, USA - plate scrape MF_Cvi_mTSA_r2 (SPAdes) (version 2) | ecosystem: Host-associated > Plants > Roots > Endosphere | place: USA... | reverse complement strand
GGAACGGCTGCGCGTCCTCGAACCCTTGCTGCGACATGCCACGGCGCTGCGCGCGTATGGGGCCGATGTGGCGGCAGGGGCGTTGCCGCTAGCCAGCGCCTGGGTGCTGGAGTTGCCGGGTGCGCGGGTCACGCTGGGCCTCAGCCCGGAGAAATCGCGCGGATTCTCGGGCGAGGGGGCGGTGCTGCATCGGGTCGCGGGCGCAGATGCGAATGAGGATGCGGCGTTCGTATCGACGCTGCTGGCTTTCGAGCCGCGCATCGATATTGCGCGGCTGGCCAAGCGGGCTCTGCTGCCGGATTCGCAGATCCTGTCCGCGCTGAGTGTGCTGGCGTCTTCCGGCCAGGTGGGCTTCGATCTGGCGGCCGGCGCGTATTTCCATCGGCCGCTGCCGGTGCAGGCGGGCCTGCTCGATACGCTGCATCCGCGGCTTGCCGACGCACGCAAGCTGGTGGCCGGCGGTGGCGTCCAGCGGGAAGGCGAGGGGCAGTACTCCGTACAGTCGGCGCAGCAGCGCTACCGGGTTGCGCTGGGCGCCGAGCCCGTCCTGGACCGATGCACCTGCCCTTGGCACGCCAAATATCAAGGCACGCGCGGGCCCTGCAAGCACACGCTGGCGGTACGCCTGTTTCTTGACCCGCTTAATGCATCTGGAACCGACGCATGACCCTCTGCCTGACCGAACGCCGTGCGGCGCTGCGCGAGGCCGCCGCCGGCGGCGACGCGGCGGATATTGCGTCTTTTGCGCGCGCACTGGATGGCGCGAACGAAAAGGATCGCGCCGCGCTGGCCAAGACCTTGCCGCCATCCCGCCTGTTCAGCGCGGAAGGTCCCACGCCCCGGGCGTGCTTTGTGTTGGCGGCGTTGGGCAAGCCCAAGCCCGTGGCGGACACGCTGGCGCCCGCGGACATGGTGCGCAAGCGCGAATATGCCGGGCGACACGTCGAGATGGCGCCGGCTGTCACCGAAGCCGCGGCGGGCCGGGACGCGCCGTGGCGCGCCGCGTTCGTCGAGCTGCTGGCGGAGCAGCGCTGGTGGGCCGAGGATCTGGCCTGGCCGGTATGCCACGCGCTGGTCCGGTTGGACGGCGATGCGCCGTTACCCATGCCTTATCTGCGCTGTTTCGTGCAACAGGTCAGCGCCATCGGCGGGGACGGACAGCTGGACGTGGATCATGGCCAGTGCATGGCCGCCTATCTGCAGACGCACCCCGATCAGATCGAGCGCGAGTTCTGGGCCCTGTTCCGGGTTGAGGGCATGGGCGCCGATTACCTGCTCATGGAGCGCACCGGTCCCGCCTGGGACGCCGCCGTCCTCACGCTTTGCCAGGACACCCCCGCGTTCCGCGACCGCCTGCTCGCCGAATCGTTGGAAGCGCTGCTGCGCGATTTTCCAGCGAAGACCATTGCGTGGTATTTGCGCATGCATCGCCTGGCCGATCCGGCCTCGCATGAGATCGCGGCCCGCCAGCACACGTACTTTGCCGTGCTGGGCACGGCGCCCAGCACCGCGGTCGGACTGGCGCTGGACATGCTCAAGCGCGCCACCGGACAGTTGGATGTGGAAGCGATGATCGAGGCCGGAGCCGCGGTTTTGACCCGTTCGGAAAAGAAGCTCGTCAAGGCCCAGCTCGGGCTGTTTGCGGCGCTAAAGACAGATGCCGGCCAGCAGGATCGCGTCTCGCGGATCGTGGGCGACGCGCTGGACGGCATGCCGTTGGACCTGGCGTCGCTGGCGCGCAAGCTGGTGACGCCATCCCCCGAAACGCAGCCGGCCGAGGCCAGCGGTCAGGCGCATGGTCAAGCGCATGGTCAGGCGCGCGCCAAGGTTGGCGGCGACTGTGCATCGCAGGCGATCACGATGCCGGCGCCGCGCCGCAAGCCGCTGCCGGATCTCCCCGAGCAAGCGCCCGGCATCTGCGGCGACGAGGAATTGCACGCGCTGATCGCGGCGCAGTTCGAGGGCACCGGGCACGGCGCCGACTTGCCGCGCATCTTCGATTACCTGGCCGTCCGTCCGCACCAACCGCTGCCCGAGGCGTTGCAACACCGCGCCGGCGAGATCATCGAGTCGGTGTGGGAGGAACGCGACGCGTCGCCGCGCCGCCTGCTGGCCGCCGCGCTGCTGGGCCGGGAAAACGTCAGTTTTCGAGGCTATGCCCGGTACGTCGTGGCCATCGCGGGTAAGCCGGATCCCGTCGGCGTGGCATTGCAAGAACAAACGGTCTCCAGCAGCCGCTACGACGCAGAGACTGGCGACTGGAAGGCCGATGAAACCTGGACTTCCCGCTGGGGCTGCCAATATCTGCCGACGCATTCGCCGCTGGCCTTGCTGGCCGGCGTCTTTCACGACCTGCGGTCGAGCCGGGCGCAGGGCACGCCGTTCCGCCCGCCGGCGCCCGTCCCCGCGCAGCGCGTCGGGTGGGAGCGCGTGCTTGCCGAGTCGGGCGATGGCACGTTTTCGCGAGACCTGGCCGTGCTGGGCGATGGCGCCAAGCCGTTCTGGATGGCGACGGACACCGCGGCCTCCGCGTCGCCGGCCCTCGATGTCGCGGACGTGCCCGCTGAATTCACTTTCCGCGCCCAGGAGGCGCGCGAGCAGGATGGCTACGACCAGGTCGTGCAATGGACGGCCTGGCTGCTGCAATCCAACCCCGACACGTTGGCCGCGCATTTCCATCCGATGTGGTGCGCGGCGGTGCAGGTCATCAACGTGCGCGGCCTGGGGCCACTGCTGACGGCGCTGGGCGCGTCCCGGTTGCCGCCCGGCGAGCCCGTGTACTCGGCCTTGGCGCTGGCCGCATCGGCGAAGATGACCGAACAGCGCGCGCAGGCGGCTGAGGCAATCGCGCGGCTGGCCGACGCCGGTTTACTGGACCCCGAGCCGTTCGCCGCGCAGATCGCGGCGCATCTGGTGCAGGGCTTCGCCCTGGCCGGACGGCTCGCGCAGACGTTGGCAGACGCCGCATCCATCAGCGCGATCACCGGCTGCCGCGCGCTTCAGACGCTGGAGGCGCTGCTGCCGCAATTGCTCGATGCCGAAGGCAAGCCGCTGGCCCAGGCCGGCAAGCTCATCGAACTGGCTGCACGCCTGTCCAACGACTACGGTATGCCGATCGTCTTGCCCGCCACGCTGGCGGCGCGGCGCAAGGGCGCGTCCGTGCTGGCGGTAACCCTGCGCAGTCTGGAAGCCGTCGCGCCGCGCGTGACGTCGTTGGCCACAACCGCCGCTGCCGCCGCGCAGCGATCTCTCGAAGGATAGCCCCTCGCATGACCCCCTACAAAAACCTCTGGGACTTCTACCGCGATACGGCGCGGCTGATCGAGGAGGGCGCAACGTTGCGCACGCTGTACGACGCCATGCTGGGCGTGCAGTCGGAAGACATGCGCGCGGTGCAGGCCTCGCCCAAGCGCTTGCGCGAGATGGCGCAGGGCTGGTCCCAGCGCCCGAATTTTTTGCCGATCCGCCTGAACGAGCTATTCAACGGGCTGCAGGTCGACCCTACGGATGACTACGTGCTGGCGATGGTCGGCGGGCTGGGCGGACGGCAGGAACAGGAAGTGCGCCTCTTCATGCTGCGCCACGATCATGCGCTGCGCGATGGGGCGTTCTGGCGGATCTTCGAGGTGGAGGGCGGCGGCGAGATCTCGCTCGCCAACATCGACAAGTTCTCGCGTGAGGAATTGAACTGGCACAACACGGTCGTGCTGCTGACCAACGAAGGCACGCTGGATCGTCGCCGCGTGCTGCGCAGCTGCCTGGAGGCGCTCAACCGGGATTTCTCCGCCTATCGCGCCGGCTGGTTCTCGCGTCTGTACGTAACGCTGGCCCCCGCGCCCGACGAGGCAGCGGCGGACCAGCCGCTGCTGCGCCAGAGTCTGGGCTCGCCGATCACGGCCACGGTCGCGCTGGCCGTGAAGCAGTTCGAAGCGCTGCACAAGCAGGGTCTGCTCGACGCCGCGCCCTTCGTGGACGCCTGCGGGGGCGCTTTCTCGGGATCGAAGGCCGCTGGGGTGTCTGTGGTGCGCATCCTGGAGGCGCTGGGCGCGCAGGCGCGTGCCGAACCCGAATCCGTGGCGAAGGCGCTGACCCTGGGCCTCGCGCATCCGCATGCCGACGTGCAGCGGGCGGCGGTGAAGGCGCTGGCGAAGCTGGGGCGGACAGATCTGGCGCAGCAGCAGCGCGACGCGCTGGCGCCGGCGGTGGCCGTCCTGCTGCCGGATGGGGCCGCGGAAGGCGCCCATGCGCATCTCCCGTCAAACATGCCGACCGGCTTGCCCTCGCCCGGGCCGCTGCGCCCGTGGACCGACACTGACGCCCTTGAACGCTATGCGGTGCTGCTGGAAGCGCCCGCCGACGTGCTGGAATTCGAGCTGGCGCTGGCGTGGCTGGCAACGTCCGGACAAGTGGCTGCCACCGTCGCGCCCTTGGCCAAGCGCGCACGCCAACTGGCGGAGCGCGACGCCCAGCACTACGCGGCGGCACTGCTGCTGGCGGCGCACGATCCCAAGGCCCCATTCCTGCCGCAAAAGTATTGGCAGAAAACCACCAGCCAAGTCGTCAACGGCGAGTGGGTGTATGAGAACGTGGGCGAACCCCAGCCGCTGCCGAGCGCCGAGCAATCGTCCCTCCTGCCCAGCTTCATTACCCGCCTGCGCGAGGTGGTCGAGATCGTTCAAGGCAGGGCGCCGCGCCGGCCGCTGCTGGCCACGCCCACCGACACGCAGGGCTGGATCGACGCCGATGTCCTGCTGGCCCGATTCGCGGCAGGCAGGGACAGCGGCGCGCCGCTCCCGGTCGATCTCGTGCAGGCCTTGTTGCGCGTACATCCCGAGGACCGCGCGAGGGTGGTCGAGGCGACCGGCGGCGCGGGGCCGCAGATCACCGATTCGGTGCGGATCGAGTGGCGCAGTCGCGGATCGAGCGCCTTGAAGGCCGATGGCTCGCCGCGGTGGGTGTGGTGGAGTCCGGTGGTCCATGCCGAGCCTGCCGAGGCGCCGACGGCCACGCAGCCAGCGCTGATTCCGTCAGGCCCGCCGCAACACCAGGAAGGCGTCGACGCCCACGCGCTGGTCTGCGCCGAACTCGGCCTGGCCAATCCGGCATCGACCCTGCCGCTGGCCGTGGCCAGCGTGGAGATCATGAACGCGGCGGCGGGCGATGAGGCCGAGCATCGGGCGCCTGCCGTCTTACGCGTCCTGGCCGTGCATCCGGGCGTCTGGCAGCTGGAAACGGTCCAGTTGCTGGCCCTGGGAATGTCGGCCAAGCAGTCCGAGGTGCGCGCGCAAGCGGTGGAAGTCTTTGCGGCCGTGATCCCGCATCGCGTGGACGCAACGGTCGCGGCGCAAGCCTACGCCGCCTGCGCGCCGGCGATCGTACTCACGCGCTGGGCGGCGTCCTTCACCGACGCGGCGACGCTGGCGCCTGCTGCCGTCATCGCTGTGCTGGGCGGCCTGTTGCCCCACCTGGATCACAAAGCACGCGGTATCGGATCGTTGCTCACGGTGCTGCTGGATGAGTCGCTGCGCCATGCGCATCCTGTCGCGGATGCGGACCTGCGCGGCTGGCTGGCGGGCTTTACCGGCACGTCAGCCGCCGCCAAGGCTGCCAAGGCACTATTGGCGCTGAAGACGCCATAGCGCGACCGGCGGCGTCAGCGCCGCCGTCGCTTGCGGGGCGGAAAGAACGCCAAGGTGTAAACCCGCCTTCAATCCGCTTCGGCAGCAATTCGCTCAGAACTCTTCCAGAAAGCGCATGCGAAAGCGCCGTCCCTTGATGTTGCTGTTGGAAATGCGCGAGAACGCCTGCTTGGCGATCTGCCGGTCCAGGGCCACGTACGAGTTGAACTCGGTGATGTTGATCTTGCCGACCTGCTCGAACGTCAGGCCGCCGTCGCCGGTCAGCGCGCCCAGCAGGTCGCCGGGACGCAGCTTGTCCTTTTTGCCGCCCTGGATGCTCAGCGTGACCATGGGGGCGCGAAGCGGTCGATCGGCCTTGGGGCGCAACGACTTCAAGTCGGCCCACTTCAGCGGCGCGCCCTGGTATTGCTCGATCAGGTTGGCCCAACGCATCTCTTCGGGCGAACACAGGCTGAGCGCCAGCCCCTTCTGATCGCCACGGCCGCTGCGGCCGATGCGGTGCACGTGGACCTCGGTGTCCTTCGTCACGTCCACGTTGATGACCGCGCCCAGGTTCTGGATGTCCAGCCCGCGCGCGGCCACGTCGGTGGCGACCAGCACGGCGCAGCTCTGGTTGGCGAACTGGATCAGGATTTCGTCGCGTTCGCGCTGTTCCAGGTCGCCGTTCAGCGCCTGCGCGCTGATGCCTTCGGCCTGCAGGCGTTCCACCAGATCGTGGCTGCGGATCTTGGTGTTGCAGAAAGCCAGGGTGGACACCGGCCGGAAATGCGCCAGCAGCTTTGCCACCGCATCCAGGCGTTCACCTTCGTTGATCTCGTAGAAAATCTGCTCGATGCGGCTGGCGTCGTGCTGCGCCTCGACCTTGACCTCGGCCGGGTTGCGCAGGAACCGCGCGCTGAGCTTGCGGATGTTGTCGGGGTAGGTGGCCGAGAACAGCAGCGTCTGGCGCTTGGCGGGGCAGTGCGAGGCGATGGCGACGATGTCGTCGTAAAAGCCCATGTCCACCATGCGGTCGGCTTCGTCCAGCACCAGCGTATTCAGCCCCGACAGGTCCAGGCTTCCGCGTTCCAGGTGGTCCTGGATGCGGCCGGGCGTGCCCACAACCAGATGCGTGCCGCGGGCCAGCGATTCGGCCTGCGGCCGGGCTGCGGCGCCGCCGCACAGCGTCAGGATCTTGACGTTGGGAATCAGGCGCGCCAGCCGCCGCAGCTCTTGCGCGACCTGGTCGGCCAGTTCGCGGGTGGGGCAAACCACCAGTCCTTGCGGGACCAGGCGGTTCACGTCCAGGTTCTGCAGCACGCCCAGGCCGAACGCGGCGGTCTTGCCGCTGCCGGTCTTGGCCTGCGCGATCACGTCGCGCCGTTCAAGAATCAGCGGCAGGGCCTGCGCCTGGATCGGCGTCATCTGTTCGAAACCCAGGGTTTTCAGGTTTTCGAGCAGGGGCGGCAGGAGGGGGAGGGAGGAAAAGGCGGTGTCGGTCACGGCGGGGCGGATCCCGCAAGGGATCGGAAAAAGGCTGAGTTGCGCGCTAGTGTAAAGCCTGAGTGGGTATGATCTGCCGACGGGCATGGCCGGCTGCGGGGCGGGCCTGACCCGATCACAACAAGCAATCGACGCCAGGGTGGATCATGTTCGACAAATTGAAGGCGCTACGGGAAGGCGCAGCCGTCAAGGCAAAGGCGCTGACCAGCCGCACGGCAGGCGCGCTCGAAAGCTCAAAAGCCCAGTTGGGCGAGGCCGCGGCGAGTGCGCGGGCCAAGAGCCTTGAGCTCGCGGGCGCCACGGCGGAAAGGGGGCGTGAACTGGCAGGCGCCACCGCGGAAAAGGGCCGGGAACTGGCCGGCGCCACGGCGGAAAAAGGCAGCGCGCTTGTTGAGCAGCATTGGCAGACCATCGAGCGCGTGACAGTCGACGGCCTGCTCAGCGTGTCGGCCGAAAAGCTCAAGGACGATGCGATGGTCAAGGACGTGCTGGAACGCGCTTACGAGGCGCTGCCCACCGTCATCAGGCTGGTCCTGCCCCGGGAACGCTATCTGGAAATCGTCATCCAGAAGAAGCAGCCGCTGCTTGCGAAGATTGAAGGGGCACGTAACCGCCGTCAGGAGCGCGCGCAATCGGGCGCCGCAAACAAGGACCGCGACGGCTGATTTACGGCGTTACGCGGACGCCTCATACGTCCCCGCCAGTGCCCGCGCCGCCTCTTGCATGCGCGGCAGCCACGCCCGGGCGCCATCGATCGACAACCTGGCCACAGGCGCATGCAGCGCCACGGCCGCAATCGCCCGCGACCCGTGCAGAATCGGCACCGCCATGCAGACGATGCCCAGCAGGAATTCCTCCCGGTCGAAGCTGGCGCCTTCCTTCTTGATGACCCGCAGCTCTTCTTCCAGCGATGCCACATCGCATAGCGTGTTCGGCGTGTAGCGCGGCAGTTGCGCGGCGGCCAGCATGCGCTGGCGGGTTTCACGGCGCATGTAGGCCAGGAACAGCTTGCCGCTGGCCGAACAGTGCAGCGGCACGCGCGATCCGGATTGCAGGTTGACGCGCAGCGGCCAGGCGGTTTCCACGCGGTCCAGGTAGATGACCTCGTCGCCGTCGAGCATGGTGCAGTTGCAGGTCTCGCCGATTTCGTCGACCAGGCTGTCCAGGATCCGATGGCGCTCGCCGCGCAAAGGCGAATTGAGCAGCGTGTCGCGGGCCAGCGCACCCAGGCGCGGGCCGCTGACATAGCTTTTACCGGCGGGCTCGCGCAGCAGCATGCCGGCATCGACCAGACGCGACAGGATCCGGAGCACGGAGGGTTTGGGCAGACCGGTGGCCTCGGTCAGTTCGGCCAGCGACACGGGCTGGGCCGAGCGCGCCACCTGTTCCAGCAAGGTCAGCGCGCGCAGGGCGGCGGAGGATTCGTCTTTCATCTTTCAATAATTGAGATTTCAGCGATCGGCTGCCCATCCTCGCACAGAAACTGCAGAAAATGGAACGCGCGGGGGTGGGAAGCCGCGGGTTTCTGGCGCAGTATCGGATCACACCGGCCAATCAGCAATCGGACAAGCGCCGGCCCGCCAGGAGAGAGACCATGAGCAGCAAGCAACACATGACCCCCAGCGAAGCGTTTGTCGAGACGCTGGTCGCGCAGGGCGTCAAGGATGTCTTCGGCATCGTCGGTTCGGCCTTCATGGATGCGCTGGACCTGTTTCCCGCGGCCGGCATCCGCTTTGTGCCGACGGTGCACGAACAGGGCGCGGCGCATATGGCCGACGGCTATTCGCGCGTGACCGGCCGGCACGGCGTGTGCATTGCACAAAACGGCCCCGGCATCACCAACTTTGTGACCGGCGTAGCGGCCGCCTACTGGGCGCACAGTCCGGTCGTGGCGATCACGCCCGAGACCGGCACGTCGGGCATGGGGCTGGGCGGCTTCCAGGAGACCGAGCAGCTTCCGATCTTTTCGCGCATCACCAAATACCAGGCGCACGTGAACCGGCCGGATCGCATGGCGGAATTCACCGCCAAGGCGTTCGACAATGCGATGGCCGAACGCGGCCCCGCGCAGTTGAACATTCCGCGCGACTATTTCTACGGCGAGATCGACGTGGCCATCCCGGAGCCGCGCCGCATCCGTCGCGGCCCCGGCTCGGAGGAGGACCTGGAAGCCGCGGCGCGCATGCTGGCCGAGGCCAAGTTCCCGGTCATCGTGGCGGGCGGGGGCGTGCTGTTCTCGGACGGCCAGGCCGAATGCGTGGCGCTGGCCGAGCTGCTGGGCGCGCCTGTCGTCACCAGCTATCTGCACAACGACGCCTTCCCGGCCAGTCACCCGCTGTGGTGCGGCCCGCTGGGTTACCAGGGCGCCAAGGCGGGGATGAAGCTCTTGTCGCAGGCGGACGTGGTGCTGGCGCTGGGCACGCGGCTGGGGCCCTTCGGCACCTTGCCGCAGCATGGCCTGGAATACTGGCCGCAGAACGCGCGCATCATCCAGGTCGACGCCGACCACCGCATGCTGGGCCTGGTGCGCCCGGTGTCGGTGGGCATCTGCGGCGACGCCAAGCCGGCCGCCGCCGCGTTGACGGCCCGGTTGCAGGCACGCGATGTAGCCTGCACGCGCACCAAGGAAGGACGCGCCAGCGAGATCGCCGCCCAGAAGGCCGAGTGGGAACAGGAGCTGGACAGCTGGTCGCACGAGCGCGACGACTGGAGCCTGGACATCATCGAGCAGGGCGGCGGCCGCATGCACCCGCGCCGCATGCTGCGCGAGCTGGAACGCGCGATGCCCAAGCATGTGATGGTGTCCACCGACATCGGCAACATCTGCTCGGTGTCCAACAGCTACCTGCGTTTTGACGAGCCCAATTCCATGCTCGCGGCCATGAGCTTCGGCAATTGCGGCTATGCGCTGCCCGCGCTGATCGGCGCCAAACTTGGCCGACCCGACCGCCCGGCGGTGGCCTACGTGGGCGACGGCGCCTGGTGCATGAGCTTCCAGGAACTGCTGACCTGCGTGCGCGAGCAGATCCCGGTGACCGCGGTGGTGTTTCACAACGGCCAGTGGGGCGCCGAGAAAAAGAACCAGGTGGACTTCTACGGCCGCCGTTTCGTCGGCAGCAACCTGCTCAATCCGAATTTCTCGGAGCTGGCGCGGGCCATGGGCGCCGAAGGCATCCGCGTGGAACATGCGGACCAGGTCGGCGCGGCGTTGCAGGCCGCGTGCCAGGCGCAGCTGGAAGGCAAGACGACCGTGCTGGAAATGATGGTCAGCCAGGAACTGGGGGATCCGTTCCGCCGCGATGCGCTCAAGCAGCCGGTGCGCTTCCTGGACAAGTACCGCAAGTACGTGAACCAGCCGTTCCAGGCGGGCGAGGTGCCGCTGCCGATCGAGCCGGTCGGACGCTGACCGGCGCGCGCGGCGCGGATCGGGGCGAGTTCTGTCGTCCTGATCCGCGCCGGTCATTCACCCGGCCGCCGCACGCGCGGCCGCGGCAGGAGCGAAGACATGGCTTTCGACCGTTTGTTCGAGCCGCTGCGCGTTGCCGCGCTGGCGGCCGGGCGGCTGCGCACCGCGGTGGCGTATCCGCTCTGTCCCGTCAGCGTGCGCGCCGCCGTGCAGGCCAGCGAGGCCGGCTACATCGAGCCGGTGCTGGTTGGGCCGGCCGGCCGCATCGCCGCGCTGATGGCGCAGGAAGGCCTGCGTGCGGGCTCGATGGAAATCATCGACACGCCGGACGACGAACTGCTGGCCGCCCGCGCCGCCGCGGCATTGGCGCGCGATGGCGCGGTCAGCATGCTGATGAAGGGCAGCCTGCACACCGACCATTTCATGTCCGCGGTGGTGACGCGCGAATCGGGACTGCGCACCAACCGGCGCATCAGCCACGCTTTCGTGATGGCGGTGGCGGCCTATCCGAAGCTGCTGATCCTGACGGATGCGGCCGTCAACATCGCACCGTCGCTGCAGGAAAAGGCGGACATCGCGCAGAACGCGATCGACCTGGCGCGCGCGCTGGGCGTGGAGCGGCCAAAGGTGGCCGTGCTGTGCGCCACCGAATCGGTGAATCCGGCGATGCCGGCCACGCTGGATGCCGCGGCGCTGTCCAAGATGGCGGACCGGTCGCAGATCCGCGGCGGCGATATCGACGGACCGCTTGCGTTCGACAACGCGATCTCGCGCGAAGCAGCAGACCAGAAGGGGATCGTGTCGCGTGTGGCGGGCGACGCGGACATCCTGCTCGTGCCGGACATCGAGGCCGGCAACATGCTCTACAAGGAACTTACGTGGCTGGCGGGCGCCGGCGCGGCGGGCCTGGTGCTGGGCACGCGCGTACCGGTGCTGCTGACGAGCCGGTCCGACTCCATGGAGGCACGCGTCAACAGTTGCGCGGTCGCGGCGCTGTACGCGCACGCGCTGGGCAGTTGAATGCGGGCAAGCCTGGCACCACCAAGTCCGGCGGTTTGGTACTAAGCGCGCATCCGGGGGATGACTACGCTAGACCGCAAGCCATCCATGAATGGTCCACGCGACAACATCAAAGGGGTAGCACATGCGCAGCGCAAGACTAGGCCTGGCCACGATTCTGTCAGTGTTTGCAATGGCGGGGGGCGCCGCCGCGGCGGATGCACCCAAGGCCGGCGGCACGCTTGTCATCGGCTCCACGCAGGTGCCCCGGCATCTGAACGGCGCAGTGCAATCGGGCACCGCCACCGCGCTGCCCAGTGCGCAGCTCTTTGCCAGTCCGCTGCGCTACGACGCCGACTGGAATCCGCAGCCTTACCTGGCCGAGTCGTGGGAACTGGCGCCGGACGGCAAGTCGCTGACGCTGCACCTGCGCGGCGACGCGCTCTTCCATGACGGCAAGCCCGTGACATCCGAGGACGTGGCGTTCTCGATCATGGCTGTCAAGCAGAACCATCCGTTCCAGACCATGTTCGCGCCTGTCGACAGTGTGGAAACGCCCGACGCGCGCACCGCCGTGTTGCGCATGAGCAAGCCGCATCCGGCCATTCTGCTGGCGCTGTCGCCGGCGCTGATGCCCGTGCTGCCCAAACACATCTACGGCGACGGCCAGGACTTGAAGACGCACCCGCGCAACTCTGCGAACGTGGTGGGTTCCGGGCCGTTCATCTTCAAGGAATTCAAGCCAGGCCAGGAGATCGTGCTGGAACGCTTCGACAAGTTCTTCATCAAGGGCAAGCCGCTTCTGGACCGCGTGGTGGTCAAGATCAATCCCGATGCGACCAATCTGCTGATCGGGCTGGAGCGTGGCGACATCGGCGCGCTGCCGTTCATGACCGAGCCGACGATCCTGCGCCGCGCCAAGGACAATCCGTCCATCGTCATGACCAACAAAGGCTATGAAGGCATCGGCGCACTGAGCTGGTTGGCGTTCAATACGGCGCGCAAGCCGCTGGACGACGTGCGGGTGCGCCAGGCTATCGCCTACGCGACCGACAAGGGCTTCATCACCAAGGCGCTGAACGCCGGCTTTGCCGCGCCGGCGCACGGCCCCATCGTGGGCACCAGCCCCTTCGCCAGCGACGACGTGAAGAAATACCCGCTGGACCTGAAGCAGGCGGAAAAGCTGCTGGACGAGGCCGGCTTCAAGAAGGACGGCAAGGGCGAGCGCATGACGCTCACGGTGGACTACATGCCGGGCAGCGACGTGCAGGGCAAGAACGTCGCGGAATACCTGCGCAGCCAGCTGAAGAAGGTGGGCATCAACGTGCAGGTGCGCGCCTCGCCGGATTTTCCGACCTGGGCCAAGCGCATCGCCGGCAAGGACTTCGACATGACCACAGACATCGTCTTCAACTGGGGCGATCCGGTCATCGGCGTGCATCGCACGTACATGTCGTCCAACATCCGCGACATCATCTGGACCAACACGCAGTCCTACAAGAATCCGAAGGTCGATGCGCTGCTGGAACAGGCGGGCACCGAGACCGACGCGGACAAGCGCCGCGCGCTGTATGGGGAATTCCAGCGCCTGGTGACCGAGGACGTGCCGATCGACTTCCTGACCGTCATTCCGTACCACACGCTGTCGTCCAAGAAGGTGCAGGGTCTGCCGTCCGGCATTTGGGGCCTGCTGTCGCCGCTGGATGAAACCTCCGTGCAGTAGCGGGAGCCGACATGCTGCGATATCTCTCGCGCCGCCTGGTCTACGCCGCGATCCTGCTGCTGGCCGTGGTGACGCTGAACTTTCTGCTGATTCATATTTCGCCGGGCGACCCCGTGGAAACCATCGCGGGGTCGATGGGCGGGATCAGCGAAGAACTGCGCGCCCAGCTGCGGGTGCAGTATGGGCTGGACAAGCCGTTCCTCACGCAGCTGGGCATCTACCTGGGGCAGGTCGTGCGCGGCGACCTGGGCTACTCCTACTTCTTCAACGTGCCGGTCGCCCAGCTGATCTGGGACCGCGTGCCCGCCACGCTGCTGCTGGTGGTGACGTCGGTGACGGTGGCGTTCCTGATCGGCACGCTGCTGGGCACACTGGCCGCCCGCAAGCCCAATGGGCTGCTGTCGCAAGGCATCACGCTGCTGTCGGTCGTGGGCTATTCGGCGCCGGTGTTCTGGACCGGCATCATCCTCATCATCCTGTTTGCCTCGGTGTGGCCGATCTTCCCGGTGTCGGACATGCGGTCGGCGGGCGGTCCGCAGGATGGCTGGGCGGGCGCGCTGGACGTGCTGCATCACCTGGTGCTGCCCGCCTTTACGCTGGCCTTCGTGTACCTGGCGCAATACAGCCGGCTGGCGCGGGCCAGCGTCATGGACGCGTTGCAGGCCGATTACATCCGCACCGCGCGCGCCAAGGGGCTGCCCGAGAACACCGTGCTGTACAAGCACGCGCTGCGCAACGGGGTGCTGCCGGTGGTGACCATGCTGGGCCTGCAGTTTGGCAACGTGCTGGCCGGGGCGATTCTGGTGGAGACGGTCTTCAACTGGCCCGGATTGGGACGCCTGGCGTTCGACTCCGTGCTGCGCCGTGATTATCCGACGCTGCTCGGCATCCTGCTCTTTGCCTCGTTGCTGGTCGTGGTGATGAACCAGCTTACCGATCTGGCGTATCGCCTGATCGATCCCCGGATCAAGACATCATGAGACCCGCACCCATTGCGCTGCCCGGCGCCGCCGGCGCCGACGCCCGGCCCAAGCCGCCGCCCCGGCCAACCTATGAGGCGCTGCGCGTGTTCGCGCGCAACCCCAGCGCGCTGGCCGGCGTACTGCTGCTGGCGACGATCCTGGCCATCACGATCTTCGGGCCGATGCTGATGCACGCCGACCCGTTTGAAATCGCCGCGGCGCCCATGGAGCCGCCCGGCGGCGAGCTGCTGCTGGGATCCGACTACCTGGGCCGCGACGTGCTGACCGGCATGATCTACGGCGGCCGCGCAACGTTGCTGGTGGGCGTGGTGGCGGCGGTGCTGTCCATGGCCATCGGCATCACCGTTGGCGCACTGGCGGGCTATTACGGCGGCTGGGTCGACGAGACCCTGATGCGCATCACCGAGTTCTTCCAGGTGCTGCCCACCTTGCTCTTTGCGATGGTGCTGGTGACGCTGTTCAGCCCGTCGCTCGCCACCATCGCAGTCGCCATCGGCGTGGTGAGCTGGACCGGCACGGCGCGGCTGGCGCGCGGCGAGTTCCTGCGGCTCAAGCGGCGCGAGTATGTCCTTGCCGAGCGCGTGATCGGCGCCGGAGACGCGCGCATCATCTGGCGCGTCATCCTGCCGAACGCTTTGGCGCCGCTGATCGTGTCGGCCACGCTGGCCATCGGCACGGCGATCCTGTTCGAGGCAGGGCTGTCGTTTCTTGGCTTGGGCGATCCCAATGTGATGAGCTGGGGCTTGATGATCGGCAGCAACCGCCCCTACATCCTGACCGCCTGGTGGGCGGTGACGCTGCCCGGCGCAGCCATCTTCCTGACCGTGCTGGCCGTCAGCCTGATTGGCGACGGTCTGAACGACGCGCTCAATCCAACGTCGCGAGGCCGGGCATGAACGCCGCCGACATGGCCCCCGTGCTGGAAGTGGACGGCCTGAGCCTGGAATTCCGCACGCGCGGACGGGCGGCCGAAGTGCTGAGCGACGTGAGCTTCGACCTGCGTCCAGGCGAAACGCTGTGCCTGGTCGGAGAATCCGGCTGCGGCAAGAGCATGACGGCGCTGGCCATCATGCGGCTGATTCCGCCGCTGGCGCGCGTGGGCGCGGGCCACGTGCGCCTGCGCGGCGCCGACCTCGCCATGCACGATGACGAGGCGATGCGCCGGGTGCGGGGCAACAACATTTCGATGATCTTCCAGGAGCCGATGACGGCGCTCAATCCGGTGTACACGGTGGGCGACCAGATAGGCGAGCCGCTGCGCCTGCATCAAGGACTGTCCAAGCGCGACGCTCGCGAGCGCGCCATCGAGATGCTCAAGTCCGTGGGCATCCCGTTGCCGGAGCGCCGCGTGGACGATTATCCGCACCAGCTTTCCGGCGGCATGCGGCAGCGGGTGATGATCGCGATTGCGCTGGCGTGCGACCCGGACGTGCTCATCGCCGACGAGCCCACCACCGCGCTGGACGTGACGGTACAGGCGCAGATCTTCGACCTGTTGCGCGAGCAGCAGGCGCGCCGTGGCACAGCCGTGCTGCTGATCACGCACGACATGGGCGCGGTGTCCGAGATGGCGGACCGCGTGGTGGTGATGTACGGCGGGCGGGTGGTGGAGCAGGGCAGCGTCGGCCAGATCCTGGCGCAGCCGCGCCATCCGTACACGCAGGGCCTGATCGCCTGCCTGCCCGAACTGGACCGCGAACCCGATGACGAGCGGCCCGACCTGCCCGAGATTCCGGGCGTGGTGCCGTCGGTGTGGGAGCGTGGCGTCGGCTGCCCGTTCGTCGACCGCTGCAACCGCGCCATGGCGCGTTGCAGCCGCGAGTTTCCGCCTATGACCGTGCTGGATGGCGGGCAGGGCGTGTCCTGTTGGCTTTATCCGGAGGCATCGCAATGAGCCAGGCGCAGTCGTCATCCCTGTTGTCGGTGCGCGACCTGTCGGTGCATTTTCCGGTGGGCGGGCGCGGGCGCGATGGCAAGCCGGTGGTGGTGCGGGCGGTGGACGGCGTGTCGTTCGACCTGGAGCGCGGCCGCACGCTGGCCATCGTGGGCGAGTCGGGTTCGGGCAAGACCACCACGGCGCTGTCGGTGCTGCGGCTGGCGGACCCCACGGGGGGCAGCATCCATTTCGACGGCAGCGATCTGACCGCGATGCGCGGCTCGGCGCTGCGGCGGATGCGGCGGCGCCTGCAACTGGTATTTCAGGATCCCTACTCGTCGCTCAATCCGCGCCAGCGCGCCGAGGAGATCGTGCGCACGCCGCTGGACCTGATGGGCATCGACCCGCCCGGCGGCCGCGAGGCGCGCGTGGCGCTGATGTTCGAACTGGTGGGGCTGCGGCCCGAACAGCGGCAACTGTTTCCGCACCAGTTTTCCGGCGGGCAGCGGCAGCGGCTGAATATCGCGCGGGCGCTGGCCAGCGCGCCGGACCTGATCGTCTGCGATGAGCCTGTGTCGGCGCTGGACATCGCCATCCGCGCGCAGATCCTGAATCTGCTGCGGCGCATCCAGCGCGAACAGGGGCAGTCGTTTCTTTTCATCTCGCACGACATGGCGGTGGTGGAGCACGTGTGTGACGACATCGCCGTGATGTATCTGGGCAAGATCATCGAGCGGGCCTCGCGGCGGGCGTTTTTCTCGCGGCCGCTGCATCCGTACAGCGTGGCGCTGATGTCTGCCGTGCCGACCGTCAAGGGCGGCCGCGAAACGGCGGCGCGGCGCGTCAGGCTGTCCGGCGATCCACCCAACCCGGTCAATCCGCCGCCCGGCTGCCGCTTCGCGGGGCGATGTCCGGCCGCGCAGGCGCTGTGTTCCACCCGTGAACCTGAATTGCGCGAGGTGGCGCCGGCGCATCACGTGGCCTGCCATTTTGTCGAGACGCGCGATGGCGTGACGGTGTCGCCGTTGCAAGGCTGACGGGCTTGCCGATGTGCGTGTCCCGATGTGCGCGTACCGATGTGGGCGTACCGATCCTCCAGACTGACAAGGAACCCCGATGACCCAGCCTTCCGGCTCCACGACGCTTTATGTCGCCCGATCCATCCTGACCATCAACCCCGCGCAGCCGCGCGCCACGCATGTTGCCGTGCGCGATGGCCGGATTCTTGGCGTGGGCAGCCGGGAGGATCTGGCCGGCTGGGGGCCGGCAGAAGTCGATGACCGCTTCGCGGACAGCGTGCTGATGCCGGGCCTGGTGGAAGGCCATTGCCATCTGCCCGAGGGCGGCATGTGGAAGTTCGTCTACGTGGGCTTTTATGACCGGCGCGGTCCGGACGGCAAGCTCTGGTCCGGCCTGAAAAGCTTCGCGGAAGTGGCGGCGCGGCTTCGGGATGCCGAGGGCGCGCTGGCGCAGGGCGAGACGCTGATCGGCTGGGGCTTCGATCCCATCTTCTTCGGCGGCGACCGCATGAGCATTCATGACCTGGACGCCGTGTCGGCGCAGCGGCCCATCGTGGTCATGCACGCCAGCATGCACCTCATGAACGTCAACTCGCCCATGCTGGCTCGGGCGGGCATCGATCGCGACACCGACATCGAGGGCGTGACGCGGCTCGATGATGGAAGACCCAGCGGCGAGCTCTGCGAATTCGCGGCCATGTTCCCGGTCATGCGGCTGATCGGCAGCCCGTTCCGCACGGTCGGCCTGACGGAAGAAGGGCTGCGGATGTTCGGCAAGGTAGCGCAGTGGGCCGGCGTGACCACCGCGACGGATTTGGTCAATGAGTTGAATGATGAAGGCCTGGCGACGCTGGCGCGGGTGACGGGTGAGCTGGATTATCCGGTGCGCATCGTGCCCGCTGCCTCGGCGCTGACCTACGCGGGCAACGCGGCGGGCTGCCTGGAAAAGCTGGCGGCCGCGCGGCGGCTGAATCACGGCAAGCTGCATCTGGGCATGGTGAAGCTGGTGGTCGATGGATCGATTCAGGGCTTCACGGCACGCGTGCGCTGGCCCGGCTATTTCAACGGCGCGCCAAACGGTATCTGGGTGATCGCGCCGTCCGAACTGGATGCGATGGTGCAGACCTATCACGACGCCGGCGCGCAGCTTCACATCCACACCAACGGCGACGAGGCCACGCAGCTTGCGATTGAAGCCGTGGACCGCGCGTTGCAGCGCACGCCGCGGCGCGACCATCGCCACACGTTGCAGCATTGCCAGATGGCCGACGCCGCCCAGTTCCGCCGGATGGCGAGCCTGGGCATGTGCGTGAATCTCTTTGCCAATCACATCTACTACTGGGGCGACGCCCACTACGCGTTGACGATGGGACCGGATCGCGCCAACCGCATGGACGCCTGCGCGTCGGCGGCGCGCGCAGGGGTGCCGTACGCCATCCATTCCGATGCGCCCATCACGCCGCTTGGGCCGCTGTTCACGGCATGGTGCGCGGTGAACCGGCAGACGGCCTCCGGCCGCGTGCTGGGCGAGTCCGAGCGCATCGGCGTTGACGCCGCCCTGCATGCGATCACACTGGGCGCGGCCTACACGCTGCACATGGACCATCTGGTCGGGTCGATCGAGGTCGGAAAATATGCGGATTTCTGCGTGCTGGCGGACGATCCGTCGGCCGCCGCGCCGGAAACGCTGAAAGATCTGAAGGTGCTGGGCACGGTCATCGGCGGGCGTCCGCTGCCGCTGCGGGAGGCGTGACGTGGCGCGCATTCCGCTGACGGTGGTGGGCGGCTTTCTGGGTGCGGGCAAGACCACCTTGCTGAATCATGTGCTGACCGCCAGCGCGCGCCGCGCGGCGGTGCTGGTGAATGACTTCGGGCCCGTGGACATCGATGCAGGCCTCATCGCGGATCGCGCCGACAACGTGATCCGGCTGGCCAACGGTTGCGTCTGCTGCTCGATGGCGGGCGGAATGGATGATGCGCTGGCGCGTGTGCTGGCGCTGGATCCGTTGCCCGAATGGATTGTCATCGAGGCGAGTGGCGTATCTGATCCCGGTCGGATCGCGCAGGTGGGGATGGCCGATCCGCTGCTGCAACTGGAGGGCGTGGTGGTGCTGGTCGATGCGGGGGCCATCCGCGAGGTGGCGGCGGATCCGCTGTTGGCCGATACGGTGCAGCGGCAGCTTCGCGCGGCGGATTTGCTGGTGTTGAACAAGATCGATCTGGTGGCGTCGGATGCGCTGGCGGCAGTTCAGGATTGGCTGCGCGAGGCTAGCGGCGGCGCGCCCGTGGTGCGGGCGTGTGAGGGGCGGGTGGATTTGGGGGTGTTGATCGGCGTGGGTGAGGGGACGGCAAGCGGGCATGAGGCGGAGCATGGTTGCGGCCATGGCGACAGGCACGGCGATGGTGCTATCTGCGGACACGGCCATGGCGGCCGCGTTGTCGGCGCCCACGGCGACGAGCTCGGCGGCGTTCGCGTGGGCGGACACATGCCGCGCCACGTCGACCCGTCCGATCCCGCCCATCCGTTCCAAAGCTGGCTATGGCGAGCCCCCGCGTTACTGGACGCCGACATGCTCGCCGAGCGCCTGAAGCAGTTGCCCCGCGACGTGCTGCGCGCCAAGGGCTGGGTCCGCACCAGCCGGCACGGTTGGGTGCTGGTGCAATTCGCGGGACGGCGCGTGCGCTTTGACACGCAGGCGCGCGCGCCGGCTGATCGATGCGAACCCTCGCTGGTCGTGATTGGTATGCGCGGCGTCACCAACATGCCGGTAATCGCGACGCTTCTGGACCGGGCGGCGCTGCACGACATCAATGTCGACGTCACCCTGGACGCGGCCCACGCCGTGCCGCTGCGCTAGTTCTGGTGCAAGCGATTCCCCGCGTCTGGTCCTACCGGCGCGCACGCCGCGCACGTACCTTGAGGGTTCAGCGTGGACGCATCTCGCGCCGCGCCAGCGAAGGAGGGTAGGCAATGCAACAGACCGTCACCGTGGAAATGCTGGCCGAGTTTGCGGCCGCCTGGAACCGGCACGATATCGACGCCCTGATGTCATTCATGAGCGAAGACTGCGTGTTCGAGACCGTCGGCGGCCCCGAACAGTACGGCAGCCGCCATGCCGGCCCGGAAGCGGTGCGCGCGGCCTTTGCCGCGGCCTGGAAGAACTTCCCGGACGCGCAATGGGAGAACGGCCGGCACTGGGTGGCCGGCGATCGCGGCGTCTCCGAGTCCACGTTCCGCGGCACGGCGGCGGACGGCTCGCGGGTGGAGGCCGACATGGTGGACGTGTTCACGTTCAAGGACGGCAAGATCCAGGTGAAGAACGCGTTCCGCAAGCAGCGTCCCGCCTTGCCGGCACGTGCCTAGCCGCCATCATGGATACGCAAATGTCGGCCGGCATCTCCCGCCCGGCGCCCGCGTCCGGCGCCGCCATCAACGCCTACAACCCGGCCTACGATCCGCTGGTATCGCCGCCCGGACAGGGCCAGGACTACGCGCCCACCTACTGGGTCGCGACGGCCGGCGCACCGCCCGAGGACGACGGGCCGATCCGCGGCGACATCGACGCTGACGTGGTGATTGTCGGCTCCGGCTTCACGGGCTTGTCGGCGGCGCTGGCGCTGGCACGCGATTTTGGCGTGAAGGCCGTCGTGCTGGAGGCCAACCGCGCGGTGTGGGGGTGCACCAGCCGCAATGGCGGCCAGGGGCAGAATGCGTCGGGGCGCCTGTACCGCTCGCAGTGGATCGAACGCTGGGGGCTGGACACGGCCAAACGCCTGGACGCGGAGATCCGCGAAGGCTTCGAGTATTGGAAGAGCCTGGTCGCGCAGGTGGACTGCGACGCGCAGCCCGGCGGCCATCTGTACACGGCGCATCGCCAGAAGAAGATGGC
>Ga0209050_1001798_pt1 | contig 21027 bp, 12 predicted proteins | sample Araplavi_mTSA_r2_FD_184276 | JGI IMG/M metagenome (GOLD analysis project Ga0209050, IMG submission 184276) | Arabidopsis root microbial communities from North Carolina, USA - plate scrape MF_Cvi_mTSA_r2 (SPAdes) (version 2) | ecosystem: Host-associated > Plants > Roots > Endosphere | place: USA... | reverse complement strand
CCTTGACCAGGCTCGCCGCTTCCTTGAGTTGTTCTTCCGCCGCGTTCAAGTAAGCCAGTGCCGCAGCACCGGTGACGGCTTCAATACGACGCACACCCGATGCCACACCGCCTTCGCTGATGATTTTCAGCAGGCCGATGTCGCCGGTACGGTTGGCGTGGATACCGCCGCACAGTTCGACGGAGAAATCCCCCATGCTCAGTACGCGCACGCTATCGCCGTACTTCTCGCCGAACAGCGCCATGGCGCCTTTCTGCTTGGCGGTTTCGATATCGGTTTCTTCGGTTTCAACCTCGGAATTCTTGCGAATCTCGGCGTTGACGATTTCTTCCAGCGCTTTCAGTTGCTCAGGCTTGATCGCTTCAAAGTGGCTGAAGTCAAAGCGCAGGCGCTGACTGTCGACCAACGAACCTTTCTGCTGGACGTGGTCGCCCAGTACCTGGCGCAATGCGGCGTGCAGCAAGTGAGTCGCCGAGTGGTTCAGCGAAGTCGCGTGACGCACTTCGGCATCGACATGAGTCTCCACCGGAGTACCTACGATCAGGCTACCCGAATCCAGCACGCCGTGGTGCAGGAACGCACCACCGGTCTTGGTGGTGTCGCGCACGTCGAAACGCGCAGCACCGGCCTGCAGGAAGCCGCAATCACCAATCTGGCCACCGGACTCCGCATAGAACGGCGTCTGATCGAGGACGATCACGCCCTCTTCGCCTTCGCTCAGTACGTCAACCGATTGCCCGTCCTTATAGAGAGCAACGATTTTGGCGGAACCGCTGTGAGCGGTGTAACCGGTGAACTCGGTGTCCACATCGACCTTGACCAGGCTGTTGTAGTCCATGCCGAAGGAGCTGGCGGAACGGGCACGGACGCGCTGGGCTTCCATCTCACGCTCGAAACCTTCTTCGTCGATGGTCAGGCTGCGCTCGCGAGCGATGTCGCCGGTCAGGTCCATCGGGAAACCGTAGGTGTCGTAGAGTTTGAACACCACGTCGCCCGGCACCACGTCGCCTTTGAGTTCAGCCAGATCCTGCTCGAGGATCTTCAGGCCCTGCTCCAGGGTCTTGGCGAATTGCTCTTCTTCGGCCTTCAGCACGCGCTCGATGTGTGCCTGCTGGGATTTCAGCTCAGGGAAGGCCTCGCCCATCTCGGCGACCAGGGCCGCGACGATCTGGTAGAAGAAGCTGCCCTTGGCGCCCAGCTTGTTACCGTGACGGCAGGCGCGACGGATGATCCGGCGCAGCACGTAGCCGCGGCCTTCGTTGGACGGCAGCACGCCGTCGGCGATCAGGAAACCGCAGGAACGGATGTGGTCAGCCACGACTTTCAGCGAAGCCTGGGCGTCGTTGGTGCAGCCGATGGCCTTGGCCGACGCGCTCAGCAGGCTCTGGAACAGGTCGATTTCATAGTTCGAGTGAACGTGCTGCAGCACGGCACTGATCCGCTCCAGACCCATGCCGGTGTCCACCGACGGCGCTGGCAGCGGGTGCAACACGCCATCGGCGGTGCGGTTGAACTGCATGAACACGTTGTTCCAGATCTCGATGTAACGGTCGCCGTCTTCTTCCGGCGAACCCGGTGGGCCGCCCCAGATGTCGGCGCCGTGATCGTAGAAAATCTCGGTGCAAGGACCGCACGGGCCGGTATCGCCCATGGTCCAGAAGTTGTCGGAAGCGTACGGCGCGCCTTTGTTGTCGCCGATGCGCACCATGCGCTCGGCCGGAACGCCGATTTCCTTGGTCCAGATGTCGTACGCCTCGTCATCGCTGGCGTAGACGGTGACCCAGAGCTTTTCCTTCGGCAGGTTCAGCCACTTGTCGGAAGTCAGGAAGTTCCAGGCGTAGCTGATGGCATCACGCTTGAAATAATCGCCAAAGCTGAAGTTACCCAGCATTTCGAAGAAGGTGTGGTGACGAGCGGTATAACCGACGTTTTCCAGGTCGTTGTGCTTGCCGCCGGCGCGCACGCATTTCTGGCTGCTGACCGCGCGGGTGTACGCGCGTTTTTCCTGGCCCAGGAAGCAGTCCTTGAACTGGTTCATCCCCGCGTTGGTGAATAGCAGGGTTGGGTCGTTGCCCGGAATCAAAGAGCTGGAGGCTACACGGGTGTGGCCTTGCTCTTCGAAGAAGCGAAGGAAGGCTTCACGGATTTCTGCGCTTTTCATTAGGTTCTTCCACGGAGGCTGCGGCCAAAGGCCTGTTCGAAACGTCAACAGACGAAGCGACGGCAAAGGGCCGCATTATATCGGCCCTGCGCGCGGGGTACAGCGTGTTTATACGATAGAAACGGTCAATTGGAGCGCTAACGCTATCACTTGCGCGAAAAGTCGACGAATGTCGCGACGACTTGCTCGATTTGCCCACGGCTGACATCCATGTGCGTGACCATGCGCAGACGCGCGGCCGCACTGAGCCTGATCCCGCGCTCGGCGGCAAAGGCCTTGAGCGCTTCGGCCTGGTCGCCCATCTGCACATATACCATATTGGTCTGCACCGGCTCGACCTCGAAGCCCGCCGCACGCAGGCCTTCGGCCAGCACTTGCGCGTTGGCATGGTCATCGGCCAGGCGCTGAACGTTGTGATCCAGCGCATACAGGCCGGCCGCCGCGAGGATACCGGCCTGACGCATGCCGCCACCGACCATCTTGCGCAGGCGCCGCGCCTTGCCGATCAGCTCGACCGAGCCGCACAGCACCGAACCGACCGGTGCACCCAGGCCTTTGGACAGGCACACCGAGACCGAATCGAAATACCGGGTGATTTCCCGGGCATCCACACCCAGCTTCACTGCCGCGTTGTACAGGCGTGCGCCGTCCAGGTGCAGCTGCAAACCCTGCTCGCGGGTAAAGCTGCGCGCCCGGGCCAGGTATTCCAGCGGCAGGACCTTGCCCTGCATGGTGTTTTCCAGCGCCAGCAAGCGGGTGCGGGCGAAGTGGAAGTCGTCCGGTTTGATCGCCGCCGCGACCTGTGCCAGGTCCAGCGAGCCATCGGCCTGCACTTCCAATGGTTGCGGCTGGATCGAGCCGAGCACCGCTGCGCCGCCACCTTCGTATTTATAGGTGTGGGCCTGCTGGCCGACGATGTACTCGTCACCGCGCTCGCAGTGGGCCATCAACCCCAGCAGATTGCTCATGGTCCCGGTCGGCACGAACAGCGCCGCGGCAAACCCCAGGCGTTTGGCCAGTTCGGCCTCCAGCTGATTGACCGTCGGATCTTCGCCATACACGTCGTCGCCGGTGACGGCGTTGGCCATCGCGTCCAGCATGCCGGCGCAGGGTTGGGTGACGGTGTCGCTGCGAAGATCGATAACGCTCATGAATCTGGCCTCGGTAAGCAGGGGAAATCCCTTTCAGGAAAGAATTACTGCGGGCATGGCTACGATTAATCAACCCTTGCGTAGGAAAAGGCCGATTAAAACAACGGAAAAGTCGATGACAATCATCTAAAAGGGGTCATGCGCATATCGGAAATATGTGATAAAAACGCTGCGCCGCCAAACATTCCGGCGGCAAAAAACGTTCTCAGGGCGGGGTGCAACTCCCCACCGGCGGTAATTGCGCGCAATGCGCATAGCCCGCGAGCGCTTGATGGCAGCACGGCTTCGGCGGTGCCTGACAGCAAGGTCAGCAGACCCGGTGTGATCCCGGGGCCGACGGTCATAGTCCGGATGAAGAGAGAACGGGATTGACGCCGCCTAGCTCTATACCAAAGCGCCGTCCGTAGGCACTCGTGCCTGCGTAGCCTCAGATCCCCTTCGATTCATAACGCCCTGTTTTTCACACAAACAGGAGTCAGAACATGCAACCCACCGCAATTGACAGCAAAAGCAAACACCATCACGGCGAGCGCGTCGCGTTCATCCAGGCCTGCTGGCACAAGGAAATCGTCGATCAGAGCCGTAAAGGTTTCCTCGCCGAAATGATTGCCCAGGGTTATCAGGAATCCGACATCGACTTCTTCGAAGTCGGCGGCGCCTTCGAAATGCCCTTGCACGCCAAGTTGCTGGCCAAGACCGGTCGTTATGCCGGCATCGTCGCGGCCGCCCTGGTGGTGGACGGCGGGATCTACCGTCACGAGTTCGTCGCCCAATCGGTGGTCAGCGGCCTGATGCAGGTTCAACTGGAAACCGAAGTGCCAGTGTTCTCGGTGTCCCTGACCCCGCACCACTTCCATGCCGGCGAAGAGCACCAGAAGTTCTTCTTCGAGCATTTCGTGCATAAAGGCCAGGAAGCGGCGAAGACCTGTGCGGATACGCTGATGAAAATCCGTGCGCTGCGCCGCACTGAACCGCGCGCGGTAGCCATCTAAATACAAAACCTTGTAGGAGCGAGCCTGCTCGCGATGAACCCGAGAGCGCCGCGGGGAGCCAGGCTTCCCGCGTAATCGTTGACGACCATCGCGAGCAGGCTCGCTCCTACAGAGGTTAGAGGCTGGCCTCAGGCGAGGTTTTCGTCGGTGGTCGGCACGACCAGGATGCCGGCACGCAAACCATTCTTCACCCTGGGGTTCGGGAAGATGATCCGGGCGCCCTCCTCCTCGATGATCCAGCGGGTGTTGGCGATGTCTTCCGCCAGCAGGTAACCCACTTCCAGCTCCGAGAAGTTCTCGACGTCCGCCGGCAGGTTCAGGCGGAAACTGTCGCTGTGCTTGATGATTTCCCGTGCCACGCTGTACAGCTGCAAACCGTCCAGTGCCGCCTCAGTCGGTTCCGGTTCGGTGCCTTCGATGATCTGCTTGAGGCGCGCCTCCAGCAGCGACACGTTGACCCCGGCGTTCTGCCCGAACGGCCGCGCCTTGCCCAATTCCAGGGTGAAGGCCTCGGCACCGAGCTTGTCGTAGGTGTAGGCGCTGAACACGATGGACGGTTTGTTCTGCAGCAACACCGCTTCCATGCCGGCGGCACGCAGGCGCGCCAGTTCCTGGCGGGAATGCTGGCGGTCTTCTTTCCACGGGTACAGGGCGAACTGCTCGATTTTCGAGCCGCGAATCGCCGTGTGCAGGTCGTAGTGCAAGCGCTGACGGTCCGGCAGGCTGAAGAAGCTGGCCGCCAAACGCTCCAGCTCACAGGCACGCAGGGCTTCGGAACCGCTGCTTTGTTCGTGACGGCCGTTGAACAGCCGATTGACGTCCTGCTCGACAAAGCGCTCGCCTTTGCGAATCGCTTCGGGGTTGCCGAACAGGAACAGAATACGTGCGCGCGGCTTCAGATCGCCGCGGGCAATGTCGTGCAACAGGCGATCGAGCAACTCGATCGGCGCTGTTTCGTTGCCGTGGATCCCCGCCGACAGCAGCAGGTCCAGGCCATTGTCACGCGCTTCAGGTGGCCGGACTTCCAGCGCACCTTCGCTCAACCAGCGCATGCGCACGCCTTCGACAGTCAGTTGAGTCTTCTCCGCCGGTTCGCGGCCGGCGAGGGTCAGTTCAAGCAGTTTGCCGAGGGCGAGCATAGAGCGGTTTCCTTAGTGATCGTGGTTGCAGTCCGGGCCGTGAACGTGGTCCTCATCGTCGGTGAGGTCAGCCGGTTCCATCTCCAGTTGCAGACTTACCAGATTAGTCGCCAATGGGCGCAGCAGCAGGTTGGCGTATTCGGCATCGCCTTCTTCGACGTCCACGCCGATCAGCAACTGGCCACGGCCGTCCTGCTGGATCCACAGCTCTTTGCCTTGCCACAGGACCGCGACGCGGGTGCAGGACGTCTCCAGTTGCGTGCCGTCGGTGTCTTCAAGGATCAGCTGCAGGGTATCGCTCATGTGTTTACGCTCTCGTTTGAGATGAAGCGACGCGCTGCCATCCGGGGCAGCGCGTCGTCGATCAATTGATCTGGAATGGATAAACCGCGCCCAGTTTAAGGATTTGCGTCAGTTCATCCAGTGCCGTCCGGCACTCAAGCAACAATTGCGGGTCCGCCAGATCGTTTTCGGTCATGCGGTCGCGGTAGTGCTTCTCGACCCATTCGGTCAGAGTGCCGTACAACGGTGCCGTCATGATAACCCCTGGGTTGACGGCCGCCAGCTCGGTTTCGTTGAGTGCGACGCGCAACCGCAGGCAAGCCGGGCCTCCGCCGTTCTGCATGCTCTGCTTGAGATCGAAGACTTTCACTTCGCGGATCAGCCCGCCGGAGCTGGTCAAACCCTGCAAGTATTGCCAGACACGCTCGTTGCCACGGCATTCTTCCGGCACGATCAACAGCATGGAGCCGTCAGGACGCGACAGCAGTTGGCTATTGAACAGGTAGGAACGAACCGCGTCTTCCACACTGACTGCGGAACGCGGTACGCAGACTGACTGAAATTTCCCACCGGCCTTGGCGAGTTTGCTCTGCAATTCAGCGAGCATCTTCTCGGTCTCGAGGAACGCGTCCTCGTGATAGAACAGCACCTCGCCATTACCCACGGCGATCACGTCGTTGTGGAACACGCCCTGATCGATCACCGACGGGTTCTGCTGGGCGTAGACCACGCCGTCATCGCTCAAACCGTGCAGACGGGCAACGGCCTGGGACGCTTCGAGGGTCTGGCGCGCCGGGTACTTCTGCGGAGCCGGGTAACGGGTGTCGAACGCACTGCGGCCGAACACGAAGAACTCGACACCGGCTTCGCCGTATTCACGGCAGAAACGCGTGTGGTTGGCCGCCCCTTCGTCACCGAACTGCGCCACGGCCGGCAAGGCGGCATGGTGGGCGAAGTGTTTCTGGTCAGCGAACATCGCACCCAGCACGCGGCTGGTGGTCGGGTGTTCGATGCTGCGGTGATATTTGCAGTTGAGGTTGGCAGCGGTGAAATGCACACGGCCGTCAGCGGTGTCGGCGCTCGGGCTGACCGTGGCGGCGTTGGCCACCCACATGCTCGAGGCCGAGCAACTGGCTACCAGCAGCGGCATCGCGTCTTTGGCAGCGCGCTCGATCACTTGAGCGTCGGTGCCGCCAAAGCCCAGGCGACGCAGTGCGGCCACATCCGGGCGCTCCTGCGGTGCTAGCACGCCTTGCTGGAAACCCATTTCCATCAGCGCTTTCATCTTCGCCAGGCCCTGCAGCGCAGCTTCCTTGGGGTTGGAAGACTGCTGGCTGTTGCTCTGGGACGCGACGTTGCCGTAGGACAGGCCGCCGTAGTTATGGGTCGGCCCCACTAGACCGTCAAAATTGACTTCATAGGATTTCATCAGCGAGGCTCCACGAGAATCTGTTGTTATAGGCTTCAGTAACTAGATTTGAGACCGAGGCGCGGCCTTCGCGAGCAGGCTCGCTCCCACAGGGAAATGCATTCCAATGTGGGAGCGAGCCTGCTCGCGAATGGGCATCACGCCATTTTCACGCCAGGCGTCAGGGCCGCAGGCAACACCAGGCTCGGCGTTTCCAGCGAGGCCACCGGGTACGCGCAGTAATCCGCCGCGTAGTAGGCACTGGCGCGATGGTTGCCCGAGGCGCCGACGCCGCCGAATGGCGCGCTGCTCGCGGCACCGGTCAGTTGCTTGTTCCAGTTGACGATACCGGCACGGCTTTCCAGCCAGAATTGCTGGTAACGCGCTTCGGAGTCCGACAGCAGACCGGCAGCCAAGCCGTACGCGGTGTCGTTGGCTTCAGCGATCGCCGCTTCAAAATCAGCGTAGCGGATCACTTGCAGCAACGGGCCGAACAGCTCTTCGTCAGGACGATCGGCAACGGCGGTCACGTCCAGGATGCCAGGGGTCAGCAAGGCCGACTGAGCCTGAGGCTGGGTCATTTCCAGCAATGCCACGGCGCCATTGGCCAGCAAGTGTTGCTGGGCATCCATCAGCGCTTTTGCCGCGCCGAGGGAAACCACCGAGCCCATGAACGGCGCCGGCTGTTGATCGAAGGCACCGACTTCAATAGTCGCGCTGACGGCTACCAGGCGCGCCAGCAGCGAGTCGCCCCAGGCGCCTTGCGGCACCAGCAAGCGACGCGCACAGGTGCAACGCTGGCCGGCAGAGATGAACGCCGACTGAATGATGGTGTACACCGCGGCATCGAGGTCGGCGACCTGATCGACCACCAGCGGGTTGTTACCGCCCATCTCCAGCGCGAGGATCTTGTCCGGACGACCGGCGAATTGCTGGTGCAGGTGATTGCCGGTGCGGCTGGAACCGGTGAAGAACAGCCCGTCGATGCCCGGGTTCGCCGCCAGGGCGATACCGGTTTCGCGAGCGCCTTGCAGCAGGTTCAACACGCCCGCCGGCAGACCGGCCTCGATCCAGCACTTGACCGTCAGCTCAGCCACTTTCGGTGTCAGCTCGCTGGGCTTGAACAGCACGCTGTTACCCGCCAGCAGTGCCGGCACGATGTGGCCGTTCGGCAAGTGACCCGGGAAGTTGTAAGGACCAAACACCGCGACTACACCGTGAGGCTTGTGGCGCAGCACAGCGGTGGCGTCGCCCAGCGGGCCGCTCTTCTCGCCGGTACGTTCGCGGTAGCTCTGCACCGAGATGGCGATCTTGTTGACCATGCTGGTGACTTCGGTCGCCGCTTCCCACAGGGGTTTGCCGGTTTCTTCGCCGATGGTGCGGGCCAGTTCGTCCGCATGATTCTTCAGCGCAGCAGCAAAGGCCTCCAGCACTGAGATACGCTCTTCCAGGGTACGCCGCGCCCAGCCCGGGAACGCCTGACGCGCCGCCTGCACAGCCGACTCGACCTGAGTGGCGGTGGCACCGACGCCGGACCACAGCACCTGCTGGGTCACCGGGTTCAGCGATTCGAAGGCTTCGCCCTGACCGGTCAGCCATTCACCTGCAATGTAAAGCGACTTCATTATTTCGACTCCCGAGCTGCGGACAACGCCACGGCGCGCACTTGATCGCCCGCGTTGAGTTGAAGACGTTTGGCGGTCTGCTGATCGACCACCAGGGTGCCGGCGGCCAGACGTGCCGGCGCAGCAGTGATGCGGCAGTCTTCGCGCTTGCGGTTGTGGATGATGAATGGCGTGGCGTCGTCACCCGGCGTGCCGACGGCCAGCACCAGCGCCTGGCTGTCGCGTACCGCACGGATCTTGCCGGTTTCGCATTCGATGGCCGGGCCTGCGTCGAAGATGTCGACGTAGCCCTGGTAGCTGAAACCTTCGCTCTTGAGCATGGCCAGCGCCGGCTCGGTGTCCGGGTGAACCTGACCGATCACGTTGCGCGCATCCGGCGACAGGAAGCAGGTGTACAGCGGGAATTTCGGCATCAGTTCGGCGATGAACGCCTTGTTGCCCACGCCGGTCAGGTAATCGGCCTGGCTGAATTCCATCTTGAAGAAATGACGCCCCAGGCTTTCCCAGAATGGCGAACGCCCGGCTTCGTCGGAAACACCGCGCATTTCGGCGATGATCTTGTTGCCGAACAGTTGCGGGAATTCGGCGATGAACAGCATCCGCGCCTTGGACAGCATGCGACCGTTGAGGCCGCTGCGGTAATCGGCGTGCAGGAACAGCGAGCACAGCTCGGAGTTGCCGGTCAGGTCGTTGGCCAGGAACAGCGTCGGGATTTCGCGATAGATGTTCAGCTCTTGGGAAGCGCTGACCGTCAGACCGACCCGGAAGTTGTACCAGGGCTCTCGCAGGCCGACGGCGCCGGCAATGGCGGAAATGCCCACCACGCGACCGTCGTCGTCTTCGAGCACGAACAGGTAGTCCGCATCGCCCCGCCCGGCTTCGCCGCGAAAGGTCTTCTCGGCCCAGCCGACCCGATGGGCCAGACGTTCTTCGTTGGCCGGCAAGGTGGTCAGGCCGGTGCCGGTGCTGCGGGCCAGGTCGATCAGAGCGGGTAAATCGCTGCTGCGTACGGGACGAACGATCATGCTATCTCCTCAAACGGGCCGCTTGCGCCACCCGTGAAACTCGCTGCTTTACTAAGCATTCACTCTTTATAGGCATAGCAGCAGGTGTTAAACCGCCACCAGGCGCACGCTGGCACCTTCACCGACGCCCAGGGCTTCGGCCGCTTCCAGGTCCAGGGTCACCGGTTTACCCGGCGCGTAGTCAAGCTCGAGCATGACTGCGCGGTAGTCCTGCAACTGGGCGTTAGCCACCAGGTACTGGCGACCGACACCTTTGACCGGCTCGCCGATCTTCACCGGCACTACGCGGCTCTGGGCGATCGAACGGATCCCCGAGACGCGGGCATGCAGGGTCGGGCCGCCGTCGAAAATGTCGATGTAGTGATCGGTCTCGAAGCCTTCGCGCATCAGGATGTCGAAGGTGATCTGCGCCCGCGGGTGCACCTGGCCCATCGCTTCTTGCGCGGAGTCCGGCAGCAGGGGCACGTAGATCGGGTAATGCGGCATCAGTTCGGCGAGGAACGTACGGCTCTTCAGGCCGCACAAACGCTCGGCTTCAGCGTAGTTGAGGTCGAAAAAGTTGCGCCCGATGGCATCCCAGAATGGCGAGTCGCCGTTTTCATCGCTGTAACCGACGATCTCGGTCACCACGGAATCGGCAAAACGCTCCGGATGGCTGGCCACGAACAGCAAGCGGCCACGGGAGTTGAGTTCCGACCACGGCGAACCCACCAGATCGCGCTGCACGTAGAAACTGGTCAGCAAGCTGTTGCCGGTCAGGTCGTGGCACTGGGAGAGCACGTGGATCTTGTTGTGAATCTTCAGCTCGCGCGAAGCGTGCACGAAGGTTTCGTTGCGAAAGCTGTAGAACGGCTCGGAGTAACCGGCCGACGCCACGATGGCCGAGCAACCGACCAGCTTGCCGGTGGCACTGTCTTCGAGGACGAAGAAATAGCTTTCCTCACCGTTGAAGCTCACTTCGGCGGCGAACGAGGCTTCGCTTGCCGCGATCTTGTCGCTCAGGCGCTCAACGTCATCCGGCAAGGAAGTGACACCAATCGGACTGTCCGCAGCCAGACGCTGTACCTCGCCCAGATCAGCCATTTGCGCGGGGCGCATCACCAGCATGGTGTCACTCCTTAATCTCAGAACTTACAGAAGAAAAATCCCGGGCCTACACAGAGATCAGTGTGGGAGCGGGCTTGCTCGCGAAAGCGGTGGGTCAGACAGTAAAAATGTTGACTGATACACCGCTTTCGCGAGCAAGCCCGCTCCCACATTTGATCGTGCCCGGCATCAAAATTGGGTTCGACGCCTGAACGGTCAGGCGTCGAAGGGTCTATCAGGCTTGCGTCAGTTTTGCCGCGGCACGTTCGAAGCGGTCCAGGCCAGCATCGATATCGGCGTCTTCCACCACCAGGCTTGGCGCGAAACGCACCACGTCCGGGCCGGCTTGCAGGACCATCAAGCCTTCTTTTTCAGCGGCGTTGAAGATGTCCTTGGCCTTGCCTTTCCACGCATCGCTCAACACGCAGCCGATCAACAGGCCCATGCCACGGACCTTGGTGAACAGGCCGTATTTTTCGCCGATCTGCTCAAGGCGCGCCTTGAACTTGTCGTGCTTGGCCTTGACGCCGGCCAGCACCTCAGGGGTGTTGATCACGTCGATCACGGCTTCCGCGACCGCACACGCCAGCGGGTTGCCGCCGTAGGTGGTGCCGTGGGTGCCGACGACCAGGTGCTTGGCCAGGTCTTCGGTGGTCAGCATGGCGGCGATCGGGAAACCACCGCCCAGGCTCTTGGCGCTGGTCAGGATGTCCGGAGTCACGCCGTAATGCTGGTAGGCGAACAGGTGACCAGTGCGGCCCATGCCGGTTTGCACTTCGTCGAAGATCAGCAATGCGTTGTGCGCGGTGCACAGTTCGCGGGCACCTTGCAGGTATTCGAGTTCAGCCGGGATGACACCGCTTTCGCCCTGGATCGGCTCAAGCACCACAGCGCAAGTCTTGTCGGAAATGGCGGCTTTCAGCGCGGCCAGATCGTTGTACGGCACATGGGTGATGCCGGTGATCTTCGGACCGAAGCCATCGGAGTACTTCGACTGGCCACCGACGTTCACGGTGAACAGGGTACGACCGTGGAAGCTGTTGAGCGCGGCGATGATCTCGTACTTCTCGCTGCCGAAACGGTCGAAACCGACACGACGGGCCAGCTTGAAGGCGGCCTCGTTGGCTTCGGCGCCGGAGTTGCAGAAGAAGGCGCGGTCGGCAAAGGTGGCGTCGACCAGCTTGTGCGCCAGGCGCAGGGCCGGCTCATTGGTGAACACGTTGGACACGTGCCACAGCTTGTTCGCCTGCTCGGTCAAGGCACCGACCAGCGCCGGATGCGCGTGGCCCAATACGTTAACGGCAATCCCGCCGGCGAAGTCGATCAGCTCGCGACCGGACTGGTCCCAGACGCGGGAACCGGCGCCACGCACAGGAATGAATGCGGCAGGCGCATAGTTGGGAACCATTACCTGATCGAAATCGGCGCGTTGTACCGCAGCGTGCTCAACGGACATCGGAGTCTCCTGAAGAGAAAACACTCGCCTGAAACTGGCGAGCTTGGTGAGGATTGTAAGGACAGTTTTCAGCCCGGCCTTGCCGCCAAGCGACAACTTCTTATAGCGCAAACCCCGGATTTTCCCGGGTTTACGGCAATGCGACATATAGGGTCGCAAAGGCGCAGTTTAACTGGCGGCGCACGTTTGCGGCAGGTCGCTGTGTCGTAACCCATGCCGATTCCATGAATGCGGTAGATATGTACCGCGTGTCGTCTTCGATTACGGGTTTTCCTGACGGTCTATCAACCGCAAGGGTGGACCTCTCCCCATGAATACCGAAAATCCCGACATCCCTGAGACTTTCAGGCCCGACGCGCATTACCAGCATCTGATGAATGTCATTCCACCCTGGCTTCGTCAAACCACGCCAAAACGGCGTGAAGCGCTGCGCAACATCAAGCCGGTGTTGCCCACCCCCATCAGGGATGCATCCAAAGATCAGCACGCCGAACTCGGCCGACTCATTACCCTGCAGACGGTGAGCCAGAACCGGGTCGATCAGGCCCTGGCGAATCTGCTGAACCCCGCAGCCTTCGCCGAACCCATGCTCAAGGGCGCACTCAAAACACGTTTCGGCCTGGAAGTGGACGTCAGTAAAATCTTTCTGCGCCTATACATTCCCGCGCACATCCCCTGGCTGCGCCTGAAGTCGGGAGCCGCGCGCACCTGGACCGTGTCGTTGCTGGACGCTGCGCTGCACAACTTCGAAAGCGCCGAAACCGAAGTCGACGCCTTTGAACCCGCCTCGACTTACATCACCGCGCCCTCTTCCACCGGGCAATTCAGCACCCTGCCACAGATTCTGGCGAAGATGCCCATCACCGCGTTCACCCAAATATGCCGCGAGCTCGACATTGGCGAGCGCTATAAAAAGTACCTGGAAGACAACCTTGGCATCAGCAACCCGGTGGCTGCGGCGATCCTGCAACCGAAAATTCGCGAAAGCCAAAAAACCGCACTGACCGCTGCCCTGCAGATGGCGCAGATGCAAAACCTGCTGACCGGCGACGTTCATCAGCCGCTCCTTCGCCTGCTCTCCGATGGCCACGACCAATCCTGGCGATGCCATGAACTGACGATCATGAATGCCCGCCTGACCGGCATCGTGCTGTTCGCCCCGGAACTGGAGCGCGCCCGCGAAGCGGTCCGGGTAGTGGCCTACATTCCTGACGACCCCGAACACCCCATCAAGCAATACCCCTCATCGGCGGCATTCGCCAAGGAACTGAGCCAGCGCCTGCGGGCGCCCGACTATCAACAATTTTTCAGTCGCTTTATCAATCATGAAGACCGCGGTTACTTCTTCGCCGAGCTGAACAACCGCCTCGACCCCATCACCTGGCAACCGGTCCCACCCGGCGATCCACGGCCGACCTGGAGAGAAACCCCCAACCAGCGTCCCGACCTGCAAATGGCAGTCACGCCGATCAGAGGCGACCTGTGGGTTCATCTCTATCAACGCAAACTCGACAAGATCCTCAATGACGCGCGCGTGATTGCAGTGTCGACGGCCACGGTCGACCGCAAGGCCCGATGGGCGTTATGGGACTCCTTCACGGAAATCGCCTCGGCGCTGCTGAACATCGCAGCCTTCATCGCGTTGCCGTTCGTCCCGTTCCTTGGCGAGCTGATGCTGGCTTACACGGCCTATCAGCTGCTGGATGACACCTTCGAAGCTGTTGTCGACTGGGCAGAAGGCCTGACCAACGAAGCCTTCGAGCATTTCATGGGAATGGTTGAATCTGCTGTGCAGCTGGGCACTTTCGCGGCAGGCGGCATGATCGCCGTCAGCGAATTTCGCGCGGTCCTGCCCCGGGAGGTCGTGCAATTCATTGACCGCTTCAACGCCGTGAAACGCCCCAATGGCGAAACCCGCTACTGGAAGCCCGACCTGACGCCTTACGAACAAACCGTCGCGATCCCCAACGACGCGAAACCCGACTCGATGGGACTGCACATCCATCAAGGCAAAACCCTGCTGCCCCTGGACAACAGCCGTTACGCCGTGACCGAAGATCCGTTGACCGGGCGCCATCGCATCCAGCATCCCACGCGTCCCGAAGCTTACCAACCCGACCTCAGGCACAACGGAAAAGGGGTCTGGCACACCGAACTCGAGCAGCCACTGACCTGGGACCAGGCCACCCTGCTGCGACGTATCGGTCCGGACATGCAGCGTTTTTCCGAGCGCGAACGCGAGCGCATCCTCAGCATCAGCGGCTGTCACGAAAACGCCTTGCGCAAGATGCATGTCGACGCCGAACAGGTACCGCCGCTGCTGGCCGATACCCTCAAACGCTTCATGATTGATCAGGACCTGCAGATCTTCATTGATCAAATCGGCAGCGATCGTGCGGACGATTACCTGAAGGCTGATCCGCTGATGCAACTGGAACTGCTCTGCGACTACGGTAACTGGCCAGCGGACAAGGGGCTGCGACTGGTCGATGCAACAGGAGAAACCCTCTGGGAGCGCGGCATGGGCAACCAGGTCGTGGTGCAGATCAACCTGGCGCAACTGGACGATGGCGACCTGATCAACACCCTGTTGCAACACCTCGACAACACCGACGCACGCTCAGTGCGCCGCTACCTGACAACGCTTGCCGCCGACAAACGGGAAACCCTCTTCAGCCAGCGCTACCGCAAAATCGAACAAGGTGCGCGCCCCTTGGTCCAGCGCATTATCGACAGCGAGCCCGGTTTGCCAACCAGCCTCGCCGAAGCACTGCTCGACAGCGCCAGTGCCGCTGAACGCGAGCAACTGGAGCGTGGAGCATTGTCCAAACGCCTCACGGAACTGGCACAGGAGGCCGGCCTGCAAGTGCGCGTCACTCGCGCTTATGAAGGGCTCGACCTGTACTCGACGCGCAACCATCTCGATACCGATCGCCTGGCGTTACACACGCTGGAACGCTTGCCTGGCTGGTCGGGACAACTGCGCTTGGAAATCCGCCAATACACCCACAATGGACCGCTTATCGACAGCATTGGCGAGCTGGATTCGCACGTGCGCAAGGTGCTGGTGCTGACCGATGAAGGGGGTTATCAGGCCTACGACGACGCCGGTGAACAACTCAGTGGCACCGACTCCCTCTATTCCAGCCTGTTACAGGCACTGCCCGACAGCGAGCGAATCGCCCTGAACATCAACATCGGTGAGGGCGAAAGGCTCAAGCAGCTGATTCGCACCCACGCTCTCACTCGTGAAACATTGCGTGCGCTTCTGGCGCAACGGCCCAATCTCAAGCCTGCCTACAATCCGGCGGTGATGCGCTTGCTGGGCGGGGGCGATGGTTATCACCGGATGCCGGTCAATACCCCTTCATTACAAAACCACATCTATCGGCTGTTTCCCCATCTGAGCCCAGAGGAACTGCAAGCCTTTGCCGCACGATTGCAAGGCAATCCCGGCGGACCGCGCGCAGAACTCCAGCGCCTGTTTAACCAACACGCGCAATTGTTTGAGCAATTGAGCGCCTGGCGCGATGAGATCCCGCTGCATGTTCCGGGTACGCAAACCCGCTTGAGCATCGAGCAGCTCGCCAGTCAACGGCTTGCGCGTCGGCAAATGACAGCCAGTTTGCTCGACGGCTGGCGGCGCCAGGCCACCTACGACAGCGCCCATGGCGTACCGGCCTCCTTTGAGTTTTCCCAGCCGGTTGTTGGCGAGCTGCCAAAGCTGAGCGTCGATTTCCCTCAGGTGCGCAGCGTGGCGCTTGAAGGTCATCGTGCCACCCGTGGTGTGAATGATTTTTTGAAGGGGTTTTCCAGTCTCAACCGCCTGGCACTACGCAACTTCGAACTGGGGCAGTTGCCGGACGCCATTGCCCAATGGCCCCAACTCGACGCACTCATCCTCAGCGACTGCGCCGTGACCCTCACAGAACAGAGTCGCGCCACCCTGTCTGGCCTGAATCAATTGACTGCGCTCGACCTGTATAAAAACCCGCTCGGTGAGTGCCCTTCCCTGGCAAACATGCCGAAGCTGAACTACGTCGATCTTTCCGGTACCGGAATTACCCGCATTCCCGACGGCCTGGTGAATCACCCGAGCATTCGAACCGCCATTTTGAATGACAACCAGATCACCGAATTGCCCACCACCCTCTTCGACCTGCCCGGCAACATCACCGAGGGATTTGATTTTGGCAACAACCCTCTGTCCCCGAGCACCCGGGAACACATCAAGCGTCACTACCAGCGAACCGAAATGGATTTTGGAGTCCATGCCGATCAGGTCGATATCGATCGCGTCAAAGCCCTCTACCCAAGTCTGGATAATGAAGAGGCCAGCGACTTCGTCTATCGCTTACCCGGCACCCTCGCAGAGGGTCGAGCCGACCTGACCCGTCGCGAGCTCGAACTCACCCGACTCGGTACCGAGCTGAGCCGGTGGACGGCCGATGTGCCCGGCACCCATTCCGTTACTGGCGCCCCGCTGACGGCCGACGAGCTGTTTGCCGAGCACGTCAAAAGAGACGAATTCAAAAAAAACCTGGAACGTTGCTGGCGCCAGATTCCCATCGAAAACATTGCCGTGGGTGAGTACGGATTCGTCTCACACCTGCCAATCATGGGTGACCTGCCGACGCTGTCAGCCGACTTCAGTCATGTGCCCGAAATGTACCTGACGACCACCCATGGCATTGCACCAGGACTTGGCCGGTTCCTGGACAGTTTTACCAACCTGGACACCCTGACCATACGGGGATACCAACTGGGCAACCTTCCAGAAGCCATCTTCAGAATGGGCAGGTTATCGGTGCTGAGCTTGTCGGAGTGTGGCATTACGCTGACTCCGGAAACCGTAGAGGCCCTGGCGGGCATGGAGCACCTTGACTACTTGAGCCTGCGGGACAATCCACTCGGTCCAAGCCCTGACCTTAGCCATATGACAGAAATATCCTCACTGGACTTGAGCCACACGGGCATCACTGAAATACCCAAGGGCGTGCTGAGCATCACGACCTGGACCGACGTCGACCTGAGCTTCAACGCCATTACCGAGATGCCGCCCGAACTCATGGAGGTCGACCCAGGTGTCGGAGAAAGCTTTGAATTCAGCGGCAACCCGTTCAATGCGCAAAGCTTGCAACGCATCGCTGCGTACTTTCGCGCAACCGATAATGATCTGGGTATCGACGAGATAGCCGACATGCCGGTGCCAGAGGATGGGGCGCCCGACACCGACATTGAGGACTGAGTACTGGCTACCCGCGTTCCGGTGGCACCGATGACAATTCGAACGGGCTGCTGCTGCGCCGCTGGTTGCGATCTTCCCGCGGCGTGGCACCGAAGAAGTTGCGATAGGCGCTGGAGAAGTGCGGCCCCGAGGAGAAGCCACAGGACAGGCCGATCTGGATGATCGACTTGCTGGTTTGCATCAACATCTGCCGGGCCTTGTTCAGGCGCAGTTCCAGGTAGTACTGGCTCGGCACACGGTTGAGGTATTGCTTGAAGATCCGCTCCAGCTGCCGACGGGACACGCACACGTGCTGGGCGATTTCGTCGGTGGTTAGCGGCTCTTCGATGTTGGCTTCCATCAGCAACACGGCTTGCGTGAGCTTCGGATGGCTGGAGCCGAGACGGTTCTGCAACGGGATACGCTGGCGCTCGCCGCCCTCGCGGATGCGCTCGACCACCAGTTCCTCGGAGACCGCACCCGCCAGCTCCGCACCATGGTCGCGGGCCAACACGGCCAGCAACAGGTCGAGCACCGACATGCCGCCGCACGCGGTCAGGCGATCGCGATCCCAGTCGAACAGGTGGCTGGTGGCGATGACCTTGGGGAAACGTTCGGCGAAATCGTCCTGCCAGCGCCAATGCACGGCCGCGCGATAACCGTCGAGCAAACCGAGTTGCGCCAAGGGGTACACACCGGCCGACAGACCGCCGATCACACAACCGGAGCGCACCAGCTGTTTGAGCGCACTGCTGAGCGCCGGCGCCAGTGCGGTCGGCGGCTCGTCAGCGAGCAGGAACAATTTCTGGAAGTTTTCCAGCTTGCCGGTCCACGCCTCACCCGGCAATTGCCAGGCGCTGTCGGCCGCGGCGTCTGTAATGGCTTCGGCCTGCAGGAACGACAATTCGTAAACCACGTCCGGATGCACACGCTGGGCAACACGCAAGGCCTCCTCAGCCAGCGCAAGCGTCAGTGCTTTAGTGCTGGGCCAAATCAGGAAACCAATTCGATGGGCAGTCATGGTGGGCAATCCGAAGCGAAGAACAGAGATGAAGGCATGGGCCAATGCTAGCCCGTAAATGAACGCAAATCTCGAAACCAACCGAGATCAAACACAGGAGCCGCCTGCCACCCCACCCTGTAGGAGCTGCCGAAGGCTGCGATCTTTTGATCCTGGTTTTTCAAGATCAAAAGATCGCAGCCTTCGGCAGCTCCTACACAGGGGATCGGGGCCAACCTCTAAACGGCGAAGCATGCACTATTCAGGTGCACAACGGCAGTCCTGATTACTTCAAGCTGCCGGACAGGAACTGCTGCAGACGCTCCGATTGCGGATTGACCAGCACTTCGCGCGGGTTGCCGCTTTCTTCGACCACACCTTTGTGCAGGAACACCAGCTGGTTCGACACTTCACGGGCGAAGCCCATTTCGTGCGTCACCACGACCATGGTCCGGCCTTCCTGGGCCAGGGCCTGCATGACCTTCAACACGTCGCCCACCAGCTCCGGGTCGAGGGCCGAGGTCGGTTCGTCGAACAGCATCACCTCAGGTTCCATCGCCAGTGCACGGGCAATCGCCACGCGCTGCTGCTCGCCGCCGGACATGTGGCCCGGGTAGGCGTCTTTGCGATGGGCCACGCCGACCTTGTTCAGGTAGTGTTCGGCTTTCTCCCGCGCTTCGGCCTTGGACACGCCGAGCACGTGCACCGGCGCTTCCATGATGTTTTCCAGTGCGGTCATGTGCGACCACAGGTTGAAATGCTGGAACACCATCGACAGGCGCGAACGCATGCGTTGCAGCTGTTTCGGGTCGGCGGCTTTCAACGCGCCGTCCTTGTTCGCCACCAGCTTCAACTCTTCGTTGTTGAGCAGGATCTTGCCCGCGTGCGGCTGCTCCAGCAGGTTGATGCAGCGCAGGAAGGTACTTTTGCCGGAGCCACTGGAGCCGATGATGCTGATCACATCGCCGGCTGCCGCTTTCAGGGACACGCCCTTGAGCACTTCGTGACTGCCATAGCGTTTATGCAGGTCTTGGACTTCAAGTTTGTACATGCGGTCGGTTCTCACAAAAACAGTCAGTCAGTCGTTGAGCAAGCGCCCGTGACACAGCGCTTCGCGCCCCGCCACCTTGGCCAGCCAGAAACCGGGTTGGGCATAACGCAGCCGTTCAATGGCAAACAGCACCCCGGACGTACCAGCACACACCGTGCTGACCCGATCCGCCAACGGATCGATCACTTCAAAAATCTCGTCACCCGCTTCAACCCACTCACCGGGCTTACGCAGGAAACTCACCACACCGGGGTGTGGCGCGAACAACAATTCAGTGCCTTCGAATGGCAAGCCCTCGCAAGGCTCTTGCGCAGCTTTTGGCCATTCACCGCCAATCAGGCCTTGCTCGGCGAGGAACGCCAGAATGCCTTCGGCATAAGCCTCTGCTTCGGCGCGCCCGGTGTCGGCCTGACCACCCAATTCAATGGTAGTCGCCAGGCAGGCCAGCGGAATTTGCGCCTCAGGGAACAGACGCGACAGGCGCAACCACGGCAACGAACAGGCTTCGTCGAACGAACTGCCGCCGGAATCTTCCGCCAGCAAACCGACCCGCACGTTCAGGTGCGCAGCCAGCGAACGCCACTGCGGCCAGTGCTGCGGCAAGGCGTACATGTGCAGCGCCGCTTCGGCATCGCAATGCAGGTCCAGCACCACATCGGCAGTGCAGGCGTGGCTGAGCAGAACGCGCTGCATGCCTTGCAACTGGCTGCTCGCCTCTGGCAAAGCGGCCAGATGATCGACCATCGCCTGGCGGATCAGGCGAATGTTGGCGTGCGGATCGTCACCCAGGCTTTCTGCCAAGGCAGCCGCCACAGGTGCGCTCAACTCGACGAAATCGCGGTTGAAGTTCTTGCCGCTGCCCGCCTCGAAACGCCCTTGATGATTGCCCTGAAGCAGTTGACCCAGACCCAGTGGATTAGCCACAGGCACCAGTTCGACCACACCGTTGAGCAAGCCCTGGGCTTCGAGTTCGGCCAGACGTTTTTTCAGCTCGAACGCCGTGCGCATGCCCGGCAGCTCATCGGCGTGCAGACTGGCCTGGATATAAGCCTTGCGCTCGCCACTGCCGAAGCGGAACACCGAGATCCGGCGCTCGCTGCCCAGGTGGCTCCACGGCAAAGCATGATCGATGCGTTCCATATCAGTGCTTCCGCGGGGCCAGGTAGCCCAGCCAGCGGCGCTCGGCCATCTTGAACAGCTTCACCAGGATGAAGGTCAGGCACAGGTAGAACACGCCGGCGGTGATGTAGGCCTCGAACGGCAGGTAGAACTGGGCGTTGACCGTGCGCGCGGCACCGGTGATGTCGATCAGGGTCACGATGGACGCCAGACTGGTGGTCTGCAGCATCATGATCACTTCGTTGCTGTACTGCGGCAGCGCCCGGCGCAGGGCCGACGGCAGCAGGATGCGCTTGTACATCTTG
>Ga0209050_1001795_pt1 | contig 21074 bp, 22 predicted proteins | sample Araplavi_mTSA_r2_FD_184276 | JGI IMG/M metagenome (GOLD analysis project Ga0209050, IMG submission 184276) | Arabidopsis root microbial communities from North Carolina, USA - plate scrape MF_Cvi_mTSA_r2 (SPAdes) (version 2) | ecosystem: Host-associated > Plants > Roots > Endosphere | place: USA... | reverse complement strand
GTCACAGATAGAAGTCAGGGCGGGCTAGCGAAGAACGTTCATTCGCTACTCGGCCGTCAGGCTAGCCGCCCTCGCGGGCGCGAGACATAGGATCAATCCCAAAAACCGTCCTCAGGCCTGCGTTCCTGCTTCAGCCTCGTAAGGATTTCCTGACATCGATCTGCGGACAGGTATGACGCGCATTTCTCGCGCCTTTGCGGCGCGGCACCTCGATGGCCCACGCGCGGGAACCATCACGCCGCGCGTCAAGCGCGCGCGGCGTCAGCATCATCCAGCTTCCCTTCTCCGCCACCACTATTTCCGCGGCGTTGTGTCCAGGCTGATCTTCTCGGTATCGCGATCCGGATCCATCGATGCGCGCGCGAACGACCGCCCAGATCTAGGTGATCGACCCGACCGGCACGCGTGCCACATTCGTGATGCGTCCCGCTCGTTGACAGCGGGACGGCGATGGCGCCCCTGACGCGCTGAGCGGATGTGGAAGCCATTGGCGGCGCGAACGACCACCACGCCGCGTTGAGCGAAAGCGGAAATTAGCACCGCCACAGCTGGCCCGTCCGGCCAAACGTCCGCTATCGGCCAGGAGCGGACTTCGCCACGACCCAACGGCAGTTACTGTCCAGGCACCTCGATCTCGGACCGCACGTACAAGCCTTCCTTGTCGGCGAAAGCCAGGCAACCCACTTCGGATCGCGAATCCCGATGCCATTGAACATGATGTCATCGGCATTTCCATGCCCGTCGGTATCGTGCATGACGAATGTAAAGCGCATACCAACTGCGCTGGCGAGGCTCAACCCAAGCTTCGCCAAGTCCTCGACAGGCCCGCGAACCAGCGAGTAGCCACGTTCAAGCATTCGCGCGTTGCCATCGAAGAAGATCACAGGAAAGGGGTGCGCTTCTCTCCTGCTGAACTCTGTGGTGGCGTGGCAAACCTAAGACCACGGAACGCGGGTTGGCGAAGAATAGGCATTGAAGCGGCGAGTGCCCGCTTTGGTCGAAGCGGACATTAGCACTGCGTCCAGCCGAACGTCCGCTATCGGCCATGAGCGGACATTGGCTTCGCTTGGCGAACCTGTTCGGCCATCAGCACGGAATCATGGTCGCCGACGTCTTCCACGAGAACGTCACGGGACCGAACGGCGAGAACCAGGTGCTGGCCTTCACGCCGAAGACAGCGGAGCCGATGCTGATCGCCTGCCTCTGGAATCAATCGCCAGGAGAAAAGGGCGCGCCGCACCTTTACTCATTCGCGGCGGTCACCGACGAGCCGGAGCCCGAAGTCACCGAAGCCGGCCACCACCGGACGATCTTCAATATCAAGCCCGAGCGCATCGACGCGTGGCTGCAGTCGGACGCCGGAAACCTCTCGACGCTCTACGCGATCTTCGACGACAAGCGGCACACGTACTACGAGCACCGACAGGCCACATGAAGGTCTACGCCCGCTCCATCGGTGAATTCGCGGGTTGATTCAGGCAGCCGCAGGAGCTGCAGCGGACCATCGTCCAGAAAATGCGCGTCTGCTCAGTCTGATGCTGGGCAGCTCGACCACCTTCCACATGAAGTAAGCCAAGGCGACGCTGAGCGGTAGCGTCGCCGTCCACACAGCTACGGCACCGAACTCGTGATAAAGCAGGATGAGCGCGCAGTTCAGGACCAGAATGTGATTCAGATACAAGCTATACGAGATCCGTCCAAGGAACTGGGCCTGTAAGTTCGTCTGCCACCAATCACTCCCGATTGCGAGCACTACTAGCAGCCCCGCTCCGGCAGCAATTGCAAGGTCGCCCACAGCTCGCGCTGACAGCGACCAAGGATTGTCGAACGGGTACGCGTAAAGCACCAAAGCAGTGAGCAAGATCGCCGCCTTCTTGCGCTTATCGAGGGATGACGCCCACGCAACCAGGCGAGCTTTATGGATTGCGATGAGAGCGCCGACGACGAAGAAGGTGGTGTAATGCAGAGTGGACGAAACCTGCCCAATCCAGCCACCAACAGTCGCCGGCCAAAAGCGCCACATCGTCGCGAACGCGATTGATGCACAAACCGAAACCAATAGCGTCCGCACACCCCAGCGGAGGCACGCCGCGAACACCACCGGGAAGATCAGCGAAATCCTCATCTCATGCACGATTGACCAGAGTGGCGGGTTAATCGCAGACGTCTCAACAGGGCCGACCATCAGCGCGTGCGTAAGCAGCACTGACAAGTCGAACGCCGGATCCACCGTGTTCATCCAGCCCTTTTCCCACTCAGCACCAAGGAACCTGAGCGCTTGATACGCCGCTAAAGCTAGGATGATCGAAGCCATGTACGGCGGCCACAACCGAGCAACTCTCGCTAAGGCGTACCGCCAGTATCCTTGGCCGGCAGACGACAGCATTGTGGCCAGTGCGAAACCGCTCAGCAGGAAGAACAGGATCACCGCTTGGTGCCCCGACCAGAGTACGCGTAGCGGCGTCCATTTGATCCAGCCCCAGATTGGCTCGACCTTATAGAGTCCCGCAATCGTGGTGTGGGCCATCACGACGATAAGCGCGGCACACCCGCGCAGGGCATCGATCGAGGGCTCCCGGACAACGTTGCGGTGCGATGGAGACATTCTGGGGCAACTGGCAAGTGGGCAAGCGACGCCCAAATGGTAACAGTCACGGGGAAGAGCGCGTGCGCTAGCCGTAGCCGCACCAGGTGCTTCTGCCCTGGATAGGTGAGCACAAAGGCTGGTTGCTGTATCGAACATCGACGGTCTTCGGCGTCGTGACCTGAGCGCCGTTCGTCTGCGCGATCACTCCTGAACTGAAGTGATAGATGGACCACCTTCCTGCGGGGATCTGTGCCCCTATCGCTCGCGCACGCGCTCGCGCCCATCGAACTTCTCTCCGCGATGCTGCTGAAGAGTGGCGCGGAAGGTTCTGGCGCGGGCGCTCGACGCAACTGAGCTCGCGGAAACCGACGCAACGGAGCTGCTTGAGCGCATTGCAGTCGATCACCGCGAACTTTGGGATCTGATGGATTCATTCAAGCCAGTCGAGAGTGGCTCGAGCTTATTGACGGCACCCACCCTGATGCGAGGCCGGCAGTGCAATCAGTTTACGGAGTGTTTTTCGGAGCGGCCTTTCGCACGTGCGCAGTCGCTGATCAGCATGGTGGGCCGCGATTGATTCGGACCATCGACCAGCGGATGTGAGCCCGACTCGAAGACCGACTGCTTTGAGATGGTGGGCCGTGATGGATTCGAACCATCGACCAGCGGATTAAAAGTCCGATGCTCTACCGACTGAGCTAACGGCCCACTTTGGAAATCCGCGTCCGCGATGCGGAGCGCGAGCCCGGCGTTGCGCCGGGGCGTGCATTCTAGCGCAGGGCGCTGTGATGGTGCAGGTGACGCGCGGCCTGTGTGACAGGACCTGCGTTCAGACGTAACGCGTCGGGTCGGGCACGCCGGCCGCGGCGAAGCCCTCGGCGCGCAGGCGGCAGGCGTCGCAATGACCGCAGGCACGGCCTTCGTCATCGGCCTGGTAGCACGAGACGGTCTGCGAGAAATCCACGCCCAGGCGCATGCCTTCGCGCACGATGTCGGCCTTGCTCATGAACTGCAGCGGCGCGTGCACGCGGATGCCCGCGCCTTCCACGCCGGCCTTGGTGGCCAGGTTGGCGAGCTTCTCGAAGGCTTCGACGAACTCGGGGCGGCAATCCGGATAACCCGAATAGTCCACCGCGTTGACGCCGCAGAAGAGGTCGTTCGCGCCCAGCACCTCGGCCCAGCCCAGCGCGACCGACAACATGATGGTGTTGCGTGCGGGGACGTACGTCACCGGGATCGCATCCTTTGGCGCGTCCTGCCCGACCGCGTGGCCGTCGGCATCGGTCGGCACGGTGATGGATTCGTCGGTGAGCGCGGAGCCGCCGATGCTGCGCAGGTCGACGTTGACCGTCTTGTGCGCGACCGCACCCAGCGAATCGGCCACGCGCTGCGCGGCATCGAGTTCGGAGGTATGGCGTTGGCCGTACCGCACACTCAGCGCATGCACGGCGAAGCCCTGCGCACGGGCGATGGCGACGACGACAGCGGAGTCCATCCCGCCCGAAACCAGGACGACAGCATTTTTCATGGTGTTTCCTTGAGGACGAAGCGGCTCAGCGGCCGGGTTCGTCGTTCCACAGAATCTTGTGCAATTGCAGCTGGAATCTCACCGGCAGGCGATCGGCGACGATCCAGTCGGCCAGGTCGCTGGGCTTGATCTGCGTGAAGCTCGGCGAGAACAGCACGTCGCAGACCTCGGTCAGGCGGTGCTGCGCGACGATGTCCTTCGCCCAGTCGTAATCCTCGCGCGAGCAGACGACGAACTTCACCTGGTCGTGCGGCGTCAGCAACGGCAGGTTCGACCACAGGTTGCGATGCACTTCCATCGAACCGGGCGTCTTGATGTCGACGATGCGCGACACGCGCGTGTCGACGTCGGCGATGTCGATCGCACCGGAGGTTTCCAGCGAAACCTCGTAGCCGGCATCGCACAACCGCTGCAGCAGCCCGATGCAGCGCTTCTGCGACAGTGGCTCGCCACCGGTCACGCAGACGTGGCGCGCGCCGTGACGGGCGACTTCGGCGAGGATGTCGTCGATCTGCCACCACTCCCCGCCGTGGAAGGCGTAGGCGGTGTCGCAGTATTGGCAGCGCAGCGGACAACCGGTCAGGCGGACGAATACGGTCGGCCAGCCGATCGCACGGGCTTCGCCCTGCAGGGACAGGAAGATTTCGGTGATGCGCAGCCGGTCGGGCGATGCGACGGCCGCATCGAGGGGGACGGCGTTCATGCCGCCATTTTAGCGGATCAGCGCAGCCGGCCGAGCTGGATCGCGTTCAGGCGGTCGCTGGCGGTGCGGGCGGCGTCGGTGCCGGGATACTTGGTGGAGACGTCGGCGAGCGTGCGCTCGGCGGCCTCGACCTGCTTCTGGTTGAACTGGGACAGGCCGATCTTGAGCATCGCGCCCGGGGCCTTGTCGTGGGTCGGATAGCGGTCCAGCAACGACTGGAACTGCAACTGCGCCATCTGGTAGTTCTGGGTCACGTAGTAGCTTTCGCCCAGCCAATACAGGGCATTGGGCGTGTACGCGCCTTCCGGGTGCGCCTCGATGAAGGCCTGGAACAGACGGGCGGATTCGACGTAATCGCCGCCCTTGAGGGCGTTGAATGCGGCGTCGTAGGCAACGCGCTCATCGGCGCTCTTGGCGATGGCGCCCTTGTCGCCGTAGACCGCCGGTGGGCGGTCCTTGGCGGCAGCCGACGGCGCCGCGGGCTTGGAGCCCGCCGGCGCCGGCGCTGCGTTGGGAGCGGGCGGGACGACCGCGCCACTCTCCAACCGGTTGATACGACCGTCCAGGTCCAGGTACTGGGCCTTGGAGCTCTGCATCAGCTGTTGATTCTGCTGTTGCAGTTCCTCGACCTGCGAACGCAGGGACTGGATCTCGTTGCGCAGCTGGGTGACCTGGTTGAGCAGGTCGACGTTGCCCTGGTTGTTGGCCGCCTGCTGTTCGAGAACAGTCACGCGGTCGGCCAGGCTGGCGCGCTGCGCAACGGCAGGCGCGGCGGCCACGAGGGCCACCGCGAATGCCATAGCGAGTACGGTCTGGCGGATCATCTACGCTTACTTCGCGGTGTAGACGATCTCGACGCGACGGTTCTTGGCCCAGCAGTCCTCGTTCGAGTCCGTGCAGACCGGGCGCTCTTCGCCGTACGAGGTCACGTTGATCTGGCTGCCCGAGGCGCCATTGGCCTGGATGGACGAAGACACGGCGTTGCCGCGGCGCTCGCCGAGACCCAGGTTGTATTCGCGGCTGCCGCGCTCGTCGGCGTGGCCTTCCAGCGTCATGCGGGCCGACGGACGATCACGCAGGTACTTGGCGTGGCAACCGACGATGGCCTGGAACTCCGGACGCAGGGTGTCCTGGTCGAAGTCGAAGTAGACGACGCGCTGACGCAGGCAGGCATCGGTGTCGAGGTCGCTCGGACCGAAGACGCCGGAGGTGGTCGGCTGCTGGGTCTGGGCCGGCGGCGGGGTGGTCTCGGCGGGAGCTTCTTCCTTGACCTTCTTGGTGCAAGCCACGGCAGCGGTGCAGAGCACGGCGGCGAGCAGGATACGAGTGGTGTTATTCATGGTTGTTCCTCGTCAAAATCGGGCGTGGGACAGATCGGGGCTAAAACTGCTGGTAAATAACCGCTTTGGTTATATCAACGCGGCAAACGGAACGGCCCCCAAGCCGGCTCACGCACGTCCCCATCCGCAAGCACCAGGCGCTGACGCACCCGGCCATCGGACGAAACGGCATAGAGCACGCCCCGGCGGCCCTCGCGCGCAGCATAAAGGATCATCGCGCCGTTAGGGGCAAAGCTCGGGGACTCGTCCAGGGAACCGGGCGAAAGTGTGCTCCACCGCGCAGCACCGAGGCTGCTGTCCATCAGCGCGATGCGGTAGTTGTTGCCGCTGCCCTGGGCGGTGGCGATTTTCTTTCCATCGAACGACACGCTGGCGCTCGCGTTGTAGCTGCCCTGGAATGTCACGCGCGTCGCACTGCCGCCGCCGGACGGAACCGAATAGATCTGCGGGCGGCCGCCACGATCGGAGGTGAAATAGATCGTGCCTCCGTCAGCGCTCCAGGTCGGCTCGGTGTCGATGGCGAAGTGGTTCGTGAGCTGGGTCAGGTTCTTGCTGCCCAGGTCCATCACGTAGATCTCGGGATTACCGGTACGCGAAAGCGTCAGCGCGAGGCGGCGGCCGTCCGGCGAGAACGAAGGCGCGCCATTGATGCCGCGGTACTTGGCGACCAGTTCGCGTGCGCCGGTGGAGATGTTCTGGATGTAGATCGACGAGTTGCCGCCTTCGAAGCTCACATATGCGAGGCGGTTGCCGTCCGGACTCCACGACGGCGACAGCAGCGGTTCGGGCGAACGCACGACCGTCTGCGGATTGAAGCCGTCCGAGTCGGCAACCATCAGCGCGTACTGCGCGGCGCGACCGGTGCCGGTGGCCGTGACGTAGGCGATGCGGGTGAAGAACGCGCCGCGAACGCCGGTGATCTTCTCGTACACGGCGTCGGCGATCTGGTGCGCGACATCGCGCATCGCATTGGCGCGAGCGGTGAGCGCGAAACCGAGCAGGCGCTGCTGCTTGGCCACGTCGAACAGTTCGTATTCGACGCGGAAGCTGCCGGCCCCGGCGTCGAGCACGCGGCCGACGACGATGTAATCCTGGTTGAGCGAGCGCCAGGTCGGATAGTTGATCTCACCGCCGCGCGTGGGCTTCTCGACGATGTCGCCGACCGGCAGCGGACGGAACTGGCCCGAACGGGCGAGATCGGCGCCCACCACTTCGGACAGATCGGTCTGCGGCGCCGCGGCGCTGCCCTGGTAGGGCATCGGAACGACGGCGATCGGCAGGGCCGCGGCATTGCCGCCGACGATGTCGATCTCGAGCCCCTGCTGGGCCATCGCGGACAGGGGCAGCAAGAGGGCGAGCAGTGAAGCCAGCCAGGCGAGGGATCGTTTCATCGGCACTCCAGTCGTCAATCCAATCGGTCGGCGGGTCGGCATGGGCCAATCCGTTCAGCTTTGTAATTGTTAACGCCGGCAGGTGAACGCCGCCTCAAAGCTGAATCCCGCAAAGGACCCCGCGACCGCCCGGAGACGGCCTCAGCGGTCCTGGGCGGTGAAGTTCAGCGTCAGGTTGCGCGAAAACACCGACTCGAAACCGGCGTACGGCAGCGGTTGAGCCTTGAGGACCGCCGCTTCGATCGAGCGTCGGCCCTGCTCATCGTAGGCGCAGGGCGATGACACTTCCGCACTCATCACCTGCCCGCCCGGGAGCTGGCGGATCACCAGCGTGCAGCGTGCACCGACCGGTACTGTCTCCGGCCGTGTCCACTTGGCAAGGATGGCTTCCTGCAATGCCGCGGCGTAACGGGCCTTCAGGCCGGCATCCGCGCCGTTGTTGCCCGGCGGCGGGCTGGCGTCGCTGGTCCCGCTGCTTGGCGCGGTTTCGGTGGAGGACTGGCGCGCGCGGACGTCGGCGATCTGCTTCAGGCGCTGCTCGGCGAGGTTGGCCTCGCGCGCGGCCTGCTCGCGCTTCTTGCGGATATCGGCGAGCTTCTGCTGGCGCTCCTGCTCCTGCTGCTCGGCCATGCGGCGCTGCTGTTCGACTTCCTGCTGGCGCTTCTGTTCGGTCAGGTCGACCTGCTCCTGCTTGCGCTTGAGCTCCTGCGCCTTCTTTTCCTCGGCGGGCGTCGGGGTCGGCGTTTCGACCACCGCTTCCTTGTTCTCGGTGTCGGGCACCGGAATGAAATCCTGCGCCTGCTTCTGCGGCGGCGCGACGGAATCCTGCGGCACCGGCTCAGGCAACGGCTGCGGCAGCGGTGCGGTTTCTTCCGGTTCCGGCGGCGGCGGGATTTCTTCCTCGGCCGGCTTGGGCCGGTTGCGCAGCGTGCGCTGCATCGCCGGAGACAGCGCGTTGGCGTCGATCAGTTCGGCCGCCACGGGCGAGCCGGCCACGGACACGGGCGCGTTGGTACGCGTCCACCACAGGCCGATGAACATCAGAAGGAACAGCAGCGCGTGCAGCGCCAGCGCCGCGACCACCGCCTGCGTTGTGTCCGCGCGCGTTTCCCGCATCAGCGACGGCCCTGCGTGGCCTGCCCTTGCGAGGCCTGATCGGGCTGGCTCATCAGGCCGACCTTCTTGACGTTGGCGCTCTGCAACAGCACCAGCGCGTCCATGACCTTCTGGTAGTTGGCCTTCGCATCGCCGGCCACGAACACGGCCACTTCCGGGTTCTGCGACACGATGCCGCGCACCTTCGCCGCCAGCGTTTCGGCGGTCACGGCTTCATTGCTGCCGGACTTCACCGTCAGGAAGTAGTTGCCCGATGCGTCGACGCTGACGATCACCGGATCCTTCTTTTCCTGGATCGACTTGGCGTTGGACTGCGGCAGGTCGATGTCCACGCCCAGGTTCAACAGGGGCGCGGTGACCATGAAGATGATGAGCAGCACGAGCATGACGTCGATGTACGGGACGACGTTGATCTCTGCCTTGAGCTTGCGCTTGCGGTGGCGGCGGATCCCGGCCATGGCTTACGCCTCGTCTACCTGGCGCTGCAGGATGGACGAGAACTCCTCGGAGAACGCGTCGTAACGCACCGCGATGCGCTCGACCTTGGTAGCGAAGCGGTTGTACGCCCACACCGCCGGGATCGCCGCGAACAGGCCCATCGCGGTGGCGATCAGCGCCTCGGAGATGCCCGGCGCGACGGTCGCGATCGTCGCTTCCTTCATGTTCGCCAGGCCCTGGAACGAGATCATGATGCCCCACACCGTGCCGAACAGGCCGACATATGGGCTGATCGAACCGACGTTGGCGAGGAATTCGAGGTTGTGTTCGAGGCCGTCGATCTCTCGCGAGCCGGTGGCGCGCATGGCGCGCTGCGCGCCTTCCAGCTGCATGCGGCTGTCGGCGCCGCGGCGCTGGCGCAGGCGGCTGAACTCGCGGAAGCCGGCTTCGAAGATCGCTTCCAGGCCGGAGATGTCGCGATTGCGCTCGGTCGAACCGGCGTAGAGCTTGGACAGCTCGGCACCGGACCAGAAGCGCTCCTCGAAATGGTCGGCTTCGCGCGCGGCGCGATCGAGCACGCGCTTCTTGCGGAAGATGATCACCCACGAGGCGATCGAGCCGAACAGCAGCAGCAACATCACCAGCTGCACCGGGATGCTCGCGTGGAGCACCAGCGTCAGCAGGTTGAGGCTGTTGTCGCCGGTCACGCTGGCGGTCACGGCCTGCGCGGTCGTGGCGGCGGCGTCATCCGGAAGGGCCTCGACCGTCGTGGCCTGCAGCGCGGTCAGCAGTGGCGTCATGCTTGGTTCTCCGTGCCCGTCGAGCGGGACTGTCTACGACGGTTGTCTTTAACGAATGTGGGTTGCTTTCGGGGTGAACGCCCGGACGCCGCTCAGCGCGGGCGTTCGAGCGCCTTCAATTCTTCCAGCAGCGGCGAGGGGATCCCGCGCGGGCGGAAGCCACCGGCATCGAGCGCCGCCACGCGCACCTGCGCGGTGAGCAGCACCTCGTCGCCACGGCGAACCGTCTGCGCGAAGACCGCACTGGCGCGGCGGCATTCCGTCAGTTCGACCTCCACCGCCAGCGCATCGTCCAGCCGCGCCGGCTTGAGGAAATCGATCTGCATCGCGCGCACCGCGAACACCAGATCGTCCCGGGTCCGCAGCAGTTCCTGGCCGTAGCCGTGGGCGCGCATCCATTCGGTGCGGGCGCGCTCCATGAAGGCCAGGTACTGCGCGTGATAGACCACCCCACCCGCGTCGGTATCTTCCCAATAGACGCGTGTCGGCCAACTGAACGTCGCCCCAATCGATGCGTTCGACACCTCAGCCCTCCTCGAAGAGCCCGCCCGTACCGGGCTTTGGCTTGAGGCCGATGTGGCGGTACGCCTTCGGCGTGGCCATGCGGCCGCGCGCGGTGCGAACCAGGAAGCCCTGCTGGATCAGGTACGGCTCGATCACGTCCTCGATCGTGCCGCGCTCCTCGCTCAGCGCCGCGGCCAGCGATTCCACCCCGACCGGCCCGCCGTCGAAGGCGTCGACGATGGTGTGCAGCAGGCGGCGGTCGATCTCGTCGAAGCCTTCCGGATCGACCTTCAGCATCGCCATCGCCGCATCGGCGACCTCGCGTGTGATCTCCCCGCCCGCGCGCACCTGCGCGTAGTCGCGCACGCGGCGCAGCAGGCGGTTGGCGATGCGCGGCGTGCCGCGCGAGCGCTTGGCGATTTCCGCCGCGCCCTCGGGTTCGCACGAGATACCCAGGATATGCGCCGAGCGACGCACGATGCGCGTGAGTTCCTCGGCGTTGTAGAACTCCAGGCGCTGCACGATGCCGAAGCGGTCGCGCAGCGGCGCGGTCAGCAGGCCCGCGCGCGTGGTCGCGCCGATCAGCGTGAACGGCGGCAGGTCGAGCTTGATCGAACGCGCGGCCGGGCCCTCGCCGATCATGATGTCGATCTGGTAGTCCTCCATCGCCGGATAGAGCACTTCCTCGATGGCGGGCGAAAGGCGGTGGATCTCGTCGACGAACAGCACGTCGTGCGGCTGCAGGTTGGTGAGCAGCGCGGCCAGGTCGCCGGCCTTCTCGATCACCGGGCCGGACGTCTGGCGCAGGTTGACGCCCAGCTCGTTGGCGATGACATGGCTCAGCGTGGTCTTGCCCAGACCGGGCGGGCCGAAGATCAGCACGTGATCCAGCGCTTCGCCGCGCGCCTTGGCCGCCTCGATATAGATCTTCATCTGCTCGCGCACCGGCTGCTGGCCGAGGTACTCGTCCAGCCGCTTGGGCCGGATCGAGGCCTCGATGGCCTCGTCCTCGCGCGTGGCGCCGGCGGCGATGATGCGGGAATCGTTCATCGGGCTATGTTCGCACGCGTGGCGTACGCGGCACAGGGACATGCCTCACAACAGATGGCCTCACAACAGCCCGGCGCGTACCGGCAATGGCACGCTCCGTGCCGGTCAGATCTCGACCTGCGCGCCCAGCTCCACCAGCCGGTTGCCCGGGATCCGGAAGAAGCCCGTCGCCGGCGCCGCGTTGCGGTGCATGAAGGCGAACAGGCGATCGCGCCAGATCGGCATGCCGCGATGGCGGCTGGCGACGACGGTCTCGCGGCTGGCGAAGTACGTGGTGTCCATCGGGTCGAAATAGGTGCCGCCGGCGTCGCACGAGCGCATCAGCGCGAGCGGGACGTCGGGCACCTCCATGAAGCCGAAGCGGATCAGCACGCGGTAGAAGTCATCGCCGGCGATCGACTCGATCTTCAGGCGCTTCTCGCGCGGCGCGTACGGAATGTTGAGCGTTTCCACCGTGAGGAACACGTTGCGCTCGTGCAGCACCTTGTTGTGCTTGAGATTGTGCAGCAGCGCGTGCGGCACCACGCCCTTGTCGGCGGTCATGAAGATCGCCGTTCCCGGCACGCGTACCGGCGGCGCGAGCATCAGGCCGGGGATGAAGCTGTCCAGCCCGATGCCTTCCTTGCGCACCTCGTCGTGCAGCAGCTCGCGACCGCGGCGCCAGGTGCGCAGCAGCGTGAACACGACCAGGCCCAGCAGCAGCGGGAACCACGCGCCGTCGAAGAACTTCGCGCCGTTGGCGACCACGAAGCCCACGTCGACCACGAAGAACACCAGGCACAGCGGCAGCACCCAGGTGCGCCAGCGCGGCCACAGCGCGCGCGCGACCAGCGCCAGCAGCAGCGTGTCGATCAGCATCGTCACCGACACCGAGATGCCGTACGCCGTCGCCAGGGAGGTGGAACTGCGGAACATCAGCACGACCGCCAGCACGGCGATCATCAAAAGCCAGTTGATGCCCGGCACGTAGATCTGGCCGATGGTTTCGTGCGAGGTGTGCTTGATCTGCATGCGCGGCAGGAAGCCCAGCTGCATCGCCTGCCTCGCCACGGAATACGCACCGGTGATCACCGCCTGGGATGCGATCACCGCCGCCATCGTCGCCAGCACGATCATCGGATACAGCGCCCACGGCGGCACAGCTTCGAAGAACGGGTTCTTCACCGCTTCCGGGTGCGCGAGCACGAACGCGCCCTGCCCCAGGTAGTTCAGCATCAGGCACGGCAGCACGAGGAAGTACCACGCGTGACGGATCGGGCGCGCGCCGAAGTGGCCCATGTCGGCGTACAGCGCCTCGCCACCGGTCACGGCCAGCACCACCACGCCCAGGATCATCACCGACAGCATGCCGTGCTCCATGAAGAAGCGCATGCCCCACATCGGGTTGAGCGCGGCCACCACGGCGGGCGCCTTCACGATGTTGTAGATGCCGATGGCCGCCAGCGAGAAGAACCACACCAGCATCACCGGACCGAACACGCGGCCGACCTTTTCGGTACCGAAACGCTGCGCCAGGAACACCAGCACCAGGATCACCACCGACAACGGCACGATGAAACGGTGCAACCCGGGCGCGGCGATCTCCAGGCCTTCCACCGCGCCCAGCACGGTGATGGCAGGCGTGATCACGCTGTCGCCGAAGAACATCGACGCACCGAAAATGCCGAGGATGCCGACGACATACGCCGATCGCGAGCCCTTCGCCAATGTGCGCTGGGCCAGCGCCATCAGCGCCATGATGCCGCCCTCGCCCTGGTTGTCGGCGCGCATGATGATGGTCACGTACTTCGCCGTGACCACGATCATCAGCGCCCAGAACACCAGCGAGAGCATGCCCAGCACCGTCGCCTGGTCCACCACCATGCCCAGTCGCTGGGCGAAGTGCGGCGAGAACGCTTCCTTAAGCGTGTAGAGCGGGCTGGTACCGATGTCGCCGAAGACGACGCCGATCGCGCCGACGACCAGGCCGGCGAGACCCTTGCCCTGGCCATGGCCGTGGCTGCGCGGATCGGTTGGGGAGTGGGACATGGAAGGGTTCGCAGGGCGGCGTCGGAGCACCGCGGTCAAAGGGGGTGCGTCAGCGAAGCGCGGACTTTAGCGCTTTGCGGATGATGGCGGCAGCGTCGTCGCCGTCTTGCGTGGCTTCGCGCGCCATGCGCACGGCCTCGGCGGGCTTGTAACCCAGCTGCTGGAGGGCGATGACGGCCTCGCTCTGCGGGTCGGCCGCGCCGCCCGGCGCGCTCAGCGTCGCGCCGACGCCGGCCAGGTCGGCCGCGCGGTCGCGCAGTTCCACGACCATGCGCTCGGCGGTCTTCTTGCCGATGCCCGGGATGCGCGTGAGCGCGGTGATGTCGCCGGCCTGCACGAGGCGGGCGAACTCATCCACCGACACGCCCGAAAGCACCGCCAGCGCGATCTTCGCGCCGATGCCGGACACCTTCTGCACGTCGCGGAACAGCCGGCGTTCGCCCTCGCGCAGGAAGCCATACAGCGACACGCTGTCTTCCTTCTGCGCGTAGTGCGTGAAAAGCGACACCTCGCGCCCCGGCTCGGGCAGGTCGTAGAAGGTGCTCATCGGCGCCTCCAGCTCGTAGCCGACGCCGTGGACGTCGACGACCAGCCAAGGCGGCTGCTTCATGACCAGAACGCCTTTCAATCTTCCGATCACGCGCCGCGTCTCCGTAGAAGGTGGGTCGCAAGCCCCGTGCGCGCCGCCGTGGCGCTCATGTGGGCGTGGGTAAGCGCTATGGCCAGCGCGTCGGCGGCGTCGGCCTGCAGCTTCATGCCGGGCAGGTTCAGCAGCAGGCGCACCATGTGCTGGACCTGCTCCTTGTCGGCGGCACCGCGACCGACCAGCGACTGCTTGATCACGCGCGGCGCGTATTCGCTCACCGGCAGGCGCCGGCGAACGACGGTGGCCAGCGCCGCGCCGCGCGCGTGGCCGAGCTTCAGCGCCGACGTCGCGGACTTCGCCATGAACACGGTTTCGATGGCGACCTGCTGCGGCTGCCATTGGTCCAGCAGCGCCTCCAGCCCGTCGCAGAGCAGTCCGAGGCGCGAGGGGAAGTCCTCCGCCTCCAGCAGCACCAGCGCCTGCGCGTGCACATAGGTACAGCGCCCGTCGGCGGCGACGTCGATGACGCCGACGCCGGTGCGCTGCGAGCCGGGATCGATGCCCAGGATGCGGATCACGTTGGAATGCCTGCGCCGACGCGAGGTCAGGCGTAGGCGCCCTCGTCGAGATCGGCGTTGGAATAGACGTTCTGCACGTCGTCCATGTCTTCCAGCCAGCGCAGCAGCTTGACGACCTGCTGTGCGGTTTCGCCCGCCACCGCGATGTCGTTGTCGGCGCGCATCGTCACTTCGGCGATGTCGGCGGCCAGGCCCGCGCCTTCCATCGCCGATTTCACGCTGGCGAAGGCGTCCGGCGCGGTGACCACGTCGATCGCGCCGTCGTCGTAGACGACCACGTCGTCGGCGCCGGCATCGATCGCCACTTCGGTGATCTTCTCTTCGTTCGCACCGGCGGCGAAGGACAGCACGCCGAGCTTCTTGAACATGAACGAGACCGAGCCGTCGGTGCCCAGGTTGCCGCCGAACTTGCCGAATGCGTGGCGCACGTCGGCCACGGTGCGGACCTTGTTGTCGGTCAGGCAGTCCACAATGACGGCCACGCCGCCCGGGGCGTAGCCCTCGTAGCGGATCTCCTCGTACACCACGCCTTCCAGCTCGCCGGTGGCTTTCTTGATGGCGCGCTCGATCACGTCCTTGGACATGTTCACCGACAGCGCCTTGTCGACTGCCGCGCGCAGGCGCGGATTGCCGGACGGATCGCCTCCGCCGCCGCGAGCGGCCACGCCGATCTCGCGAATGATCTTGGTGAAGATCTTGCCGCGCTGCGCGTCAACCGCGTTCTTGCGCGCTTCGATGGAGGGACCTCTGCCCATGGAACCGTCCAGCCTGAATCGTGTCGAAGCGGGGAATTTTACTCGATCGGGCGCACACTTCCGCGCGCCGGGAAGCGGCCGTCGCGGAAGAAGCCGACGGCCAGCGAAAAGGCATCGGGCGAGAACAGCAGGCCGCTGTGGCTGGTCGGAATCACGACATGGTCCGCGAGCCCCGCCAGGCGGGTTTCCTCGACCGAGACGGTGCCGTCGTTATCGCCGTCGAAGCGGCCGAAGTAGCGTCCCAGTCCCATCGGCGTCCGGCCGGCGACCATGCCGACCTCCGCCGCCCCGCGCCACGGCTGGCAGCCGCTGCGCAGAAGGCTTGCGCTGCGGCCGAGGTAGGGCTTGCCCCAGGCCTGGCCCGACACGTTCTCGGCCGCCGAGCTGCCGCGCAGGGGCGAGCCAAGGCAGACGACACGGCGGACCGGCAGGTCGGGTTCCAGTTCCAGCGCGCGAAGCGTCACCAGCCCGCCCAGGCTGTGGGCCAGCACATGTGCCGGCCGCTCGCGCAGACGCCTGGCGAGGATCGGCAACGTTGCCTCCGGCCAGCCGGCGACGGTCGGATAGCCGAACATCTCGGTCGCGAAACCGGCCTCGCGCAGCCGGCGCGCCAGCCAGTGCATGGACAGCCTGGGCATCCACAGGCCGTGGATCAGCAGGACACGGTCGGGCTCGGCGCGTGCGTTCATGGAAAGCTGGGTGTGGGCGGAATGCGCCCGGCGCAAGCCCGGTCGTTTGCCGGCGGCGCGGGTGCGCTACGCCTGCCGACGCAGGATGAACTCATGGTCGCGCGTGTCGCCGACCACGAACTCGTAGTCGCCCACGCGCTCGAACCCGTGCCGGGCGTAGAAACGCTGCGCGCCCAGGTTCCCGCTCCATACGCCAATCCACAGCGTGCGCGGGCCATCGCGCAGCAGCCACGCCAGCGCGGCGTCGAACAGGCGGGAACCGCGACCGCCGCCCTGGTGCTCCTGCAGCACGTACAAGCGTTTCAGTTCGCCATCGACCGGCGCGACGTCCGCGTGCGGCAGCGTGCAGGCGCCGGCTGTGGCGTAACCGATGGCGATGCCGTCGCTTTCCAGCAGCCACGTCGCGTACGCGGGATCGGAAAGCAACGAGGCCCACGCCGAAACGGCGTAGGCCTCGTCGAGGAAATGCGACAGATCCCGCGGCGGATACAGATGACCGAAGGTCTGCGTGAAGCACGCCGCGGACAACGTCGACAACGCCTGGGCATCGTCCGGAACCGCGCGGCGCAGCTCCATCCTTACTCGCCGTCCTCTTCGTCTTCCTCTTCCTCGTCGGACTCTTCGTCCTCGTCTTCCTCGGCGTCTTCGTCTTCTTCTTCGTATTCGTCGCCGAAATCCTCACCGTCCCAGCGGAACTGGTCGTCCGGCACGAACGCCAGCGAGACCACGCCCGCGACGCGCGTGCGCACCAGCCAGCCACCGAACACCTGCGCGCGCTCGGTCACAAGGCCCGCGCCAGCGGCCGAACCGGTTTCGCCGAGGGCTTCCCATTCCAGATCGAAAGGCACTTCACTCATGGCTTACTTGCTTTCCTTTTCACGGACTTGAACGTGGACTTCCGCCAGCTGCTTGTCCGGCACCGGCGACGGGGCACCGGTCATCAGGCATTGCGCAGTGGTGGTCTTGGGGAACGCGATGACGTCGCGGATCGACTCGGTGCCGGCCATCAGCGCGGCGATGCGGTCGATGCCGAACGCGATGCCGCCGTGCGGCGGCGCGCCGAACTTCAGCGCATCGAGCAGGAAGCCGAACTTGCCTTCGGCCTCTTCCGCACCGATGCCCAGCAGCTCGAACACCGCGCTCTGCATCTGCGAACTGTGGATACGGATCGAACCGCCGCCGATCTCGTTGCCGTTGAGCACCATGTCGTAGCCGCGCGAAACGGCCGTCTTCGCATTCGCGCGCAGGTCGTCGATGGAATCGACCGCCGGGGCGGTGAAGGGGTGGTGCAGCGCGACGTAGCGGTTCTCTTCGTCGTCCCATTCGAACATCGGGAAGTCGGTAACCCACAGCGGCGCCCAGCCTTCGCCGACCAGGCCGAGGTCCCTGGCGACCTTCAAACGCAGCGCGCCCATGAAGTCGGAGGACGACTTGTACGTCGCCGCACCGAAGAAGATCGCGTCGCCCGTCGTCGCGCCGGTCGCCTGCACGATGGCGGCGAGCGTCGCGTCGTCGAGGAACTTCGCGATCGGCGAGTTGATGCCCTCGCGGCCCTTCGATGCATCCTCGACCTTCATCCACGCCAGGCCCTTCGCGCCGAACTTGCCGGCGTAGGCGGCGTAGTCGTCGATCTGCTTGCGGCTGAGCGTCGAGGCGCCCGGCACGCGCAGCGCGATGACGCGACCGTCATCAACGTTCGCCCAGTCGGTGAACACCTTGAACTCGCACGACTTCACCAGTTCGGCGATATCGGTGAACTCGAGTGCGATGCGCAGGTCCGGCTTGTCCGAACCGTAGCGACGCATCGCTTCGGCGTAGGTCATGCGCGGGAATTCCGACGCCAGTTCCACGCCCATCACGTCGCGGAACACCACGCGGATCATCTCTTCCACGGTGTCCTGCACGTCGCGCTCGGAGACCCACGCGAACTCCATGTCGAGCTGCGTGAATTCCAGCTGGCGGTCGGCGCGCAGCGCCTCGTCGCGGAAGCAGCGCGCGATCTGGTAGTAGCGGTCGAAGCCCGCCATCATCAGGATCTGCTTGAACAGCTGCGGCGACTGCGGCAGCGCGTAGAACTCTCCCGGATGCATGCGCGCCGGAACCAGGAAGTCGCGCGCGCCTTCCGGCGTGGCCTTGGTCAGGATCGGCGTCTCGATGTCCTGGAAACCGCGCTCGTCGAGGTAACGGCGCAGCGCCTGCACCAGCTTGATGCGCGTGCGCATCATCTTCTGCATTTCGGGACGGCGCATGTCGAGGTAGCGGTACTTCAGGCGGATGTCCTCGCCCGCGTTCTCGTGCGCGTGGAACGGCAGCGGCTCGGCCTTGTTGAGCACCTCGATCTTCGTCGCGACGACTTCGACCTGGCCGGTCCTGATCTTCGCGTTGACCGACTCGCGCTTGCGCACGACGCCGGTGACGCGCAGGCAGTCTTCGTAACCGACGTCCGCGGCGGTCGCGATGACGGCGGCATTCGCCTCGCCCGCGCCCAGCGCCGCGTCCGTGGTCGGCTCGGCCACGATCTGCACGATGCCTTCGTGGTCGCGCAGGTCGATGAAGCAAAGGCCGCCGAGGTTGCGGGCGACGTCGGCCCAGCCGCACAGGGTGACGGTCTGGCCGATCAGGGCCTCATCGACGAGGCCGCAGAAATGGGTACGCATGGGGGCTCCGGGTTGCGCTACAGCTGGATCACGGTCCGGCGCATGGCCGGAGAACTCCGCATTTTAGCGGCAGCCGCGGGCCTCGTTGCGAGGCCCCCGATGGCGCGAGTCCCGGAACCTCAGGTGGAGGGCTTCGAGGCCGGCGTATCGGCCTTTTTCTCCGCCGGCTTGCTCTCGGCCGGCTTGGACTCGGCCTTGGGCGAAGCACCGCCGCCATCGGCCAGGTTGCGCTTCTTGTCGCCGTCCTTCTTGAAATCGGTCTCGTACCAGCCGCCGCCTGCAAGGCGGAACTGCGGCGCGGTCAGCTGGCGGCGCACCTGGGGCTCGCCACAAACCGGGCATTCCACCGGGTCGGCGTCGGACATCTTCTGCAGGCGGTCGAAGGAATGGCCGCAGGCGGCGCATTCGAAGGCGTAGATCGGCATGGGCGCGGCGGGCGTTGCGAAGTCAGGCGGGCATTCTGGCGGCGAATGCGCAGGTTTCAAGCGTTCCGGGCGGATTCGCGGCCGCGAGCCTGCGCTCCGGCGGTTCCGCCCCCCGGGATTTCCAGCCGCGACGATCCCGCAACCCAGCGTTCCGCGCCCCCATCGCGCCGGACGGGCACCCTAGACTTCGCCCTCCCCCACCGCCGGAACATCGAATGGCTCCGCTGCGCATCTACCGGATAGACGCCTTCACCACCGTATGCGGCGAGGGCAACCCCGCCGGCGTGGTCACCGACGCCCGCGGCCTCACCGAGGCGCAGATGCAGGAAATCGCGCGCGAACTCGGTCATTCCGAGACCGCCTTCGTCCTGCCCGCGCGCGGCGACGACCACGACGTCCACGTGCGGTTCTTCTCGCCCACCATCGAAGTGCCGGTCTGCGGTCACGCCACGGTGGGCGCGCATTTCGCGCTGGCGCTGGAAGGCGGCGGACGCGGCGTGCGGCGACAACTCACCGGCGCCGGCGTGCAGCACGTGGAGACGCGCGAGGACGCCGACGGGATCGTGGTTCGCATCCACCAGAACGCGCCGACCTTCGATGCACCGCTGCCGCAGGCGTTGGTGCACGAACTCGCCGATGCGCTGGGCCTGGCGCTCGACGAGCTCGATCCGCGCGGCCCGGTGCAGTTCGTCAGCACCGGTCACGGCAAGTTGATGGTGCCGATCCGCAGCCGCGAGCGCCTGCGTGCGTTGCGCCCGGACATGGCGCGGCTGGCGTCGCTGGACGGGCGCAGCGGCACTCGCGGCTATTTCGTGTTCACCCTGGACACCGGGGATGGCGACGACGCGCTGACGCACGGCCGCATGTTCGCGCCGGGCATCGGCATCGAGGAAGACCCGGTGACCGGCAACGCCAACGGTCCAATGGGCGCGTGGCTGGTGAAGCACGGCCTGCTGCAGGCACGCGACGGGCAAGCGCGCCTGCGCGCACGCCAGCGCAACGGCGCCGGGCGCGGCGGCTTCATGGACGTGGCCGTGACGGTGGAAGACGGCGAACCGGTCGCCGTGGCGATCGAAGGGCGCGCGGTGCTCGGGGAAATGGTCGAACGCTGATGGCGTGACCCACGCCGCCTTTGTAACCCGGGTAAGCGCAGCGCTCCCGGGCTACAAAAAGCACGCGCCGTGGCGGCCTTACGCCTCGTACAACCCCAGCAACGCCTCTTCGGCCTTCGCCAGTTCCGCAGCCACCTGCTCGCGCTTCTTCGACAGCGCCGCCGTATCGGTACCGCCGCCGGCGTAGGCGTCCGGATCGGCCAGGTCCAGGTCCAGCGTGTGCAGCTTCGACTCCAGCTCCGCCACGCGCGCCTCGGCCTGCGCGAGCTTGTGCGCGTTGACCTTCGGCCCCTTCGACGCCGTCTTCGGCGCAGGCGCGGCGGCGATCGGCGCCTTCGGCTTCTCCGCAGAGGAATCTCGCGTGCGCAGCCACACCGCATACGCGTCGAGGTCGCCATCGAACGGCTGCGCGACGCCATCGGCCACGCGCCAGAACGTTTCGCACACCAGGCCGATGAGGTGGCGGTCGTGCGACACCATCACGATCGCACCCGGGAAATCCGCCAGCGCTTCGGCCAGTGCTTCGCGCATGTCCAGGTCGAGGTGGTTGGTCGGTTCGTCCAGCAGCAGCACGTTCGGCTTGCGCCAGGCGATCAGCGCCAGGGCCAGTCGCGCGCGCTCGCCACCGGAGAACCCATCGACGGATTCGAACGCACGATCGCCCGGGAAATTCCACTTGCCCAGGAAGTCGCGCAACTGCTGCGTCGACACGCCGGGCGCGATTTCGCCCAGGTGGTCGATCGGGCTGGTGCCCTCACGCAACGATTCCACGGTGTGCTGCGCGAAG
>Ga0209050_1001793_pt1 | contig 21082 bp, 16 predicted proteins | sample Araplavi_mTSA_r2_FD_184276 | JGI IMG/M metagenome (GOLD analysis project Ga0209050, IMG submission 184276) | Arabidopsis root microbial communities from North Carolina, USA - plate scrape MF_Cvi_mTSA_r2 (SPAdes) (version 2) | ecosystem: Host-associated > Plants > Roots > Endosphere | place: USA... | reverse complement strand
TACCCCGCCGGAGAAATTGAGCCCTGGCAGATAGGTCAAGCCTGCCGGGTTGAAATACATGATGCTGGCATTCTCCGGGTTTGCCGCCGAGCCGGCATACGCGTTGCCCAGGCCGCTGGCGTTCTGCTCCAAGAGCTGAAAGCCGGCAGCGTAGGACGTTGCGGATGCGCCCAGGCCGACCAGGATGGCCGACAGGGTGCTCAGGGACAATGGACGTCTGCGCATGGTACTGACTCCTCGAGTTGAATGTGTGTCTCTCTCTACCACTGCCGGCCTGTTGCTGCCGGTCTATTCGGCGCGAGCCGCTGTGCTGCGGTGCTGCTGGGTGCTGCCGTCTTCGTAATGCAAGGGGCCGCCCGTGAAAGGCGCGAAGCCCGTTCCAAAAATCACGCCGGCGTCGGCCAGGTCGGCGTCGGCCACGATGCCGCTGGACACGCGTTGCCGCGTGGCGTCGATCAGCGGCTGGATCAGGCGCTGCGCCAGGCCTGCCGGGGCGGCGGCGGGGTCGCGTTGCTTGACCGGCTTGCCGTCGCGCCAGGTGTAAAAGCCCTTGCCGCTTTTCTTGCCCAGTTCGTTGCGGGCCAGACGGTCTGCCAGACATCGCGGCGGCGCCGCGCCGTCGGCAAGCTGCGCGCCAGCGTCCCGCGCGATGTCCAGGCCCACGGTGTCCGCCAGTTCCAGCGGTCCCATCGGCATGCCGAAGGCCACCATGGCGGCGTCCACGGTTTCCGGCGCGACGCCGTCGTCCACGCTGCGCATGGCCTGCAGCATGTAGGGCGCCAGCACCGCGTTGACGAGAAAACCGGGCGCGCTCTTGACCGGCAGCGCCAGCTTGTCGATCTGGCCGACAAAGGCGCAGGCGCGGGCTTCTATGGCGGGATCGCCGCCGTCCGCGTGCACGACTTCCACCAGCGGCATCTTGGCCACGGGGTTGAAGAAGTGGATGCCTACCAGACGATCCGGACGGGCCAGGCCCTCGCGGAGCGTTTCGAGCGACAGGCTGGACGTGTTGGTGGCCAGCAGCGCGTCGGGCTTCATGCGCGGCTCCAGCGACTGGTACAGCGCGCGCTTGGCATCGGGCTGCTCGCTGATGGCTTCGATGATGACGTCCGCCAGCGGCACGCCGCCGCCCGCCGGATCCGGGACCAGCCGGTCGAACGCGGCGCGCGCCAGGCGCGGATCCTTCAGGCGGCGCGCGTAGAGTTCGGCGGCGCGCTTGATGGCGGGCGCGATGCGCGACATCTCCTGGTCCTGCAGCGTGACGGTCATGCCCTTGAGCGCGCACCAGGCGGCGATGTCGCCGCCCATCACGCCCGCACCGACCACATGGACGTGACGGGCCGGCGCGACGCCGGGCTGCTTGCCATTGGCCTTCAGGCGCTCCTGCAGGCGGAACACGCGCAGCAGGTTGCGCGCGGTGCCGGACGAAATGATGCGGTCGATGAGGTCGGGCGCCTTCAGCGCATTGCCCCCATGTTTTTCCCAGATCTCCACGATGGCGGGCGCGGCCGGGTAGTGGCCGAGCGGATCCTTGGCCGCGATCTGCTTGCGGGCGCGGTTGGCGACGATGGCCTTGAACGGCCAGCGGTTCAGCAGTCCGCCCAAGCCGCGCGCGCGCCGGGCAGGCTTGCGCGACAGCACGGTCTGGCGCGCCGCGGCGAGCAGCAGCCGCGGGGGAACACGCGCGTCGACCAGCCCCAGCGAGGCCGCGCGGCGCGCATCGGCGCCGCGGCCGGTCAGCATCATGTCCAGCGCGGCGGGCGCGCCGATCACCTGCGGCAGGCGCAGCATGCCGCCCCAGCCGGGGAAGATGCCCAGCATGACTTCAGGCAGCGCCAGCGAGGCGCCGGGCTGATCGGCCACCAGCCGGTAGCGGCAGGCCAGTGCCAACTCAAGGCCGCCGCCCAGGCAATGACCCTGGATCACCGCCAGCGTGGGATAGCGCACGCCGGCCAGGCGATTCATGAGGTTCCAGCCGCGCGACACCAGCCCGCGTGCCTGCTCGGGCGTGTCCAGCGTGGCGAATTCGTTGACGTCGGCGCCCACGATGAAGCCCGTGGCCTTGCCGGATTGGATGATGAGGCCTTTGGGCGGATCGGCGTCCAGCGCGTCCAGCACCACGGAGAGCTCGGCCATCGTGTCGGCCGACAGCGCGTTGACCGCGCTGCCCGCGCGGTCGAAGGTCAGCCAGGCGAGCCCGTCGGGGTCGCGGTCCAGGCGCCAGTGGGAAAGCGTGTCCAGTGTCGTCATGGGCGGTCCTCGTCCAGGGTTTCGACCAGCATCGCGCCGCCTTGACCGCCGCCGATGCAGATGGCCGCCATGCCGCGCCGGGCGCCGCGGCGCTTGAGCGCGTGCAGCAGATGCAGCACGATGCGGGCGCCAGACGCGCCCACCGGGTGGCCGATGGCGATGGCGCCGCCGTCGACGTTGAGCCGTGCGGGGTCCAGCTCGCCCCAGGCAGGTGTGCCGAAATTCTGCTGGCAGTAGGCCTCGTCCCGCCACGCGGCCAGGCAGCCTAGCACCTGCGCCGCGAAGGCCTCGTTGATCTCCCACAAGTCCAGGTCATTCAAGCCCAGGCCGTGGCGCTGCAGGATCGGCGTGGCGGCATGCACGGGGCCCAGCCCCATGATCGCGGGATCCAGCCCGGCCCATTGCGTATCGATGATGCGGCCCAGCGGGCGCAGGTTCCATTTCTGCACGGCCTCTTCCGAGGCCAGCACCAGCATCGCGGCGCCGTCGGTGACCTGCGAGCTGTTGCCTGCGGTGATGTTGCCCCAGGGCTTGTCGAACACGGGCTTGAGCTTGGCCAGCTTGTCCGGCGTGGAGTCGTCGCGCACGCCGTCATCGTGAGGATGCAGCTTGCCCTGCGTGTCGATGAGCGGCGTGATCTCGGGCATGCCGGCCGCGCGCGCCGCGAGCGCGCGCTGGTGGCTGCGCGCCGCATAGGCGTCCATCGCGGCGCGGTCGATGTGAAAGAGCGTGGCGACGTTTTCGGCGGTCTGTCCCATCGACAGTCCCACCACCGGGTCCGTCAGCCCCTTGAGCAATCCGATGACGGGCGCCAGGTGTTTCGGCCTGAAGCCGCCCAGCGCCTTGAGCTTGGCGCCCAGGCCGCGCGCAGCATACCAGCGCGACAGCCAACGCACCATGCCGTCCGAAAACAGCACCGGCGCGCGCGACAGCGCATCGGTGCCGCCGGCCAGCACCAGGTGCGAACGGCCGTTCTGGATGTTGGCGATGGCGGAGTCCAACGCCTGCATGCCCGACGCGCAGTTGCGCATGACGGTCCACCCCGGCACCCGGTCGCCGCAGCCCAGCCGCAGCGAGATCACGCGGCCGATGTTGACTTCCTCGGGCGAGGGCGCGGCGCAGCCGACGATGACCTCGTCCAGATCCGTGGGCGCGTAGGGTTGGCGCAGCAGCAAGGCGCGGCCGGCCTGTACTGCCAGATCCCCGGCGGAGAAGGGTCCCGGACCCGTGCGGGCCTTCAGGAAAGGCGTGCGTGAACCATCGACGACGTAAACCGGTTTGAATGCCATCCGCTTCCTCCCTCAGGCGACCTTGCGATCGGCCGTGGGCCGGTCTGCGTCGGCGGCGCCGAGGTCAAAGGGGAAATCATCCACTTTGACGACGGTATCGCGCAAGCGGTTGCGGCGTTTGACGACCGCATACTCTTCGGCGGTGATCGCGCCGATGGTGACCGCCGCGTCGGCGATGTCGCGCACGTTGGCTTGCGGATTGCCGTCCAGCACGCCGCGTTTTTCGATCTCGCGGATCTTGGCCTCGATGGGCTCGGCCTCCAGCGTGGCGGCCAGCGCCTGCTCGATCGCGCCCACGGGTTCGTCCGCGGTATCGGGCAGGTGGCAGCCTGCCGTCAGGCGGTCGCGCGTTGCGCTGGGGCTGATCAGCAGCCGGGCCACGTCCTGGCCAAGCTGGTCGGACGGCGGGATCTGGCTGTGGCCCCACGGGAACACGATGCGGCGGATGATCCACGCGACAGCGCGATTCGGGAAGTTGTCCAGCACGCCGTCAAAGGCCTCCTGCAACTTGCACAGCGCATCCTGGATCGACCAGTGCGCCAGCGGCGCGTCGGCCTTCTGGCGGCCTTCGTCCTCGAAGCGCTTGAGCGTCGCGCTGATCAGGTACATCTGCGACAGCACATCGCCCAGCCGCGCCGACAGACGCTCGCGGCGCTTCAGGCTGCCGCCCAGCACCAGCATCGACGTGTCGGCCAGCAGTGCAAAGGCGGCCGAGTAGCGGCCCAGGAGCTGGTAGTAGCGCTTCATGTCCGGTGCGACGTCGGCGTTGACGGCCACAAAGCGCGCGCCGGTCAGCGAGGTGCCCAGCGCCCGCAGCGTGTTGCGCACCACGAAGCCCGCATGGCCCCAGAACGCGGCATCGAAATCGTCCAGCCCCTGCTTGCGGTCCGGCGATTGCGCGGCCTGCATTTCCGCCAGCACATAAGGATGGCAGCGGATTGCGCCCTGGCCGAAGATGATCAGGCTGCGCGTCAGGATGTTGGCGCCTTCCACGGTGATCCCGATGGGGATCTGCTGGTAGGCGCGGCCCAGGAAATTGGACGGTCCCAGGCAGATGCCCTTGCCGCCGATCACGTCCATGCCGTCGTTGACGACCTGGCGCGCGCGTTCGGTGACGTGGTACTTCACGATGGCCGACACGACCGAGGGCTTCTCGCCCAGGTCCACCGCGCCCGCCGTCATGGTGCGCGCGGCGTCCATCATGTAGGTGTTGCCGCCGATGCGTGCCAGCGCCTCTTCGACGCCTTCGAACTTGCCGACCGGCATGCGGAACTGGCTGCGCACGCGGGCATAGCCGCCCACTGCGCGCGCCGTCAGCTTGGACATGCCCGTGTTGGAAGATGGCAGCGAGATCGAGCGCCCCGCGGCCAGGCATTCCATCAGCATGCGCCAGCCCTGGCCGGCCATGGCGGGACCGCCGATGATGAAGTCCAAAGGCATGAAGACGTCGTTGCCGCGCGTCGGGCCATTCATGAACATGGCGTTCAGCGGGAAGTGGCGACGGCCGGTGTCCACGCCGGGGTGGTCGTGCGGCACGAGCGCGCAGGTGATACCCAGGTCCTTCTTGCCGCCCAGCAGCCCGTCCGGGTCGTACAGGCGGAACGCCAGGCCCAGCAGCGTGCAGACGGGCGCCAGCGTGATGTAGCGCTTGTCCCAGGTGACGCGCATGCCGATGACTTCGCGGCCCTGCCATTCGCCCTTGCAGACGATGCCGCTGTCGGGGATGGCTGCGGCGTCCGAACCTGCCCACGGGCTGGTCAGCGCGAAGGCCGGCACCTCTTCGCCGCGCGCAAGACGCGGCAGGTAATGGTTCTTTTGCTCTTCGGTGCCGTAATGCAGCAGCAATTCTGCGGGACCGAGCGAATTCGGCACCATGACCGACACGGCCAGCGCGGAAGACCGCGTGGACAGCTTGGTCACGATTTCGGAGTGGGCGTAAGCGGAAAACGCGAGGCCGCCGTATTGCTTGGGAATGATCATGCCGAGGAAACCCTCGGACTTCAGGTAGTTCCAGACGTCGGCGGGCAGGTCGAAGCGCTCTTGCGTGACGTTCCAGTCATTGACCATGCGGCAGGCGGCTTCGGCCTGGTTGTCCAGGAAGCGCTGCTCTTCGTCGGTCAGGCGGGGGCGCGGATACGCCAGCAGGCGGCTCCAGTCAGGACGGCCGCGAAAGAGTTCGCCTTCCCACCAGACCGTGCCGGCCTCGAGCGCATCGCGCTCGGTGTCGGACATCTGCGGCAGCACCTTGCGGTACAGGTTGAAGATCGGCGCGGACAGCAGCGCCCGCCGGATGGGGCGCACGCCCAGCAACACGGCGGCCAGGAGCGCAATGACAACCAGCGCGACGATGACTGCGTACATTTTCTTGTCTCCTCGTTGTTCTTCAGTTGCCTGGCGGTGACCGAAGGCGGCTCGCCGGCCTGTTGCGGTGGAAGGCGGTCAGGCGCCTCCGGGGCTTGCATTCAAGTGCGGCAGGGGCGAGCGCAGCCCGCCCAGCAGGAAACTCATCAGGCGCGGCAAGAGCAGCTCGCGGTCGTTGGGCTGTTCCGCCTCGTCGCCGGCCAGACCGGTGACCGAGCGCAGCAGGTCGGTGCCCATGATGGCGTACGACGTCGCGCCCAGCATGAACTGGAAGCGCCAGATGATCTCGGCGCGCGGCACGTCGGGCAGCGCGGCGAACAGCGCGTTGCGGTAGCGCGCGAGCACGTCGGCATATTCCTCGGCAAACAACGCGCGGATGAAATCCGTGGGGTCGGTCATCGTGCGCTCCAGTAGCGGCAGAAAGGTGCTGCCGGCCTGCGCCGGATCGGCGGCCAGGCGCAGCAGGGTGCCGAAGAACGCATCCACGATCTGGGAGGGCTTCAGGGGCTTGCCGCCGGATTGCGCCTCGAGTTCGTCCAGAAGGCGCATGCGCTCGCGATTCAGCACTTCCAGGCGGCGTTTGAGCACCGCCTGCACGAGTGACTCTTTCGAGCCGAAGTGATAGTTCACCGAAGCGAGATTCACACCGGCCGCGCCCGTGATCTGGCGCATCGACGTTGCTTCGTGTCCCTGTTGCGCGAACAGGGACTCGGCGGTGTCGAGGATGGTTTCTCTGGTGGACGTGGCGCGGATTTCTTGCATAAGGTTGAATTCAAACGTTTGTTTCAAAGCATTATGCGGGAGGCAGGGATGAGAGGCGAGCCTCTGCTATCCCCAATAGGGTTTACCCCTAACAATGCGCGCGTGATATGTCGGTTTTGCGGCACGTGCGCTTCGCATCGGGCGTAAGGACGAGACCCGCCGGAAAGAAGAATGAGGCGCGACATGTCCGCCAGGTTGAGTTCTGGCCGATCGGCCTCGGACACCGGCCCTAGGATGAATGTGCTCTGGAACGCACGCCGAAAACCCCGCAGTATCAGCGCGAGAACATGAACGCATTGCCCCGGGTGTGTGCCGGGCGAGGCACCCGCGCAGTCACGGCGCGGCAGGCCAATCGCCCTGATACAGGAGCACGAGAAATGAAGACGTACAAGGTGGGACTGCTGGTTGACGGGTATGAGCAACCCGGCTGGATGCACGAGATGGTTGAGTGGTTACTCCATAGCCAGGATTTCGACCTGACGGCACTGCTGGTGATGAACGGCGAGGCCGCCGATACCGCGCCCAGGCTGAGCGTGAAGGCACTGTTTGGCTCGCTGTCGCGTCTGGAAGGCAAGCTGCTGCCGCAGAAGCAGCGGGACATGCTGGCCTGCCGCGACATGCGCGATGGCCTGCAGGAGGCGGGCGCGTCGGTGATCCCGCTGGCGCCGGGCGACGAGGATCCGCACGCGCGCGCCGAGGTCCAGGCGCTGGGGCTGGACCTGGTCATCACGCTGGGTGCGTCGCCGGCCACGCGGGCGCAGCTCGCCAGTTGGTCGCGGCTGGGCGTCTGGCAGTTGAGCTATTCCGATATTGCGGTGGCGACAAGCCGATATGCGGGTTTCTGGGAGGTCTTTCAGCGCGAGGATCACACCACCGTGAAACTCTGGCGCGTGGGCGCCAGGCAGGAAGACGACGAGCTTCTGGACCAGCGCAGCTTCAATACGGAAGTGTTCTGGCTGAAGAATCAGGCGCGCGCATTCAGTTTGGGAAACTTCATGGTCTACGACGCCTTGCAGGCGCTGGCCCATGACCGCCCGGGCGTCGCCCCGCCCGCCATGCAGATCATGAGCGGCCCGCGCCGGGCCGATCCGGCTGAGTGGGATAGCGCTGCATATATTGCGCGCCAGGCTTGGTTAATGTCCGATCTCGTTGTGCGCCGCATCATGAAACGCAATGTCCGCTGGCGGATCGGTATGTTTCCGTCTGCGCGCCAGCAGGCCGTGGTCTCCGAAGCCATGGTATTGCAGCCGCCAAAGGGCCGGTTTTTCGCCGACCCTTTCGTTTATACGCACGATAAAAAACCATATATATTTTTCGAGGACTACGATTTTACGTCCCGCAAGGGCACGATCTCGGTCGCGACCTACTCCGACGGGGCTTTCCGGCTGCTGGGCACTGCGCTGAACCTGCCCTATCACCTTTCGTTTCCGTACATTTTTGAACACGAAGGCGTGACGTACATGGTTCCTGAAACGTGCGGAAATCGCAGTATTGAACTGTGGAAATGCACTGAATTTCCGCTGAAATGGGAGCTTGACGTTAATCTGATGACCAATATTTCGGCCGTGGATACCATTATTTTTAAACACGGCGAATACTGGTGGCTATTAACAAATATCGACCGGACGGACGGGCAGAGCCATTGCGACGAGCTGTTCGCGTTCTTCTCCGATTCGCCACGTTCCACGACCTGGACGCCGCACGCTTGCAACCCGATCGTGCGCAACCCGATGCGCGCCCGCAACGCCGGAATCGTTGTCTCGCCTGGAGGAGACGTGATCCGGTGCGCGCAGTACCAGGGCTTCTGTCACTACGGCAAGGGTGTCTCGCTCAACCAGATCGAGGAATTGACGCCTTCCACCTATGTCGAAACCGACGGCGAAATCCACTACGCAAACTTCCTGAGAAAACGCCATGCTTCAATGCACCATTGGCATCATCAGGGGGGGCACACGGTATTTGACTTCGCCTATATGGAGTAAATCCGCCTGCGGGCGTGTAAATAAAAAATGTTACCGTTATTTCGAATACAGGGACTGTTCACGGGCTTGATGTGTCTGCGGATACAAGTTGACAGGTTTCCCTCTTCCACCGGCTATTCGACGCCGCGTCCGGCTGATGTCCCGACGCGGCTTTTTTTCGTCTGTAACAAGGGCCAGAGCGCCTGTGCGGGCCGCCCTGACGGGCCGTTTCATAGAGGGAGACACGTCCCCGAAGCCCGTCGCCGCTGGTGAAAACCCTAGCGGCGAAAAGGACGAGATGAACTTCTCATCCATATTTAGGAACGTGATTAAGGCTAACGATTGATTTCTGATTTTGTCGGATTATATCGCCCTGAAACGTCTTGATTTTGACAAATCCGAACCATAAGATGGGTTCCATGCCATCCGTTATGTTGGCTACCAAAGTCGCCCAGCCCAAACGTCCCGGTTCAGCTTCATTAGATATTCCGGGATATGCGGACCACCCCCGCAGGGCTGGATAAAAAATAGTCTTCAGCACAGCGAAGATCCCTTCTAGGCCCGTCGAAAAACCGGGAGGACACCATGGCCAAGATGGTCCTGATTGAAGCTCATCCGCTACTGCGGTTGGGTTTGTGGCAGATTCTTAGCAAGTTGGATGATGTGTGGGAGATCGAGGGGATGGGCCTTGCGGACGTGTCCAAGGCCGACGGCGTGCACGCGGGCGCCGATCTTCTGATCTATGGTTTGCCAGTGGATACCGATGAAGCATGGAGCGCGTTGCACGAGATTCAGCGCGTTCTGACGCCCAAGCGGATTCTGCTTTTGACGGACGTCATGCCCTTGCCCATGCCGGTGCAAGGCCTGCCTGGCGCCAGCGTGTACGGTTGCCTGATGAAAACGGCCTCGGTCGAGATCCTCGAGGCCGCCATCCGCCTGGTGATGGCGGGCGGGCAATGCTTCCCCAGCGAACAGGCGCTGCAGGCTCCGGCCTCCACCGTATGCGCCTTGCCGTCGCGGGACGCGGAAGAAGCCGGCTCGAAGGGCACCATGCCCGTGAGCGCGGGGGCACAGCTCCTGCAGATCACGCCGCGCCAGTACGAAGTGCTGGTGCTGCTTGCACGGGGTTATCCCATCAAGACCGTCAGCCGGATGTTGAACATCTCGGTGGCGACGGCCAAGACGCACGCGTGCACGCTGTATCAACGCCTGCATGTCAAGAACAAGGGCGAAGCCGTTTACGCGGCGCTGCAACGCGGTGCGACCTTGGAATGGCATGAACCGAACGGGCGCGAAGTGGATGCCGGGCAGATCTATGGGCGCAAGCTCGGTTGAGTCAGGTTTGCGCTGCCTGCCCGGCAGCAGGAACGCCCAGTTCCAACGCTGCCGGGGTTGCGCATAGCCAATACGGCTAAGGCATAGAAAGCAGGTGTTCGGGTTGCTGTCACCTCGCTTTCCGCCACCAATCATCCTCCTGAACGAGATTCAGCGAACGTAGCCGCTGATAGCATGAGTTGTGTCCGCAAGCATGGATTGATAGGGCGAATCACTTAGTCTCGCCACTGCAATCCCAAGGCTGCGGACAGGATTCCCTTGAACCTGGCGACGCGCGTGAACCCGCGCCTTGCGCGGCGTCGCGCCAGCGTCATGGGAGCCGTAATGGGCCATGCGTCACAAGGTTCTTCCCGGGATGACAACCGTACTGATCGAAGACTACGCTCTGCTTCGTGTCGCAATTCAGCATGTGCTGGAACGTGTGCGCAACGCCGACGATATCCTGGCCATCTCGCCAGCTCACCTTCTCAATATGTCCAGCTCGATCAACAAGCCAGTGGAGTTGCTGGTGGTCGGTTGCAGCGGCACTGCGGAGCAGGACATCGGGCTTCTTTCCCAGGCGATGGCGTTCTTCATGCCCAGGCTGGTGCTGGTGCTGTATTCGGCGATGGACCAGAGCGTCATGGCCGCGTGTGCGCGCGCCGGCGTCGCGGGCTATCTGCCCAAGGCGTCCAGCCCCGACGCGCTGGCCGCGGCCGTCAGCCTGGTGATCGCAGGCGGCGAATGCTATCCCCAACCCGCAGGCAGGCCGCCCAGCACGACACACGCGTCCGTGCAGGAGCTGCGTGAACTTACGCAGCGGCAGGAGGAAATCCTGCAGCTCCTTGTGCAGGGTAAGACGATGCGCGAGATCGGCCAGCAGGTCGGCATCTCGGTCGCCACCGTCAAGAGCCATGCGCGCACGCTGTACTGGAAGCTCAATGCGCGCAACCAGGCCGAGGCCGCGTACATTGCGGTGCAGATGGGGTTGGTGCGAAGCTCGAATGGGCAGCCCGCGCCCGGGAAGGGCGAAGCGGGTTGATGTGATGACGCGAGTCAGGGCCTGTGCGGGTGGCGATGCTGCCTGCACGGGCCCTGCTTTTTTTGGGCGCGTGAAAGTTATCGCAATAAAAGTCGTTCGTTGAGCGTTGCGTCATCGGATGCTGTGCCACTGAGCATTACAACGGCGCGTGGCGAAACCCGGCCACCACCAAAGCGAACGTCTTGCGAACCCGATCGAGTGCTCAGCTGATGCACTTCAGAATCATACGTGTCTGATAGCCAACCCTGAGTTGGCGTGACGTAATGGCCGGGCGAGACGACCCGTTCAATGGCGTCCCACCCGCCAACACCTGCGCAAGGCCGGCACCGCCATCCTCGCATCTCCTCCTCAATCGCCTGACAGCCCAAGTAATGCGAACCAGCAAGCAAATCCGGCAGCCGCGCCCGTCGTTTAGAGAAATCCAGAAAAAATGGCGGATCTTTCGCTTCGCGAGCACGTTGTTGCCTCTGGTGCCAGACCCGAAGGATCCCGCCGCCATAGAGGCGACGCGGATCAACGAGCATTGCATCGAGGTCATCTCCGATTCGCTGAAATCCGAAGGTCATAGCTTGATGCTTCAAGTTTTCACGCTTATTGGACTGCTCGTATTCTTTTCTGCAGTGATCGCAGGCGTTGACAATGGGTTCGGGTTTATTTGGCTGGCCGTTCTAGGCCTTCCGGCCATAGGGCTTATGGTGTTTTTTCTTTTTTGTGTCTTGGGACCGCGCTTCCGATACCGGTGCTCGAAAGTTCGGTTCGACCGCCGTAGCCGCTGCGCCTACTACGTCCCCTATCCCGAAGAAAGCCCGGATGAAATATGGGAACTTGACTGGGATCAGTTGCAGGGCATTTGCTGGTCAACAGGTCAAGCGCAACCTTATCTTTACCTTGTGGGCTACACCCGCAACTTGCCTGCACCTCAATTGGTCAAGATACCCATCATGTCTAACGAGAAGATTTATCCAGATCATATCTGGGCTTGGCTCAATCGTTATATGGCTAAGGTTGAAGGCCTGCCCCCACCAAAGATTGTTTCGCTCCCTCAAAGCCCGAGAGACGTACTCCTGCGCTACGGTGGACATTGGATAATTAGGTCCTTCACCGCAAGGAAGTGGCGGCGATGGTCGCCGCTGATGATCTGGGTGGATTTGGCGATTCTGCTCGTGTTCATGCCGTCCATGGCCCTGCCGCATCTGATCATTCTCCAGTATCCGGAGATTGAATTTCCGGAAGAGAACAATCGACGGTGTGGTTTTTCTACCGCCTAATCAGGGAGTGGCTAAGCAAGGCGACGCTGTCCATGCTGTTCCGCGCCCGCCATGCATGCGCCCATTCCGGCCCCCCCTTCAAACATCCCCCTCACTCGCCCGCGTCCCCGCCGGCGCTCCGCGGCCCTTGCTCTTCGCAATCGCCATAAACTCCCGCTCCGCCGCACCTAGCACCGCGTCCACATGCAGATGCGCCATCGCATACTGCCGTGCCGCCGCGCCCAAAGTTTCGCGGATTTGTGCGTTATAGCTGAGCTTGCGCACCGCCTCGGCCATCGCCACGGCATCCTCGGGCGGTGTCAGCAGACCGCACCGCGAAACCACACTGGCAAGCTCCGTACCGCGCGCCGCGCCGCAGACCACCGGGCGGCCGCTGGCCAGCATGCCGGTCAGTTTTGAGGGCATCACCAAGTCGGCGGCGCCGGCGCGTTGGGGCAGGAGGTGGATGTCCGCGGTGCCCAGCAGCGCGCCCAAGCGTTCCGCAGGCTGCAGATGCAGAAAGATGACGCGCGTCAGGCCGCGGCATTTTTCCTCCAGCGCCGCGCGTTCCGGGCCCTGGCCGCAGAACAAAAACCACAGGCGGTCCTCGCGGTTGAGACGCCGCGCCACGTCCGCCAGAATCTGCAGACCCTGCTTGCCGCCCATGTTCCCCGAATACAACGCAACGATGGCGTTATCCGGAATGCCGAGCTGCGCACGGTAATCGCCGCCTTCGGCCAGCGGCGTGATGGCGTTGACATCGATCCAGTTGGGCAGCAGCACCGCACGGGCGGGATCGATGCCTTTGGATAGCGCCAGATCCAGCATCCGGTTTGAAATCGTCGACACGCGATCGAACCGGCGCATCAACCAGCGCTCGGCGCGCTTGACCATCGATCGCAAGGCGCCGCCCTTCAGCAGCCCCAGCTCAAACGCCGCGTCGACCTCGAAGTCCTGGATGTGCAGCCAGGCGCGCGCGCCGGTCAGGCGCGCGGTCAGCCATGCGGCCGGGGCGCAGAAGAGGGCGGGTTCGACGACCAGGATGATGTCCGGGCGGCGCATTGCGGCGCGCAGCAGCGACGGCAGGCTGGACAGCGCGAAGCTTGCCAGGTGCACCAGGCGCTTGGCGCCGCCAGGTCTTTCGGGCACCCACAAGGGCGCGCGTCGCACGGTCACGCCGCGGCGCGTTTCCTTGGCATAGCGCGAGCCGCGGTAGCCCTCGTGCACCTTCCATTGCGGGTAGTAGGGCGGGGCGGTGACCACACTGACTTCGTGCCCGCGCGCGGCCAGCCATTCGGCCAGTTCGGCGGTGTACTTGCCGGTGCCGGTCAGTTCGGGCGCGTAGTTGATGCCATAGATGAGTATTTTCATGTTGGCGTGGCGGTGCGGGGCCGGATGGGGCGGCACGGGTTGCCGTGGCAGACCATTGCGGCCGGCATGTTGCGGAACACCGAGCTGCGTGCGCCGATGACCGCCTCGCGCGCGATCGTCACGCCGGGTCCGACGAACACGTCGGTCGCCACCCACGCGCCGTCTTCGACGTGCACGGCGCGTTCACGCAGCGGGAAGTCGGGCCGGCCGGCGTCGTGGTCCGCCGCGCACAGATAGCTGCGCTGGGACACCACGGCGTGCGCGCCGATGTGGATGGGGCCCAGGCTGTAGATCACGGCGTCGTCACCGATCCAGGCGTAGTCGCCGATTTCCACTTTCCAGGGATAGGTGACCGTGGCCGTGGGCCGGATCAGCACCTTGTGGCCCACGCGCGCCCCGAAGCACCGCAGCAGCCAGCGGCGAAAGCCGTAGGCCACCTGCGGCGACCAGCGAAAGAGCGTGCCTTGCACCATCCACCACAACTGCACGGTCAGCGCCGAACGCCCGCGCTGACCCGGCGCCAGCGCGAACTGGTCCAGGCGTTGCAAGGTGCTCATTTGGCCGCTCCCGCAACGGCATCGCGCTGCGACGCGGCCTCGCTGGCCCGGCGCGCCTTCAGGATTTCTTCGGTCTTGATGCGGATCTGCCAGTAGTACATGGCGCGTGCGACGGCGTAGTCATAGCCCGCCTTGCCGTCCAGGAAGCCCAGCTTGAAGACGTAGGAATGCAGAAACGAGATGGGCGCCTTGAACGGCATGGCCTGGAAGATTTTCTTGAGCAGCGCGCGTCCGCCCACATTGGCTTCGCGCGGGTCGTTCATCAGGCCCTTGGTGCGCAGGTTCGCTTCCCAGTCCGAATAGCGGTTGTGCTTGTCGAAGTAGTGATAGAGCGAATCGTGGTCGTTGTGCACCATGCGCTGGCGCAGCGCGAACGTTTCGCCCTGGACCTGCGGCTGGTAGTGGCCCTCGACCTCCCACATGTTGGCGACGTCCAGGTCGTCGTAGTCCAGGAAGCGCGAGCGGTCGCGCGCCAGCAGCGCCAGCTTGTAGACGCGGTGGCCGTGTTCGAGCTTCTTGCCGCAGAACACGTAGTCGAACGGCACAAAGGCGCCGCCCGCGCCGGCCGCAAAGCGCGGCAGCACCTCGCGGATCTCGGCGGCGAGGCTTGGCGTCATTTCTTCGTCGGCGTCGACATACAGGACGACGGGGTGCGAAAAAGGAAGCTGCTCCAGGCACCACTGCTTTTTCTTCGGATACTTGCCGTCCCAATTGAAGTTCGACACGTGCGCGCCCATCGCCGTGGCGATCGAGCAGGTCGCGTCCGTGCTGTTGGAGTCGACGACAAAGACCTCGTCGAACTCCACCAGCCCCTTCAAGCACTTCGCGATGTTGCGTTCCTCGTTCTTCGTCATCACCACGACGGATACCGGTATCTTCTGCATGATGCTGTCCTGTTCAGGGCGTTCCGCGCTGCATGAGCGGGCGGAAGAGATCGATGACGTTGCGGCAGTGCCGCTCAAGGGAAAAGGCGTCCGCGCGCTCGGGGCCCTGGGCCGCCAGCTTCTCGCGCATCTCGCCGTCGTAGGCCAGGCGCCGCACCGCCTCGGCCAGCGCCTCGGCGTCGCCGACCGGCACCAGCAGCCCGTAGCGGCCGGCGTCCAGGATCTCGGCCGGACCATGCGGGCAGTCCGTGGAGATCACGGGCACGCCCAGGCACAGGGCCTCCACCAGCACGTTGCCGAAGCTCTCGCGCACGGAGGTGAGCGCAAAGGCGCCGGCGCCGGCGATGACCGGAAAGGGGTTGTCGATATGGCCCGCCAATGTGACCTGCGTGCGCGATGGCCTGTCGTCGATGCGCTTTTGCAGGGCGGCGTGCTCGGAGCCTTCGCCCAGGATCGTGAATGCGATACGCGGGTCGTCCAGCAGCGCGGCTGCGTCGATCAAGGTGGCATAGTCCTTCACCGCCTCGAGCCGGCCCACGGCCACCACGTGATAGGGCGACTCGCCACCGTCGTTCAGCTTGGGTTGCGCGCCTTGCCGGCGCACGTTGTCCAGCGGCACGCCGTTGTAGATGGTGTGGACCTTGCCGCGCAGCGGCGGGAACATGCTGACCAGGTCTTCCTTCACGCCGCGCGACACGCCCACCACGGCGTCATGGCGCCGGTAAGTCTGGCTGACCAGCCAGCACTTCAGACGGCGCATTTTCGATGCGCCGTAGTGGATGGCCGGGCTGCTGTGCTCGAAGGCCACGGTTCGGAAGTTGCCGCGCAGGACCTTCTTGGCCAGCACGACCAGCATGTTGCACAACAGACCGTGCGAGCAGACGATGGCGGGCTTTTCGCGGCGGATGTGCTGCAGCAGCTTGAAGAACGCCACGGGCAGCGCCAGCCGCAGCTTGGTTGGGGACTCGATGATCGGAAATGCGCGGGTGACCTTGGGATTGGCGATGGGATACTCGCGATTGCGCGAACGCAGCAGGAACAGGGCGGAGTCCACCCCCTGTTCCGGCAACGCATCCACAATGAAGGCGACGCATCTTCCGACGCCGCCATGCAAGTCCGGTGCGACAAACAAGACATCAGACATGGGGTATTACTCGCGTGGGTGGCGCCCGGCGCACGATATCCGGGCGAGGGCTGGGAGCGGGAGATTCTTGGCGAGGCACGGGCATGATCTGTGCATTGCGCATCAGCGACAGGCAATAGCACAGCAGGAAGCCGGTAAACGCGGTCTTGGGCGCATAGGCCAGACCGCCGGACATCGAGTCGATGAAGATGTAGATGGGCGCGGTGGCGAGCAGATATCGCCGGTGCATCTCCAGCCCGGGATGGGCGTAGCGCCGAAAGAGCGAGAACAGCAGGATCAATAGTGGCGGCAACATGATCATGATCGTGCCGACCACGCCGAACTTCATCAGGTAGAAGGCCCATGAGTTGTGCGCGAACGTGCTCAGCTCGAAGCCGTTTTCGCCCATCACCCAGCTGCGAAAGCCCGCGCCCTTGCCGAACACGGGGCTTTCCGCGAAGAACTGCATCTGGCCCTCCATCTCCTGGACGCGCGCGCCGTAGCTGGAGTCTTCGTCCAGGCGCTCGACGCTGAAGATCCGATCGGTCAGCACGTCCAGATAGCCGATGGCGCCGAAGATCAGCACCCCGGCCACGGCCGCGGGCGCGAAGATCATCACGGCGCGGCGCCGGATGTCGGCGCTGCCGGCCAGCAGCACGGCGATGATGACGGAGATCGCCAGCTGCAGGTACTGGCTGCGGTTCAGCGAGAACACCAGCGCCATCACCATGTACAGCGTCAACATGTAGGCCTTGGGGCCCGATACGTTCAGCGTGCGGCGAAAGTACAGCAGTGATACCACGCCCATCGGGATCGCCCACACGCCCAGCCGCACGTTGCGCAGGGGATTGGCGACGCTGAAGCCGGCCGCCTGTTCCACCAGCATCAACGTGGCAACCGCCAGGCTCGCCGCAACGATGTACTTCTGCAGGATCGCATAGGCGTGCGGACTGTCGATGTCCTTGTAGCAAAGGAACGGCGTGCAAAGGAAGTAGAAGACGATGCGCAGGTCGCGCGCGACGTCGCCGGTCTCGATGCCGGGGTGATGGCTCGACACCACCAGCAGATAGATCACCGAGATTGCCTGGATGCCCAGCAGCACCCCCAGCGCGCCGCGCGGGAACGCGTACGCGCCCGGGTCGGCCAGCCGGAGCGCCTTGACGCCCAGCATGGCCACGAACAGCAGGTCGAAGGGCGAGAGCTTGAAGCTCCCTACCCCGATGACGAACCTGTCGTCGTTCAGCGCCAGCGCGGTGAAGACGAACAGGCCCAGGAGGTGCAGGGTGGAAAGCCGGCGCGTAGTCATTGCAGTTCCGTATCAGTGTCGGTCCGGCCTAGTGCGCGGCCCAATCGTCGCGTCCGAAGATCTTGGTGGTCAGCTTTTCCAGCAGATACGTCAGATCGCCCTGGCGTGCGTGCGCGGCGACTTTCGAGGCGCGGCAGGACAGTTCGAACAGCTTGCCCAGACCCGGTTCGGTACGCCGGATGCGGCTGACGATCTGTTCGCGCTCTTCCAGCAGCACGTCCTGCATCAGTGCCGTCTTGGTCTCGTCGTGAGCGGTGTAGACACCCAGTGCGTCCGGCACGATCAGGTTCTTGCCTTCGCGCAGCAGCCGGCTCCACAGCTCCAGGTCCATGCAGTAACGCATGCTTTCCTGCAGCAGGCCGTACTTGCGCAGCAGGTCGCGGCGGAAGATGGCCGACTGGTTCGGGATCGAGGCCTTCACCACCGTCAGCGTGCCGCGGTTGACGGGCGTGTAGTGGATCTTGCGGAAGATGTGGTTGTTGGCATCCGCCACGAACAGGTTGCCGCTGACGATCGGCGCGCGGCCCTTGGCGGCGGCCGTGCCCAGCTTGCGCAGCGCGCCCGGGAAATACAGGTCATCCGAGTTCTGCCAACCGACGTAATCGCCCGTGGCGCGTTCGAAGCCCTTGTTGATCGCGTGCGACTGGCCGCGGTCCGGTGTGCTTTCCCAGTAGGACAGGTAGCGCTCGTACTTCTTGATGATGTCCACGCTGCCATCCGTGGAGCCGCCGTCGATGATGATGTATTCCAGCCGCGGATACCCCTGGTTCAGCACGGACAGGATGGTGCGCTCCAGGAACTTGGCCTGGTTGAACGAGGGCGTCACGATCGTCACCTTGGGCAGCAGGCCGCTGGCGATGGGCGCTGGCGGACGGAGCTCGCGGACGAAGTCGATGAGCTGGCGTGAATACTCGTTGTGGCGCTTGCGCATGTAAGACCTCAGCATGTTGGTTATCGGGTGGCCGCAGGCATGGCGCCCGGAAACTCGGGGCGGGATTGACGGATGGCGAGGGCCACGCCGGCCAGCGTGATCGCCGCGTAGGCCATGCGGCCCCAGGCTGCGGCGTGTTCCCCCGCCACGTGAACCAGTCCCGCCATGACGCACAGCATTGCCAGGCCGCCCAATCCGTTCAGGATCGCGACGGCGCGGGAATTGCCGAGCCCCAGCAGGGAGAAATGCGCCGCAGCGTTCAGGGACAAGAGGCCCGACGCCACGATCAGCAATTGGAATGTGCCCAGATGGCCGCCGGCGACGTTGTCGCCCAGCAGCACGTTCAAGAGCGGCCGGCTGACCGCCAGCACTGCCAGCGTGGCGCCGGCCGACAGCGCCAGGTTCCACAGCATCATGCGGCGGATCTCGCGTTCGGCCGCGCCCGGGTAGGGCGGCGAGACCGACAGGCGGGTCACGCGCGGCATGGCCTTCTGGAAGATGGCGACGGACGCGGTGTGGATGATCTGGCCCACTTGCACGCCCACGGTATAGATCGCCAGCGCCGCCGGCCCCATCAGGCTGCCGACCAGCACGCGGTCGACCGAGCCGAAGGCCAGCGCGCTCAGGCTGTTCAGCCACGACCAGCGCGAGAACCGGAAGGCGGCCATCATGGCGCCGCGATCGCGCACGGGCCGCACGATGTAGCGGTCGTAGGCGCGCGAGAACACGCGCATCTTGACGCTGCCCGCGATCAGGAGGCCCAGCGCCTGCGCCAGTCCCGTCCACGTGGGCGAGGCGGTGTACCAGGCGGCCGCGCACGCGAGCGCCATCGTGCCCGTGCGGCTGAAGACCTCGCACAGCGCGGTGGCGCGAAAGTCCTCGCGCCCCTTCAGGCAGCCGGAAAAGAGCTGGTCATACTGCTGCGTGAGATAGATGGCGAGCGCCGGCATGGCCAGCATCGTCACCGCCACGCCGCCGAATGTGGCTTCTGGCCAGCCCAACCCCACCACGCCCCACAGCAGCACGGCAGCCAGGGTCACGACGGCCAGCGCACAGCCGATCAGCGACATGCTGACGCCGGCCGCGCGATAGGCGCCGCCGGGTTCGTGCGCGCTCTCGGACACCAGCTTGGTCGCAGTCACCGCCGCGCCCAGGTTGGCCGCGTTGCCGAAGCCGGCCAGCGCGATGATCATCGAATACTGGCCGAAGCCGACCGTGCCGAGCTGGCGGAACAGGATCGGCAGCGCCACCAGCGCCGCGACGGGACCGATGCCGTACTCCACCAGCCCCCAGAAGGAGGCATTGCCGGCGATGTGTTTCTTCACGAATCCAAGCATCGGTAACCCTGTCTGTCATGCTGGCGCGGCCGTCAGGCCACCGGCAGCGCCTGTTGCGTGCGCTCGCGCAGGAAATGGCCGTAGGCCAGCGTGATGCCGTGCGTCAGAGAGATCTCCGGCCGCCAGCCCAACGCCTGCACGCGCGACGAGTCCATCAGCTTGCGCGGCGTGCCGTCGGGCTTGGAGGTGTCGTAGACGATCTTGCCCTCGTAGCCGATCACGCGCGCCACCAGCTGCGCCAGGTCCGCGATGGAGATGTCCTGGCCGGCGCCGATGTTGTAGATGCCCTCGGCGTCCGGATGCTCCATCAGCATGACGCTGGCCTGCGCCAGGTCGTCCACGTACAGGAACTCGCGCAGCGGCGACCCGGTGCCCCAGATCGTCACGCTTTCCGCGTTGGCCTCGCGGCCCTCGTGGAACTTGCGGATCAGGGCCGGCAGCACATGGCTGCTGTGCAGGTCGTAGTTGTCGTGCGGGCCGTACAGGTTGGTGGGCATGGCGCAGATGAAGCGCGCGCCGTGCTCCCGCTGATAGGCCTCGCACAGCTTCAGGCCGGCGATCTTGGCGATGGCGTACGGTTCGTTGGTGGACTCCAGCGGACCGGTCAGCAGCGCGTCCTCGCGGATGGGCTGCGGCGCCTCGCGCGGGTAGATGCATGACGAACCCAGGAACAGCAGCTTGCGCACCCCGGCCGCATATGCGGCGCGGATCACGTTGCACTGGATCATCAGGTTCTTGTACAGAAAATCCACCGGATGCGTCTGGTTGGCCAGGATGCCGCCCACCTTGGCGGCGGCCAGGTACACCACGTCGACCGGCGTGGTCGAAAAGAAGCGGTGCACCTGGTTCTGGTTTTCCAGGTCCAGTTCCGCGCGGCTGCGGGTCAGCACGTTCTCGTAGCCGCGCCGGTGCAGTTCGCGGGTGATCGCCGCGCCCACCATCCCGCGGTGGCCGGCGACGAAAACGCGTTGGTCCAGGTTCGTCATGGCGGGCTACTCCTTGTAGGCGTAGATTTCGTAGCCGTTCTGTTCGACCAGCGCATCGCGCCGCGCGTCCTTCAGGTCCGCCTCGACCATCTCCTTGACGAGCTGCGCAAACGTGGTGCGGGGCGACCAGCCGAGCTTTTCGCGGGCCTTGGTGGGATCGCCCAGCAGGGTCTCCACTTCAGTCGGACGGAAGTAGCGCGGATCGACGCGGACGATGACCTGGCCGGCCTTGACGTCATGCACCGGCGAGAACAGCACCGTGGCCGTCTCTTCCAGGCCTTCGCCTTCCCACGCCAGCAGGATGCCCAGCTCGCGCGCCGCGGTGTTGATGAACTCGCGCACGCTGTACTGCATGCCGGTC
>Ga0209050_1001792_pt1 | contig 21083 bp, 19 predicted proteins | sample Araplavi_mTSA_r2_FD_184276 | JGI IMG/M metagenome (GOLD analysis project Ga0209050, IMG submission 184276) | Arabidopsis root microbial communities from North Carolina, USA - plate scrape MF_Cvi_mTSA_r2 (SPAdes) (version 2) | ecosystem: Host-associated > Plants > Roots > Endosphere | place: USA... | reverse complement strand
CACCAGTCATACCCTGCGTTTTCCCCCCTCTCCTATCGTCGTCATCTCATTCGAGTTGTCCGTTCATGCGCCAAACCGTCGTTGCCTTGCGCTTTACTTCGTTGTGCCTGCTTCCCCTGCTCCCCGTTTTTGCCAGCCCCGCCCACGCCGATGGGCAACGGCAACTGGTCGACGCCATCAACGACTACCGCGCCCATCCGCAACGTTGCGACCGACGCCCCGCGCAACGCTTGTCACCCCTGACGCTCAAATCGAACCTGGCCTTGCCCGTTGGCTATGGCGGTGGGTTGCGGGACCGGTTAAAGGCTTCCGGCTATCAGGCGACCATGGTGCGTTCTATCCGCGTGGTGGGTGCACGGGATGCCGAAGAAGCCTTCGATATGTTCCAGGACGAGCACTGCGCCGCACTGCTCGACAACCAGTACGCCGACATCGGCGTCAGCCGCGCCGGGAGCGAGTGGCAAGTGGTGCTGGCGCGGCCGGTGCTCGACCGGCAAACCGCCGATCCCCGCAGCGCCGCCCAGGCGTTGCTGGCGCAGGTCAACGCTGCCCGGGCCAAGCCGCGCCTGTGTGGTCGCCAGCGCTTCGCCGCCGCACGGCCGCTGTCCTGGAGTGCTGCCTTGGGTTCCGCAGCGCAAAATCACAGCAAGGACATGGCCTACGGCAACTACTTCGCCCACCAGGACCCCGACGGTGACATGCCCGCCGACCGCGCCAGGGCTGCCGGCTACCGTGGCCGCCAGATCGGTGAAAACATCGCCGCCGGGCAAGGTTCGCCGAGCAAGGCCATGGCCGGTTGGCTCGCCAGTCCCGGGCACTGCGCCAACCTGATGAACCCGATATTCACCCAGGTCGGCGCCGCGTACGCCGCCAACGCCCGCAGCGACAACGGTGTTTACTGGACGATGCTGTTCGGCGCGCCTTGAGCGGCCAGCCAGTCCCACCTTGCGGGCATGAAAAAGGTTCTCGACGGGAAACTGTAGGAGCCAGCCTGCTGGCGATGGACTCCAGTGCACCGCGTTCATCCAGCTCACACGCGTTATCGTTAACGACCATCGCTGGCAAGCCAGCTCCCACAATGGACCGTGACCACGCGGGAAAACTGTAGGAGCCAGCCTGCTGGCGATGCACTCCAGTGCGCCGCGTTTATCCAGCTCACCCGCGTTATCGTTAACGACCATCGCTGGCAGGCCAGCTCCCACAGGGGGTCATGCCCACGCTGAAACTGTAGGAGCCAGCCTGCTGGCGATGGACTTCAGTGCGCCGCGTTTATCCAGATCACCCGCGTTATCGTTAACGACCATCGCTGGCAGGCCAGCTCCCACAAATGACCGCGCCCACGCTGGGAAACTGTATGAGCCAGCTTGCTGGCGATGGACTCCAGTGCGCCGCGTTTATCCAGATCACCCGCGTTATCGTTAACGACCATCGCTGGCAGGCCAGCTCCCACAAGGGCCATGCCCACGCTGAAACTGTAGGAGCCAGCCTGCTGGCGATGGACTCCAGTTCGCCGCGTTCATCCAGCTCACACGCGTTATCGTTAACGACCATCGCTGGCAGGCCAGCTCCCACAAGGGATCATGCCCACGCTGGCTCCACATCGTGAAAAAACCAAGGCATTAAAAAGCCCGCACTGGGCGGGCTTCGCGGGTGAGTATAAGTAGGTGGCCGGTGCTGGTCTCCGGCTTACAAGGTTTATCAGGCCTCCCACAAAAGAGTCGTGAAACCGTAATGGAACTCTTCTGCTTCACACGGCATAAGGGCTGGATCCCAGCGCGGGGATCTTTCTAACCGTGTACCCTTCGGAACGCGCCCCACGTCTCCTTGCTATCCTTTTGCGCATCAGTCTGCGTCTTCACCTACAAAGTTGAGGATAGCAAAACAGGGACGATTGCCAACCGCGCTTTTAGACCGATTTCGACCAGCAGAAAACCCGGCAGGAAACAAAAATACTATCGATAAGGAGAGGGTATTGCATGGATGAGTTTCACCAGGGCAGCTGCCTTTGCGGCGCGGTCAAATATGGCGTGTCGACCGAGTTGAAAGCCATCACCCATTGCCATTGCAGCCAGTGCCGAAAGAGCCATGGAGCTGCGTTTGCGACCTACGCGAGCGCGCCCGCCTCGTCGCTGTCGATCATGACCGGCACTGACTCGCTGATGGCGTTTGAATCGTCCAAAGGTGTCACGCGACAGTTCTGTTCCCGCTGCGGATCTTCGCTGTTCTGGACTGACTCGACAGGCGCGTTTTCCGAGTGGATTTCGATTGCCCTCGGCTCGCTGGATACGCCGCTACGGACACGCAAGCAAAAACATGTTTGCGTCGGCTCGAAAGCGGATTGGTACGAGATCAACGATCAGCATCCACAAGCGGACTGAGTGAGGTTGCTTGCAGATTTTGCATACACCCACTGCCCCTGTGGGAGCGGGCTTGCTCGCGAAAGCGGCGTGTCAGACGACATTGATGCTAGCTGATACACCGCCTTCGCGAGCAAGCCCGCTCCCACGGGGTAAGTGGGTGTACACAGATCCGTGTCTCACGAAGGCCGACGCACCACCCTCACCTTGCCGCTTTCGCCGCCACCGCAGAACAACCGCTCGCCGCCATCGGACTCCAGTCCCGACACGCCGACGCCTTCGGGCATCCTGAGGCTCTCGAGTACTTCACCGGTTTGCGCGTCGATGCGCCGCAACTCACTCTCGTCGCCCTCCCAGGTGCCATGCCACAGCGAACCTTGCACCCAGGTCACGCCGGTAACGAAACGGTTGGATTCTAGGGTGCGCAGGATCTTGCCGGTCTCGGGGTCGATCTGGTGGATCTTGCGTTCGCGGTACTGGCCCACCCACAACGTCCCTTCGGCCCAGGTCAGCCCCGAATCGGTGCCGGCGCCGGGGGCCGGAATCGTCGAGAGGATGCGCCCGGTGCGGGGGTCGATCTTGTGGATGCGGTCGTCGGCGATCTGGAACAGATGCTCGCCATCGAATGCGGTGCCGGCATGGGCAGCGACATCGATCGAGTCCAGCAGCTTGCCGCTTTCCGGGTCGAGGGCGTTGATTTTGCTGTTGCTGGCGAACCAGACCTTTTCGCCGTCCCAGGTGACGCCGCACACATGATCGACCTCGGCAAACGGGCCATATTCACGAATGACTTCAGCAGTTGCGTGTTTCATCTGGCATTCCTCGATGGGGGGTTGGTGGCGTTCATCCTAGCCACCGGGCAGCGGCGCCGGGAGTAACAAGGTCGTCGCGAATCCAGGAACAGGCGGCGTCATCCAGCGCCGCGCCCGGCCTCGGCCAAACCACTGCACTTTGCCCTGCTCCGCCAGCGTATCGAGCGCACGCTGCACCGTGCGCTGGCTGGTACCCAGCGCCAGGGCCAGGGCGGAACTCGACCACGACTGGCCATCGGCGAGGCAGGCAAATACCGCGGCAAATTTTTCCTCGACCGGTTGCGCCAGTGTCACCACCTCCGTGCACACGGACGTTTGCAGGGCAAAACCACGGGGCGTCGCGATGACGCCGGCCAACGGCTTGAGTGCCTTACGCAGGCGGCCGATTTCCACGCGCAGCCGGGCACGATGGGACTCATCCGAGAGCTTCAGACGGAACGCCCGGGCGATCAGCGTTTCCCGCGCAACATCGGCGGGCCAGGCTTCGGCCAGAGTGCGGGCGAGCATGAACAGGATCGGCCGCGTCGCCAGCGACACCGACATGCCGCAGCCGCGCACAATGTACCGGCAGGCATCCACCACCAACGCCGTTGAACCGAGCAAGGCTTCGACTTCATCGAGCAGCAGCGCGCGTTCCTCACCCTGGGCAGTCAGGCGTGCCGCGGGTGCATCGAGCAGGCGTGCCACCTGTTCGACTTCAGCGATCAGCGCGGCAATCCCCGTCTGACCGGCAGCCAGCCCGGCGCGCGTCAACGCCTCCCGTGCCGCTTTCGATTGCAGGCGGCGAATGGCGATCCCCGCCAGCACCAGTTCATGGGTTGCGCGCAAGGCCGGCGGCAAGGGGCCGGGGTCGAGGCTGGCCAGCAACTGCTGCGCCTCATCGAGCTGGCCGATCAGCAGCAGACGGCGGATTTGCAGATACCGTGCATGAGCGGCATTGACCCGGTCACCGTGCTGTTCAAGGGTGACCCGCGCCGTTTCAAGCGCCTTGACTGGCCAGCCGAGTTCCCGCGACGCCAGGGCGATTTCGGCTTCGGCCACCACGCATCGGGCACGGGCCAGCACCTCCCTGGGCGAAAAGGCCTTTTGCGCGCGCTTGACCAGCGCCCGGGCGCGCACCAGATCGCCCAGTTGCGCCATGGCGATGCCGCGCAGGGCCAGCGCCGGCGCATCGTCGCGCAAGGCCACGCGGTCCAGTGCCCCCAGTGGATTGCCCGCCGCCAGCGCCTGGGCGGCGGCCATGATCATCGAGTCCATCGAAATCCCGCCACGCTTGTCACTCCCATCATTCGATACCCGGGTTTAGTCTAATTCACGACCTTTCACCAGGAGCGAACAGCGATGAACACGCACACAACCGCGACAACCAGATAAGCCAGGCGCAGCCCTGGAAACAGCACCTTGCTGAAGGTACCACCGGTGTAGAGCACGCGGCGTTGGCAGTCACAGTTCCAGCCCCATGCATTGCTGTTTGATCAGAATCAGTGCCAGGTAGATCTGCGAGCGGAGGACCGTTGCGCGGAGCACGCATATGGCACAATGTTTTCTTCCTGACTCAATCGTTGAGACCTCATGATCCGCGACTTTCGAAACGTTGACCTGGAGCCCGTATTGGACATTTGGCTAAGAGCGTCAATCCAGGCGCATCACTTCATAGCCCCCGAATTCTGGCATAGCCAGCTTGATGCCATGCGTGAGGTCTACCTGCCCGGCGCCATGTCCCGAGTGTTTGAGGCAGACGGGACGGTAGCAGGGTTCTGCTCTGTATATGGAGACACACTTGCGGCGCTATTCGTATCGCCTGAACGTCAGAGGGACGGTATAGGTACGCAGCTTCTCGCGGACGCCATGGCATCCCAGTCAACTCTACAGCTGACTGTGTATTCGGCGAATGCGCCTGCTATCCATTTCTATGAGAAGCAGGGCTTTATAGTTCTCAATGAACAACTGGACGCGCACACTGGCCACCCTGAGAAGGTGATGCGCTGGGTCGCCTGATCTGACTAATGTAGCTACAGGCGACGCGATCCCCGCCCTGCACCTTGCAGACACCGGCACCCACAACGGCCGCGAACATATTCCTTACATGTTTTTACATCTTCGAACGCGACGTACAACGGCAACTTACATCGCCTTCCAATAATCGGCATTGGAATAATAAAAAGACCGATTACATGGAGAGTTTCAAATGCCCTTTACTCGTACTGTTCTAGCGTTGTCCCTCGGCCTGTTTTTTTTGCAGAGCCAGGCCCAGGCGGCGCCGCCGCTGTCGCTCACTAACGGCAACTCCGAGCTGACTGCGCAAATCAGTAATGCCTGGATTGAAATCAACAAGACCGCGTTAGAGCACAATATCCGTACCCTGCAAGCGGAGCTGGCCGGCAAGTCGAAACTCTGTGCGGTACTGAAAGCCGACGCTTATGGTCATGGTATCGGGTTGGTGATGCCGTCGGTGATCGCGCTCGGTGTACCCTGTGTGGCGGTCGCCAGTAACGAAGAGGCGCGAGTGGTTCGCGAAAGCGGCTTTAAAGGCCAGTTGATCCGTGTTCGCACCGCTTCCCTGGGGGAGCTGGAAAATGCTCTGCAGTACAACATCGAAGAACTGGTAGGCAACCTCGATTTCGCCCGCCAGGCGGCCGAACTTGCACAGAAGCACAGTCGCAAACTGCAGGTGCACATCGGCCTCAACTCAAGCGGCATGAGCCGTAACGGCGTGGAAATGGCCACCGAACAGGGCAAGAAAGACGCCGTGGCAATCACACAGGTACCGAATCTGGAAGTGGTCGCAATCATGACCCACTTCGCGGTGGAGGATAAGGACGACGTACGCAAGGGCCTGGCAACCTTCAACGAACAAGCGGCCTGGCTGATGGACGTGGCCCAGCTCGATCGCAAGAAAATCACCCTGCACGCAGCCAACTCCTTCGCCACCCTGGAAGTACCCGAATCGCGCCTGGACATGGTGCGCACAGGCGGCGCGCTGTTTGGCGATACCGTCATTTCGCGCACTGAATATCGGCGCGTGATGCAATTCAAGTCGCATGTGGCCTCGGTCAATGACTATCCCGCTGGAAACACAGTGGGTTACGACCGCACCTTCACCCTGACACGTGATTCGAAACTCGCCAACATCACGGTCGGTTACTCCGATGGGTATCGCCGCGTGTTCACCAATAAAGGCGTGGTATTGATCAATGGTCATCGCGTGCCGGTGGTGGGCAAGGTTTCGATGAACACCGTGATGGTCGATGTCTCGGATGCACCCGACGTCAAGGCAGGTGATGAAGTAGTGCTGTTTGGCAAGCAAGGCGCAAACGAAGTCAGCCAGGCTGAAGTCGAAGAGATCAACGGCGCGCTTCTGGCCGACCTCTACACCGTCTGGGGCAGTGCCAACCCGAAAATACTGGTCGAGAAGTAATCCCGCCACCATCGTAAATTACCGGGCGCGCTCATTCGTGCACGGTTTTGCCAAGCGCGGAAAAGCTCGAATGTATGGCAGGGACCGACAGGAGAGAGATCGCATTCTCTTGTCGGAAGGTGACCATTATGTTTTTTCCGCGCGGACTCCACGTATCGCCGGTGACGGCGCAGTCGCCTGAAATATTCACGACTGCGCCATGGCGTGTGATCTCGCCAGCCATCGGCATTCAGAACGCGAAAGCGCACCTTACCTATCGTGCAAATGCTTTTTCAGGAATGACCGGGTTCGTTCATGGACAGGGTTTTGCAGGATCTCTTGTGGCGCCCCTTCCTCGACTACAACCCCGCCGTCCATAAAGACAATCCGGTCTGCAACTTCGCCGGCAAAGCGCATTTCATGTGTGACGATCAGCATGGTCATGTGCTCCGCGGCGAGTTGCTTCATGACCAGGTTGACCTCTTCGACAAGCTCAGGGTCCAGTGCCGATGTAGCCTCATCGAACAGCATGACTTTTGGCTGCATCGCCAGTGCCCTTGCTATGGCAACGCGCTGCTTCTGCCCTCCCGACAGGCGAGAAGGATACTCGTCGACTTTGTTGGCCAATCCGACTTTCGACAAATATTCCATTGCCAACTCACGAGATGCCTTCTTCGTAACCCCCTTGAGTTTTATCGGGCCAAGCGCAATGTTTTCACACACGGTCAAGTGCGGAAACAGATTGAAGTGTTGGAACACCATGCCCATCTGCTGACGCACAGCGTTTATATGCTGTTCAAACGCACGACCTTTCAATGGCCGATTGACTTGCTCGCCCTCTAACCAGATCTCGCCATCGTCAAGCACTTCCAGGTGGTTGATTGACCGCAGAAGCGTGCTTTTGCCAGAACCGCTTGGGCCGATGATGGCGACGATCTGCCCGCGAGATACCGAAAGATCGATGCCCTTGAGGACTTCAAGTGCTCCGTAAGCCTTGCGAGCGCCCTTCACCTCCACCATGAATTCTTTTCTGGTCATCGTGACATCTCTACCTTGTTTTCGAGGAGATGCAGGCCGGCTTCGAGAACAAGATTGGCTGCATAATAAATAACCGCAACAGTCAGATAAAACTCAAACGGGCTATAGGTCTCGCTCACGGCAAGCTGCGCGCTGTACACCAACTCCGCAATACCGATGATGGAAACCAGAGAAGTGTCTTTTAAAAGAACAATCAGGTTGTTTCCCAGCGGCGCAATGGTCCTGCGAAGTGCCTGCGGCACAATGATGTAACGCTGGGTCTGTCCACGGCTGAGACCAATGGAGCGGGCACCTTCAATCTGGCCCGGGTCGACTGAGACCAACCCGGCACGAATGACGTCGGCATTGTAGACGGCAAAGTGCAAACTGAGGCCAATGATGCCCGCCACCAGCGCCGGAATATCGATTCCCACTTGCACAAGTCCATAATAAATCACGTACAACTGCAGTAGCAGTGGCGTACCCATCAGCAACCAGGTCATAAAACGCACGGGTAGCGCCAGCACCCTCGGCGCATAAAGAACAATGAGCGCAAAGACTATCCCGGCCATCAAACTCAACAGGCTGGAACTTACAAACATCACAACCGTCCACCAAAGACCGGTCGCAAGCAGCTCGGAATAAGGTGTAACTATACTAAGATCCAGGCTTTGCATCTGAATGCTCTCACCTTGCCGCGAAGCGATTATCGAGATAGTCAATAATGAATCTGACCGAGTAGACCATCACTATGTAAAGCAGTGCAGACACCATGAAAATCTCAAAAGGCTTGTACGTTGAACTGATAAAGCGTTGCGCCGTATATGAAAGTTCAACCACAGAGATCGTCGATACCAGTGCAGAGCCTTTGATAAGAGCCACGGCGTTCACCCCCAGCGGTCTTATCATCAACTTCGCAGCTTGTGGCAGCGTGATAAACCATAAAGTCTGACCGCGCCCGAAACCAATCGTACGTGCCGCTTCCACTTGGCCTGGGTCAACGTTGCTGATAGCGCCACGAATGGATTCGGCCATGTAAGCCGCGATGTTCAGGCCCAGGCCGATTACGCCTGCCGCAAACGGCTCCAGTTCAAGTCCGACCTGCGGCCCGCCAAAGTAGATGATGAACAGTTGAACCAGGCAGGGAGTGCCGCGAAAAACGCTGATGTAGAGTCTTGCAAGGCATCGAAAGACGAGAACAGTGGACAACCGGCCAGCCACGAGCACGATTGCGACCAGAAACCCAAGCACCAGAGCAAGTACAGAAATCTGCACCGTAATCCACGCCGCCTCCAGGAAAAACGGGAATGTGCGTTGTATGAGAGTCAGATCCATGAGCACGCTCGGAAAAGTCGGATTGACTGGCCCGACGACAAGTCGAGCCATGCTGAACAGCAATCAGCGGATATCGTTGCCAATCCACTTCATCGAGATCTTTTCGTAGGTGCCGTCGGCGAGCATCTCTTCAAGCGCCTTCTGCAGGGTCGCCTTGAGTTCGGGGTTGTTCTTGCGCAGGGCAATGCCCATGCCTTCAATGCCACCATCGCTATCCGGTGGAGTGATGATGCGAACCTTCTGCCCGGTTTCCTTGACGGCGACCAACACCGGAACACTGTCCATCACTATTGCATCGATACGCCCCGCCTCCAGATCGACCAGCATTTCCGGAAGCCCCTTGTACGTTCTGACCTTCAGGTTGCCGCGGGCCCTGGCCCATTTATCGTGAGCATCGCCGAGGGTCACGCCGACAGACACATCCTTGAGATCATCGAGGCTTTTGATCGAAGAATCTTCCTTCACTACGATCGTGCGGCCGGCATGGTAATAGGGCCCGACGAAATCCACGGCCTTCTGGCGCTCCGGGGTAATGGTCATGGAAGCGATGATGGCGTCATATTTTTTCGCCAGAAGACCGGCAATGATGCCGTCGAACGGCGTGGTGATGATCTTCACTTTTACCCCCATCCTCTCAGCCAGCGCCTCGCTGATGGAGGCGTCGAATCCGACAATCTGGTTCTGCTCGTTGGCAAAGCTGAAGGGAGAGTATTGACCGCTCATTGCGATACGGATTTCCTTGGAATCCTGGATCGACTTCAAATCATCAGCATGAACAACCGCAGTGGAAAGTAGCGCCGCTGCCGCCACGGTAGAAGCGACAATCAAACCCTTGAGCTTTTTGGTTAGCATTGGATGGCACCTTGGAAGAATTGTTTATTATTTTCTTGGGGTTATTCACCCGGCCTTCATGAAAAGTCTTGCATAGGCACTTCTGGAAAGCACCCGGCAAGGTGTCAGCCTGCCTGACACTTTGCCGGAGTTGGCCGACACTATGTCGGGCCCGTCAGGTCAGCGGAGTGCGGCCTTGAAACTTTCGTCCAGGACCTCGAGCAGAAAGTCAGCATTTGCCTGACTGAAGATCATCGATGGGCGCATCTTCAGGACATTGTCATGGGGGCCTTCAGTACCGATCAAAATACCCCGCTCCCTGGCACCATCGGCTACTTGTTTGGCCAACTGCGTGGCCGGAACTTTGGTCTTGCGATCCGTGACAAGTTCTATCCCGAGAAAAAGACCCTGCCCGCGCACATCGCCTATTGCCTCGTATCGCTGCTGCAATTTACGGAAGCCGTCGAGCAGATAATTGCCAATGGTCAGTGCGTTGAGTTTCAAGTTATCGCGCTCGATCACATCGAGTACCGAGAGCCCTACAGCACATGAAACCGGGCTGCCGGCAAAGGTATTGAAGTACTCCATGCCGTTGTTGAAGCTGTCGGCAATTTCCCGCGTGGTCACCACCGCCGACATGGGATGGCCGTTGCCAATGGGCTTGCCCATGGACACGGCATCGGGAACCACACCCTGGGTTTCAAAAGCCCACCAGTGGCTGCCTACGCGACCAAAGCCGACCTGGACCTCGTCAGCCAGGCAAAGACCGCCCTCGGCACGGACCATTGCATAGACTTCTTTCAAGTAGTTTTCCGGGAAGAACAGTTGCCCGGCGACACTGGGAATGGACTCCGCCAGAAAGAATGCCGGAGCTCTGCCCTGCTTGCGCATGAGCTCGATCTGATCCGCCACGCTCTCGGCGTAACGCTTGCCAAGTTCTTCGAACGCCCACTGATCCATACCACGGTAGGCATCCGGGACGGTCGCCTCAAACACATGGTCTGCGCGCCCTTTACCGGCTTTACGCTTGTACTTGTAGGGGCTCAGGTCGATCAGTTCCTGTGTCGTGCCGTGGTAAGCCCAATCCAGCACGATCGCATCGTTACGTCCGGTGTGATTGCGCGCCATACGCAGCATGAGGCTGTTTGCTTCACTTCCCGAACAACCGAAGGACGCGACCGCCAGACCTTCAGGCAAAGTGGCGGTGAGCCGCTCTGCATACTCGACGATATTGTCGTGCAGGTAGCGCGTGTTGGTGTTCAGGCGTGAGGCCTGGCGGGAAAGCGCCTGCACCACGTCCGGATGAGAGTGGCCGAGATGGCAGACGTTATTGAAGCAGTCCAGATACGCCCTGCCAAAGTTATCGATCAACCAGACCCCGTCACCGCGAACGAACTTAATCGGATCCGAATAGGAGATCGACAGGTTTGGCAGCAACAGCTCCTTGCGCTTGGCCACAAGCTCTGCCTTGGTGCGTCCGTCCTGGCTATAGGTTTCCGGAGGAATCCCCGCGAGAGCCGACGCATCGGGGAAAATGTCGGCCCAGACCTCAAGATAGGCCCGCTCCCCCACGCCGATGAACTCGCCCGCTTTCAACCCGGTGTCAGTGGACATCTGAAAATGCACATGGGGAATCCACCCGCCATTTTCCGTATCCGCCCCCATGTACCCCACCAGCGCGCCAGCCTCCAGGCGGTCACCGGGCTTCAGGCGCACCAGAGCTTCATGAGCCATGTGCCCCCACAGCGTCAGGAATGGCGGGCAACCTTGTGGCGAGTGCTCAAGCATGATCAAACCACCATAACCAAGCGGCTCATGCTCGACCTCGACGCTCTGCACCACACCGGCGACCGGCGTATAGAGAGGCGTTCCAGCAGGCATGATCAAGTCGACACCGACGTGAATGATCCGACGCTGCCCTTCAATGAATCGCGACTCAAACGCCGTGTCGGTGTAGATGGTCCTTTCCTCGCCCCATGGCCCGATGCCGAGCGGCACCTTGTGCTCGGCAGAAAAATCACTCCACCACTTCGTTGCCTGCGCTGGACGCTGCTCGGCTGAAGCGATGGTCATCACATGCGAAGCGTCGCCGAACGGGGCAATGACCTTGTTCATGGTCGCAGCCGATGGACGCACGATATCGGCGAAGGACTTGCTGTTTTCCGCCACCCAGCGGCGAACCGCACCCGCGCCTTCGATCGCATCAAAACCACAGGCTTTGCGCAGGATCGCCGTCGCCAGTCTCGGGTTCATGCGATCCATCCGCTCCAGAAGGCGCCAGGCCGGCGCTTCGCTGATGCCAAGGTAGGGATTGTCTTGCGTCTGGTCGCATCGCGATGCCGACAGGGTGACGCTGGTGACCAGGCGCATCGCAATGAGATTGAAGAGGACGTCAAGCTCCTCCGGCTGCAGAGGGTACTTGTCATGGAAACCGGCAGTGAGAGCGGCGGCCGCGCCGATCGGGTCTTCCATGTCGAGAATGGAATAGGCGCAGGTAATGGCGACTTCGGCAATCAGGATCGTATGGACCGCATCGCCGAAATCGATGACGCCCGAGACGTTCTGATGGTTGTGCGAGTCGACGAGGATGTTCCAGTCATTGCCGTCATTGTGAATGACTTGCGCACGCAGACGCGAAAGCTTCGGTTGAACCGTTTTTTCGAAACGCTCTATGAACCGTTCCAGAATGGCCCTTCTGCCAGGATCTTTGACGAAGTGCAGGCGTGATCGAGAACGTGCGGCGTGACGCAAATCCCAGTCGATATCACGCACCGCGCCAGGATGCATGAAGCCCTGAAGTGCGCGATCAATTTCACCGAACGATTGGCCAAGGCTGCGCATCAATTCGAATGTGCGCTTGACCTCGGCAAGCGGCGTTCCGTGCAACCAGCTCACCAGGCGGACCGCGTGGGTTTCGCCGGTAGGAGCTACTGCAGAAGCCAGATACTCACCTGCAAGGCTCTTCTTGAGAAATGGCACGGTAAGCTCGGGACTATAACTGGCGAGATGACTGAGAATGGCCGTCTGAAACTCGCTTTCCACTCGCGGTTCACTCGAGTTGACGACTTTCAGAATCCATCCTGCATCGGTTCCGGTATTCAACCGGTAGTTACGGTCGCGCTCGCCATCCAGAGGCGTGGCCGTACCAATAACGTTGAAAAGCTGCTCACTGAGTTTTTCGGCATCCCCGGTCGAGAACTGGGGGGCAGGATGGGAAAGATTTGTCATGGTAGTTGTTTTCCAAGCCATTTTTTTCAGATAGCTTGGCACGCAACGCCTGGGACGGCAGTAGGTATACGGTCGGCTTGCGCCTGCATATTGCCGGAATCGACCGGCACAATTTCGGCAGCAAAATTAGGGAGTTCTGATGCGCGACCTGGACACGAAAGATCGCGAAATACTCGAAATTCTTTCCAAGGAAGCCCGGATTGCCCTGAAGGCTTTGGCAGCGAGAATCGGGCTCTCAAGAAGCGCTACCAGCGAACGGGTCATCAACCTTGAACGCAATGGCGTGATCAGAGGCTACCGCGCGGATATCGGTGAAATCGACGCCAACGTGATTCGCGCAATCCTGCTGGTCTGCCTCAAGCGCACGCCTGCAATGGGCCTGCTCGATCTACTTGCACAAAACTCGCAGGTCCGTCGCGTGTCCTCGGTCAGTGGCCAACTCGACCTGGTCATCGAGATCGAATCGCGAACCATCGATGACCTGAACCGGGTCAGAGATGCCGTCGCCAGTCATGATTACGTTGAAGACATCACCACCGCCGTCGTTCTGCGGCGCGATATTGATCGGCAGAGTTCCTGATTTGCCTGGGGGAGAATACTGAGACCAGCTCCCCCTCCCGCCCAGCCCCTTCACGCAATCCCGGGAAACTGTAGGAGCCAGCTTGCTGGCGATGGACTCCGGTGCGCCGCGTTCATCCAGCTCACCCGCGGTATCGTTAACGACCATCGCTGGCAGGCCAGCTCCCACAAGGGGCCATGCCCACGCCGAAATTGTAGGAGCCAGCTTGCTGGCGATGGACTCCAGTACGCCGCGTTTATCCAGCCCACACGCGGTATCGTTAACGACCATCGCTGGCAGGCCAGCTCCCACAAGGGACCGAGCCCACGCTGAAACTGTAGGAGCCAGCCTGCTGGCGATGGACTCAAGTTCGCTGCGTTTATCCAGTTCACCCGCGTAATCGTTAACGACCATCGCTGGCAAGCCAGCTCCCACAAGGGACCGCGCCCACGCTGAAACTGTAGGAGCCAGCTTGCTGGCGATGGACTCCAGTGCGCCGCGTTCATCCAGCTCGCACGCGTTATCGTTAACGACCATCGCTGGCAAGCCAGCTCCTACAGGGGACTGTGTCCACGCCAAAAGGCACCTCGATTCATGATCAATCCGGCAACAGTGTTTATCCCACCGACCGATTTTTGCGACCCCGCCAAACGCCTAACATCGACTTCACCCAAGTGAATAATCCCCGGGATAACGCTTTAACCACGAGGTAAAGATCATGAAACTGTTGAACATCGCACTCTTGCTTGCGCTCGCCAGCGCCGGCACCCAGGCCTTGGCAGACGACAGCCATTCGACTGCCGTAAGCAGTCAACCGCCCGTTGAAACCTACACCTACGGCACCCGGCTTGATATCAAACGCGTCATCGAAGTTTCGGAAATTGCGAACGAATGCGGACCGGTGCCGGCGCGCATGACCTATGAAGATTCCCGGGGTCAACGCCGTACTGTCGAATATCAAGTGATGGGCACCGGCTGCTCGAACGGGTGAGCACTGTATGGACGATGGAGGGTCGACACTCCATTCGTACAGCGCCAGCTACACCGACGCACCGACAATTTTTTCATCAGCCGCCAGCAACCCCGGTATGGAATGCTTGAGAAATTCCACCCAGGTTTTTACTTTTGCATCCACGAACTTGCGTGACGGGTAGATCGCAAACAGGTTCAACTCTTCAAGCCGATACGCCGGCAATACGCGCACCAACGTTCCCGCCCGCAGGCCCTCGACGGCCGATGCAATCGGTTGAATGCCAATCCCCATCCCGTTCTTGATCGCGAAGGTCATGGCGTCAGCCGTGTTGACGTGAAAGGGCGACACCGGCGTGCTGAATGTCTCTGTCCCCTGCGGGCCTTCAAATACCCAGTGCTCGGCCGGCATGACCGTGTTGACGATTCGCAGGCAATCATGGCCCTCGAGTTCACCCGGTGATTGGGGAATCCCGCGTTGGCTCAGGTACTCGGGCGAGGCGCAGAGAATGCTGTAGGTGATGCCCAGCCGCTGGGCGACAAAGCCGGAGTCGGGCAGGTCCCGCGCCAGCACGATCGACATGTCGTAGCCCTCCTCGAGCAAGTCCGGCAGGCGATTGGTCACGGTCAGGTCAAACAGCACCGAAGGCCAGGTTTGCCGGTAGCGGGCGATGGCGCCGATCACGTAGTGGTTGCCGATGGCCGACATGGCGTGGATTTTCAGTCGGCCTGCGGGCATGACCTGGGCCGTGCCCGCCTCCGCATCGGCCTCACGCATGTCCTCCAGGATCCGCTCGCAGCGCTGCAAATAGCGCACACCGGCTTCGGTCAATGCCAGGCGCCGGGTGGTGCGGTTGATCAAGCGCGTCTGCAGCCTGGCCTCGAGGCTGGAAACGGCTTTTGATACGTGGGTCGTGGTGGTGTCCAACATCGCGGCCGCCGCGGTGAAGCTGCCGCTTTGGGCCACCGCCGCGAAACAGCGCAGGGTCTGGAAAACATCCATCGGTTTCACCTCAAGGGATAGGCAGACAGGACGGTCCCGTGACGCACCGCCCTGATCTCAGGCACTACGGCTTGCGCGCAATGAATCCGGGAACACCGGTTTCAACCACCGAGTTGAAGCGTATACGGGTGGTGATGTCTTGTTGAATCTCGATCATGGCCCTGTGCGGCAAAGTCGAGATATCGATGTTTTCCCGGATATGGCTCGGCGTTGCCGAGGTGGTCAGGAACGCCACCCCGCGCTGCACCGACCAGGCCAGCGCGACCTGGGCCGGGGTTTTCTGCACACGCCGGGCGATACCGGTGAGCACCGGGTCTGCCAGCACATTGGGCTGCATGCCATGCCCCAATGGCGCAAACGCCAGCACGATGATCCCGTGCGCCTTGCAGAACTCAAGCAGTTCCCACTCCGGCAAATAAGGGTGGGACTCGACCTGCACCACGGCGGGTTTTATCCGGGCTTCGGCGACCAGCGCCTTCAGCGCGTCCAGCGTGATATCCGACACCCCGATGGACCTCGCCCGCCCCTCATCCACCAGGCGCTCGAGCGCCCGCCAGGTTTCGATCAGCGTCACGCCGGTGTCGTAGATCACGTTGCCCAGCGCGTCCCTCGGGTCCTGGTTGTCGCCGGGTTGAAAGGCAAACGGCGTGTGGATCAGGTAGCAGTCGATGTAGTCCACTTGCAGGCGTTGGCAACTGGCGGCGAACGCGGGCTCGACGCGCTCGGGGCGATGGTTGGTGTTCCACAGCTTGGTGGTGATGAACAGGTCTTCGCGGCGGACGTTGCCGGCGGCCAGCACCTGCGTCAGCGCCACACCGACCTGGGCTTCGTTGCGATAACGCTCGGCGCAATCGAAATGGCGGAAACCGGCGGCCAGCGCTTCCTTCACCGCATCAGTGGTCGTGGCGAGATCGCGGAACAAGGTCCCGAATCCAACCGCCGGCATCTCGACCGCTCCATGGTTGAGCGCAAACCGGGTATCGCGCAGTCCGTCGTGAAAGGCTTCATAGGTCATGTGTCTACTCCAGGCCGCAGCCATTATTGATACGAAGGTGTCTGCCCGTCGCCCGAGGCAACGCGTTGCTCGAAGGTGCCGACAGCGTTACCGCCCAGGGCAACAAACAGCTGCACGGTGTCGAGGTACTGCGCGGTATTCACGCGGATCTGTCCCAGCAGTGCCTGCTCATAGGCACGCTCTGCTTCCAGGACCTGGAGGATGCTGTTCTCGCCTTGCGCGAAGGCCTGCTGGTTCAACCGCAGACTGTTTTCGGCCGCGCGCAAGGCGTCGGTCTGGGCCAGGTGCTCTTCGGCGTCATGGTTGATCGCCTGCAAGGTGTCGGCGACCTGCCCGAACGCGTTGATGACCGTCTGTTGGTATCCGGCGAGCGTCGCCTTGTAGCCGTCGACGGCGGCCTGCTGCTGTGCCTTGAGCGTGCCGCCATCGAAGATCGGCCCGGCCAGCCCGGCAGCAAAACCCCAGAGTGCCGCGCCGCCATTGCCCGACGCCGCCTGCGCCAGGGACGCCGACAACGTGACATGGGGATAGCGGTTCGCCGTCGCCACGCCCACCGCCGCGCTGGCCATGTGCAGTTGCGCTTCGGCCTGCAGCACATCCGGGCGGTCATGGGCCATTTCCGAAGGCAGGCTCACCGGCAGGTTCGACGGCAGGGCGAACTCACTCAAGTCAAAGTCGGGAGCGATCCAGTCCGCCGGCCCCTTCCCTGTCAGGATCGACAGCGCATGGCGAGCCGCATCGCGCTGCTGAGCGAGGGGCGGCAACAGCGTGCGATCCTGGGCGAGCCGGGTCTCGGCCAGCGACACATCGATCTGCGTGGTGCTGCCGTTGAGGTGGGCCATGCGCACCAGCTCCAGGTTTTTCGCATCGTTGGCGAGCAGTTTTTCCACGGCTTGCATCTGCGCGTTGGCCGAGGCCAACAGCAAGGCCTGGCTGGCAACGTTGCCGGTCAATGTCAGGTACGCCGCTTCGTAGCGGTGTTTTTGCAGTTCGGCAAACGCCTGCTGCTGCTCAACCAGACGCTGGTTGCCGCCGAACACATCAAGGTCGAACCCCACCCGCGGGCCAATCGCATAGAAGTTGGCGATCGAGGGCTCCCTGGCGTTGTGCAGCCGCTGACGACCGGCCACGGCAGCGAAATCGACCTGCGGATACAGCGCACCCTGCGCTGCCGCGACAGATGAGGCGGCCTGGCGGATCGTCGCGTCGGCGGCCACCAGGTCCAGGTTGCCGTCGATGGCACGACGCACCACCTGGTCGAGTTTGCGCGAGCGAAAGGCAGACCACCAATCGCCACTGACCTTCTTGCCGAAGTCAATGCGCGGATCGGCACCCTGGGCAAGACGCTGCTCGGCCTGTGTGTCGTAGTGCTGCGATGTACTCGCTGCCGGTTTTTGATAGTCGGGGCCAACGGTGCAAGCCGTCAGCAAGAAAAGCAGCGACAGCGCCGCGATCTTCGTTTGCAGTAAGTATCGGGTGATGACCAGCGCACAGGATTTCATTTGGCGAACTCCACGAAAACTAATTGGCCGCAACAGGCTTGCGAAGAAACAACACCAGCGGGCTCACCACCAGCATCACCACCATCAGGACCTTGAACTGGTCGACCACGGCGATGAACGCGGCCTGGCCGGTGATCATTTCGTTGAGCCCCTCCAGCACCTGCAACGGCGCCGAGGCCAGCGATTGCGTGGCGACGCGGTACGGCGTGAGGTTGCTGACCAGCGCCATGTGCATGGCCTGGGTGTTGTTGAAGAAAAACAGCTGCACGATCGCCACCCCCAGCGTGCTGCCGTAGACCCGGGCCAGATTGAACAGGCCGGTGCCTTCGGCCCGCAGCGCGGGGTCGAGGGTACTGAACGCGACGTTGCTCACCGCCGGCATCAGGATGCCCAGGCCCGCGCCCTGGATCGCGCCGGCGACCGCCACGGGCCACTCGTCCATCAGCGGCGAATAGCCGAGCATCAGCCAGTTGGCATAGATCACGATGGCGATACCGGCCGTGACGAAGAGGCGACGGTCGAAGCGCGCTGGCAGCCGCCCCATCAGCAGGAAGGCACCGACCAGGCCCATGCCACGCGGGATCGTCAAGGCGCCCGTGGTGTCCGGCGGGTAGCCGAGAATCTCGTCGAGCATCGGCGAGGTCAGGGCCATGGTCGACAACAGCACGAAACCGAGGGCGAAAAAGATCACCGTCGACAGCACGAAGTTGCGGTCCTTGAGCAGGCGCTTGTTGAGGAAGTGCACGTTCGAGGTCAGCACATGCACCACGAACAGGTAGAACCCCAGCGCCGACGCCACGGCTTCGAGCCAGATCTCGGGCGAGGCGAACCAGTCCAGTCGCTCACCCCGGTCGAGCAGCATCTGCAGGCAGATCAGGCCGAGGGTGAAGGTGCCGAAACCGAAGAAATCGAACGCCGGAGGTTTTTCGGCTTTCTTCTCGGTCAACAACAGCGCCGCCACCAGGAAGATAAACAGCGACAGTGGCACGCTGAGGTAGAACATCGGGCGCCAGCCGAAATGTTCAGCGATCCAGCCACCGATACTCGGGCCGCTGACAATGCCGAACAGCACGATGGCGGTCCAGCTCACGCCGAACTTCGCACGTTTTTCCAGCGGCAAGGTTTCCAGGGCGATCGCCATCGACAGCGGCGCCAGTACGCCACTGGCAATGCCCTGAACGATGCGCGCGCCGACGAATTCCAGCGGCGTCGTCGCCACCGTGGCGAGCAGCAAGCCCAGGACAAACAACGCCAGCGCCGACTGATACACCCACTTCAAGCCAAAGCGTGCGGCCAGCCACTGGGCCAGCGGCATGCTGATCGCACTGGCGGCCAGGTACGAGGTGAAAATCCAGCCCGCCTGATCGTCGGTCATCGACAGGCTGCCCTGAATCAACCTGAGTGCCGCGTTCGGCAACGGCAGGTTGGCCGACTGCATATAGGTCGCCAGCAAGGCGACGAACCTGAGGGAGCGCGCACCCTCCCCGCCGGGGCTTACTATCGATTGGGCGTTCATCAGAAGTTACCTGCAGTCAGCAACGCCTTGAGCGGATGCCACCAAGGGCTGCGAAACCGGGTGTCGATCTTTACCGTGGCGCTGGTCCCGGAGAACAGCGGCAGCGCCGGGTCCACTTCGTCGAGTTCAAGCCGTACCGGCACCCGCTGCGTCACCTTGACCCAGTTGCCGGTCGCGTTCTCCGGCGGCAGCAGGGCGAAATCCGAACCGGCCCCCGGGCTCATGCTGGTGACGTGGGCCTTGAACACGCGATCCGGGTAAGTATCGATGCGGATGGTGGCTTGCTGGCCAGGGCGCATGTGGGTCACGTCGGTCTCGCGGAAGTTGGCTTCGATCCAGATCTCGTGCCCGGACAGCAAGGCAAAGGCCGGCGCGCCGTTGTTCAGGTAGTTGCCCACCTGCAGGTCGTCAACCTTGGCCACGATGCCGTCCTGCGGCGCGTATACCGTGGTGTACGAGAGGTACAACTGCGCCTCGTCGAGCTGCGCCCGGGCCTCGCGCACCGTCGGGTGGCTATCGGCCTCGATGTTCGGATTGCCGTTCAGGGCCACCACGGTGCTGGCGATCTGTTGCTCGATGGACGCGATCCGTTGCCGCGCCACCTTCACGTCGGTGTCGGCCCGTTCGTAGATCGACTTCGAAACGAACTCAGTCGCGACCAGTGCTTTCTTGCGGGCAAAATCCTTCTGGTCGAAGTCAGCCGACTCTTTCGCCGATTGCAGTTCCGCCTGCTGCTGACGATAGCTGGCCTTGAGTCCGTCGATCCGCAGCCGCGCCACGCTCAGTTGCGCTTGCGCACGGTCGACGGCGATCTGGAAGGGTTTCGGATCGATCCGGAACAGCACCTGGCCCTTGCTGACCGGCTGATTGTCCTCGACGGCAATCTCGACCACTTGCCCGGAGATCCGCGCATTGATCGATGCCTTGGCCACGCGGGCGTAGGCGTTGTCGGTCGATACATAGGCCTGGCCCGACACATGGTGGGCATAGCCCAGCGCCGCGAACAGGAGTGGAACACCCACCATCAGCCAGGGACGCAAGGTCTGTCTCAGGGGTTTTCGGGTGGGCGCGCCGGCCGGGTTGGGGCCAGGCTGCCCGAAGGTCTGTGAAGCCGGGATATCGAACGCTTTGGTCATGATCGAGTTCACCTTTAGCCGGGTAATCGGGCCAGCATCGGCAACAAGCGCCGGTGGCCCGCAAGTCAATAAATGCTGAAAAGAAGCCCGTGCGCGGTCGGGAGGATCGCTCCCAGCGCGTCGGTTTCGTCGCCGCAGCACTCGGTTCGAGCCCGGCTACAACAAACCCTGGATCAAGGAATTTCTGATTCCTTAATTTTGTGCGATGGTGTAAGAATATCCCTCACCCCATCACCCTACAAGGATTTTGTACGACATGGCACAAAATAAATCGACAGAGGGCAAAGGCCGCGGCCGCCCTCGGGCCTACGACCCGCAGACCGCGTTGCAGCAGGCACTCGGTGTGTTCTGGAACACCGGTTATTCCGGTGCGTCCCTGGACAGCATCGCCACCGCCGGCGGCATG
>Ga0209050_1001790_pt1 | contig 21145 bp, 17 predicted proteins | sample Araplavi_mTSA_r2_FD_184276 | JGI IMG/M metagenome (GOLD analysis project Ga0209050, IMG submission 184276) | Arabidopsis root microbial communities from North Carolina, USA - plate scrape MF_Cvi_mTSA_r2 (SPAdes) (version 2) | ecosystem: Host-associated > Plants > Roots > Endosphere | place: USA... | reverse complement strand
ATGGTGTGTCGGATCCATCGGCGGGCTCGTTTCTCCATTTTCTGTTCGTACCAAACCAGCCCGTAGTCGTGGGCGTGGCCAACAATAAAATCGGTTAGTCCATCTTTGTTCACGTCGGTGACGATGATGGGCACACTGCCCTGGCCGATGTCAAACTCGGCATGAAACGTCCAGCTACCCGCTGATGTGGCCGGCGCTTCAACCCAACCGGTGCTGACAATAAAATCGCCGTGCCCGTCGCCATTCACATCGCCAAAGCCGAGGCCATGACCGTGTTGGTCTATCACTTTGTGAGCCGTGAAAGCAGGTTGTCCGCTTTCCTTCTGATAGTAGAACAGGGGCTTACCGGGTGTGTTGGGAACAATCTCCAGTTTGCCATCGCCATCTACGTCCCATGCGCGCGTGGTCTCCACGTTACCCGTTGTGGCGATGACGTGTTCAGGCCAGGGACCCTCGTTCCCCGGATTTTCCCGCCAACGGATGTTATTACCCCACCATCCGCCGGTGATGAAATCTATTTTTCCGTCCTCGTTCACGTCGTATGGAATGGTGGAGAAGTCGTCGTAGTATTCTCCCTCCCGGCGAACGTCACCAATAAAATATTTGAATTTAAAGTCGGGCCCCTTGTACCAATAGCTTCCGGAGACGATGTCGGGGTGTGCATCTCCGTTTACATCGAATACCTCCGCGGATTCAAAGCTCTCTGATGCGATCTGAACTTTAGTGAACTTCAACGCAGCAGCAGGATATGTATAAGGACCAGGTTGTGCTTCGGCTTGGAGAACACAAAGAATAAAAGTGAACGTCGTGGCGCAGGCTTTCATAGTCTTGGCAGTTAAGTAAACTTAATTCAGAAAAACTTAACCGCAAAAAACCGTCGTGAGTCCTGAGTCTTTAGTATTGAGTACTACCGACTGAGATTATTCCATCAGCTCAGAAAGCTCAAGCCACCGCAGCGTCTTAGCTTCCAGGTTGTCGATGGTCTTTTGAAGTTCCTCGCCCCACATGATCAATTGCTGATGATCGTTGCTGCCTGCGTTGAGATGACCGTCCAATTCGGCTTTTCTTTTTTCCAACGCGGTGATCTCCTGCTGAAGGGCATCAAACTCTTGCTTTTCCTTGTAGCTGAGTTTCTTTTTTACCGGAGCAGAAACGGGCTCCGCAGGCGCTGCGACTTTTGCAGGTTTCATTTCTGGGGCGGCCTGTTGATCATCGAGCCAGTCGCGATAGTCGGAATAGTTGCCATTGAAGAGGCGGATGTTTCCGTCGCCTTCAAAAACAAAAAGCTGGTCAACGAGATGATCCATAAAATAACGGTCGTGGCTCACCAGCAAGAGGCATCCCGAAAATTTCTCTAGGAAATCTTCCAACACGTTGAGGGTGTCGATGTCAAAATCGTTCGTGGGTTCATCGAGGATGAGGAAGTTGGGATTGGTCACCAACAATTTCAACAATTGCAACCGCTTCTTCTCTCCCCCGCTCAGTTTGCTGATGTAGTTGTATTGCTTTTCCGGAGGAAACAAAAATATGTCGAGGAATTTAGAGGCCGACACTTGCGAGCCATCGGCTAGCGTAATGAACTCCGCGATCTCTTTCACCTCTTCGATCAAGCGATTGGCTGGATTGAGTGCGATAGATTCCTGCGTGAAATATCCAAATTTCGTAGTAAGACCAGGCATTACTTCGCCGGTGTCCGGTTTCGCTTTGCCAACGAGCATGTCGAGAAATGTCGACTTGCCGATCCCATTCTTGCCCACAACACCAATGCGATCGTTCTTTTTGAACACATATGAGAAATCGTTCACGATCGGCAACATGCCATATTTTTTAGAGATATGCTCTACCTCGAGAATTTTTCCACCCTGACGGGCTTCCTTCATGTCGAGCTCCAGCCTGTCTTTCTTCAGGTCTTGAGATGCTTTTTTCTCCAGTTCATAATACGCATCCACGCGATACTTTGCTTTCGTACCCCGGGCACGCGGTTGACGGCGCATCCATTCCAACTCTTTCTTCAACAGGTTTCGCGCTTTAGTCACCTCCACTTTCAGGATCTCCTCGCGTTCTGCTTTTTTCTCTAGGAAGTAAGCGTATTTGCCTTTATAGCGGAAAAGTTGTCCACGGTCCAGTTCGATGATCTCCGTGGCCACGTTGTCGAGGAAGTAGCGGTCGTGGGTCACCATGATGAGGGTGATATTTTGACCCGACAAATAGTTCTCCAACCATTCAATGGCCGTCAGGTCAAGGTGGTTGGTGGGCTCGTCCATGATGATAAGGTCAGGCTCCAGCAACAGGAGTTGGGCGAGAAATATTCTTTTCTTTTGTCCACCGGAAAGTTCGCCAAACTTTTTATCGATGTCGGGCACTCCCAACTTCTCGATGATCTCGTGGACCTTGTTTTCATAGTCCCAAGCGTTCAACTCCTCCATTCGCTCCAACACGGCCTGCATGCGATCGCCTGACGTGTCGGGGTGGTGAAGACAATCTTCATATTCTTTTACAACCTTGGCAACTTCGTTGTCGTCGCTAAAGAGAACGTCTTTTACGGTAAGATTTCCGTCAACTGAGGGCTGTTGGGTGAGAAACCCTAGGCGTATGCCATCCCGAATGCCGACTTTTCCGGCATCGGTTTGTACCTCTCCGGTCAGAATTTTCAACAAAGTGGATTTCCCAACGCCGTTATTCCCCACCAGGGCCAGCTTTTCGCCCTGGGATATGCCCAAAGTCACTTCTTTAAATAACCAACGGTCATTATACGTTTTGGCAATTTGCTCGGCAGACAGGTAGTTCAAGACATTACAATTTAGGGCCACAAAGCTAACAGTTAAACCCGAAGATTCTAACCGCCCCGTCATCAAAGACCGGCCAAAACTTCACGTCCTCCTTGGATCTCAGCGGCTTGTGGCTAAAATCAGCCTTCCTTCCGCAAGACCTGCAAGGGAGGCGTACTGATCACTTCCCGCGAATTGAACCACCCGATCAACACCGTCAGCACGACCACGCCAAACGCAATGATCCCCAACTCCGCGGCATCGAATGCAAAGGTGATCTCGAAGAAGAATTTGGTCAGCAGCCATCCGCCGCCCAACGACAAGATCATCCCCGTCAGGGCAGAAAACAACCCGAGCCAGGCGTATTCGATCAAGGTGATCTTCGTGATCTGCCAGGTGCGCGCGCCAATGGTGCGCAGCAACACATTTTCGCGGATGCGCAAAAACTTGCTGTTGATGACGGCCCCGGCCAGCACAATGAGTCCGGTGATGATGCTGAACAATGCCAGGAAACGAATGACCAACCCAAGCTTATCGAATAATCCATTCACCGTGCTCAGAATAAGCCGCAGATCGATCAACGAAACATTGGGATATTGTGTCACCAACTGCTGCTGAAACGCGTTAGCTTGCTGTTGTTCGTCGATGCGCGTCGCCGTTACAAAGATCTGTGGCGCATTCTCCAACACGCCTTTGGGAAACACGAAAATGAAGTTGGGTGGATCTTTTGGCCAATCCACTTTTCGTATGCCGGCAATGCGCACCTTCACGAGCACGCCCTGCACGTCGAACACCAGCGAATCGTTCAACTTCACATCCAGTGATTCTTCCATGCCTTCCGAAATGGTTACCCAAACAGAGTCTTTACCATCTTTTTTGTGTTGCAGCTCTCCTTTCAGCAATTCTTCCGAATGGGTCAGGCTATCGCGATAGGTCACACGATATTCACGCGTCAGCGCCCAATTGGGGATTTTGTCGGTGGTGTCGGTCTGCAGGATGTCCGTCGGTTTGCCCTTCAATTCGTTCAGGCGACATGTGATGATGGGAACTACTTGATTTACTTTCAACTTGTTGTCCTCCATCAATTTTAGCACGCCTTCCTTTTGCGCGGGTTGTATATCAAAGAGAATGGTGTTTGACTGATTTTCTTGTCCCGTAAACTCCACCTGCCCCAGCATACTTTCCTCGACAATATTAAGGATCGAAATGATAAAAGCGCCTAGCCCTATCGTGACCATCAGCACGCGCGTTTGGTTGTTGGGGCGGAATAAGCTCGACAAAGAATGCCGCACGATGAACCCGGCGCGGGAAGGGAAAAATTTCCGCACGGCATATAACAACCCGGCGGCCACCAAGGCAAGACACGCCAAGGCCAACACAAGTCCCAGAAAGAAGAACAATCCAGTCAACACGTTTTTGGTTTGATAGGCGGCAAAGCCCATGGGAAAGAGCGCGATGAGGATCAGTGTGACAATGCGTGTCTTCGAAAATCTTCCCGCAGTCTCCGGTCCGGAACGCAACACGGTAAGGGGTGGCACAAAACGCACCGATATCAACGGCAGGATCGAAAACAACACCGACACCAACGTGCCAATGACCAACCCCATCAACAACGAAGACCACGACAACGAGAAGCCTACCTCAAATGGAATAAATCCTTTTAGGAAATACGGCAACACCTGTTGAATACCCACCCCAATGGCCGCACCGGCGATGCTGGCCAAAATGCCCAGCACAAAGATCTGAATGAAATAAATATTGAATGCCTGCCACCCCGAAGATCCCACGCAACGCAACACCGCCACTTCCTCACGTTTCTCGCGCGCATAGATATGCACCGAACTGGCCACCCCAATGCAGCCCAACACCAACGCGACAAACGCCAGCAGTGAAAAGAAACGGTAGATGGAAAGAAAACCTCTGCCCAATCCCTCCTTTCTTCGCTCCACAGTCTCATAGGAATAGCCCGCCCGTTTTATGACGGGGTCGAGTTGTTTTATCATGGCCTCCGTCTGTGCGTCGCTGCCGGTTTTGAAAAAGCGTTTGTAATTCACACGGCTGCCGTATTGCACCAGCTTGGTAGAGTCCAGTGCCTTCATCGAGATATACACCGACGGCGTAAACGACGCCATGATGCCGCCTCCACCGGGGATTTCCGTTACAACGCCTGCTACCTCCAATGTACTTTGACCGATGCGGATCGAGTCTCCCGAGCTCACCTCATATTGACTGGCCAGCGTCTCGTCCATCATGGCAAAGTTACCCTCCTTCATCTTCTCGTAGATGTTCGCCGGCTTGGTTTTTATTTGACCGTAAAAAGGAAAGGGTCCCGACAACGCCACAAGCCGGATCAACCGGGACTGCCCGTTGTTCAAAAATAAAACCATCGACGCCATATCGGCTTCGTTGGCTTGTTCCAGTTTTGTAGAATCGAACGCGGCGATGATCTTGCTGTCAAATTTCTTGTCGCCGTTCACAACCAGGTCGGCGCCGACGAGTTCTTTGGCATTGCGGTCGATGTCACTTTGCAAGGTGTGGTTGAACGAATCCAAAGCCACCACGGCTGCGATACCCGTCACTAATGAAGCAGCAAAGAGCATGAGCCGCGAAAAATTGTGGCGGGCATCGCGCCAGGCCATCCGCCAAACCCAGCGGTCCTTAAAGATGGAACGCGTTTCGCGTTTCAGTTTGATAATATATTCGATCATAGCGGCGAAGTCAGACGGTTTCCATTTGGTGGATCTCCTCCACCAACTTTCCACCCCGCATGCGCAAGATGCGCTGCGTGCGTTGGGCAAGTTCGAGGTTGTGGGTCACCAGCACCAAGGTTGTGGCGTTCTCTTTGTTCATGCCAAATAATAGTTCCGTCACCGAATGGGCGTTCTCTTCATCCAGGTTGCCGGTGGGCTCGTCGGCAAACAAAATCTTGGGGTCGGTAATAAATGCCCGGGCAATCGCCACGCGTTGTTGCTCGCCACCCGAAAGCTGCGAGGGATAGTGATGCGAGCGGTCGGCCAACCCAACCCTGCCCAACAACTCCCGGGCCTTGGAGGCCACGTCGCGTACGCCGCGGAGTTCCAGCGGCACCATCACGTTCTCCAGGGCCGTCAGGGTGGACAGCAATTGAAAATTCTGGAAGACAAAGCCCACATACTGGTTCCTCAAATAGGCCCGGTCGTCCTCGCTCATGGCGTTGAGTTTGAAACCCATCACCGAAATCGCGCCCGACGAAGGTGTGTCCAGCCCTGCGCACAATCCCAGCAACGTGGTTTTGCCGCTCCCCGAGGGACCGATAATGGCCAGTGAATTTCCCTGGTTCACCGAAAACGACACATCGTCCAGCACCGTCAGTTGCTTGTCGGCCGACCGGTATGTTTTTGTTAAATGCTCTGCCTGAAGAATGGTTGACATGATTTTTGTTGTATCAATAATGAAACTAAAGCGTTATTACCGTAAAATTGTTTCAGTTTAAACGTAAACACAACGGAGTTCGAAGATATGGTCGTAAAAAAGATGTTGATTATTTTAGTGATGGCCTTTTTTACGGCCCCTCCGCCCGCCAAAGTAATTCTTTTTTATGGCGACAGCCTTACCGCTGGTAACGGATTGTCGGTCGATGAAGCCTTCCCGGCCCTTATCCAAAAGAAACTAACCGCCGATGGCAAAGCGGTAAAAGTGATCAACGCCGGCCTCAGCGGCGAAACCTCCGCCGGCGGACTGGCCCGACTGGATTGGGTGCTGCGTCAACCGGTCGACATCCTGGTGCTGGAACTGGGCGCAAACGATGGATTGCGTGGTCTACCCCTGGACCAAACAGAAAAAAATCTGCAGGCCATCATCGACAAAATGAAAGCGAAAAACCCCGCCGTCAAAATCATCGTGGCCGGCATGATGGTGCCCCCCAACATGGGCCCCGACTACACCACCAAGTTCCAGAAGATCTTTCCTGACCTGGCCAAGAAAAACAAGGCAGCGCTCATCCCCTTCCTGCTTCAGGATGTGGCCGGCAACGAAAAGCTCAATAACTCCGACGGCATCCACCCCAACGTAGAAGGCCACAAGATCGTGGCCAAAACCGTACTCAAAATATTGGAGCCGCTGCTTTAGCCCAGCACATCAAGCACGATCACCGCATAAACAAAAATCACCCGGCGGCCCCCTCGGAGGCCTCGGGCCGGGCTATCCGTTGCAAGTCCGCCCACCCCAATCTCCCCTTGATTAACGAGATCCGATGACCCATTTGTTGGCGTCCACCAACAAATCACATTCCCTTCTCCCAACGCACTCCGGGCTTTCCACTCCTATCCCTGGCCGATCACCTCACCCCAATTCAACTCGCTCGTTCCCCGCCAAGCCCGAATCCTGAATTTATTTTTTATGCACGCCACCGCGATGACACCCATCAAAAAAAGTATCCAAACACCGTAGAAAAGGATCGTAAAGGATGCAAACTTTGCAAATAACCCCTATACTTACCCCAAGGTAGCTTTACCGTTACCGTTGAAAATACGAACTGAAAATGAAGGTCGCCATTTTTATACCGTGCTATGTGGACCAGTTCTATCCGCAGGTAGGCATCGCCACGCTGCAGTTGCTCGAAAAACTAGGCGTTGAAGTTTACTACCCCGAAAAACAAACCTGCTGCGGTCAACCCATGGCCAATTCGGGCTTCGAAGATCTCGCAGCAAAGTGCAACGATCTGTTTGTTGAAAATTTCTCCGGCTACGACTATATTGTTTCCCCTTCGGGCAGTTGCACGCTTCACATCAAGGACCATCTCCACGTGGATAAACATGAAGCGGAAGCCGCGCACATCCGCAGCCGCATCCTGGAACTCACAGAGTTCCTGACCGACGTGCTGAAGATCGACAAATTGCCGGCGCGCTTTCCGCACAAAGTGGGTCTCCACCAAAGTTGCCACGGACAACGCGGTCTGCACACCTCACAGATGTCGGAGCTTGTCGCGCCGGGATTCTCCAAGCCGCAGCACCTGCTCCGTCTCGTGCAAGGGCTAGAACTCATCCCGCTCGACCGCGCTGACGAATGCTGTGGTTTCGGAGGAACGTTTTGTGTAGGCGAAGAAGCTGTCTCGGTAAAAATGGGAAAAGACCGCGTGGCCGACCACCTTCATCATGGCGCAGCCTACATCACCGGCGGCGACATGTCGTGCCTCATGCACCTGGAAGGCATCTTGCGCCGTCAGCACAGCACTACCAAAGTGATACACATCGCCGAAATACTAAACGCCGGATAAGGGATGAAAGCAACCGCGGAACCCAAAACAAAAGACCACGCCGCCCTCGCCGGCACCTTCAACAAAGACGAGGCCCGTGTGGACTGGCACGACAAAACCCTTTGGTTCGTCCGCCAAAAGCGCGACAAGGCCGCCTGGCAGCTACCCGACTGGGAACACCTGCGCGAAACGGCATCCCAGATCAAACACAACGTGCTGAGTAACCTGCATCATTACCTCGAGGCGTTCGAGAAACAAGCACAACAAAACGGGGTCACGGTGCACTGGGCGGCCGATGCTGAAGAACACAACCGGATCGTACACAGCATCATTCACAAAACCGGCATCACGCGCGTCGTGAAAAGCAAGTCTATGCTCACCGAAGAGTGTCATCTCAATGACTACCTGGCCGCGCAGGGCATCGACGTCGTAGACACCGACCTGGGCGAGCGCATCGTGCAACTGGCCGGCGAGCCGCCTAGCCATATCGTGTTGCCGTGTATCCACTGGAAAAAAGAAGAGATCGGTCAACTGTTTCATAAGCACCTCGGCACACCCGAGGGCAATAGCGACCCTCAGTTCCTGGCTGCCGCCGCACGTGTGCATCTTCGCGAACGGTTCATGACCAGCCCCATCGCCATCACCGGCGTGAACTTTGCCATAGCCGAAACCGGCGAGATCGTGGTCTGCACAAACGAAGGCAACGCCGACCTGGGTGTGCAACTGGCCGATGTCCACATTGCTTGTATGGGCATTGAAAAAATTATTCCACAACGAAAACACCTCGGCGTGTTTCTCCGACTGCTGGCCCGCAGCGCCACCGGTCAACCCATCACCACCTACTCCAGTCACTTTCGCAAACCAAGACCCGGTCAACACATGCACATTGTGCTCGTCGACAATGGTCGCAGCGAACGATTGGGCAGCGCCGATTTCAGAAGCGCTCTGAAATGCATTCGCTGCGGGGCCTGTATGAACACGTGCCCCGTGTATCGTCGCAGCGGGGGTCATAGCTATCACTACGCCATCGCCGGCCCCATCGGCTCCATCCTCGCACCGGGTTTGGATATGAAAAAAAATGCAGACCTTCCGTTTGCTTCCACGCTGTGCGGATCGTGCTCCAATGTCTGCCCCGTAAAAATCGACATTCACGACCAGCTCTATAAATGGCGCCAGGTGCTGGCAAAGAATGGCTATGTCAGCGAAACAAAGAAGACGGGGATGAAGGGCATGGCCTTTGTGCTATCCAGTCCCGGACTATACCGATTCTCCGGCGCCGTCGGGCGTTGGTTCACCCGCTATCTCCCTTTTGCAGTCAATAATTCGTTAAACCCCTGGTATAAACAACGCGAAATGCCGCAGGCGCCCAAGGAATCATTTGGCGAGTGGTATCGCAAAAACAAAAAGAAGTCATGAGCAGTCGCGAGCAGATATTGGCCACCATTAAAAAAAACCAGCCGCCCTTGGTGTCGCTGCCCGAGATATCCCAAAATACAATGTCAGGCCTACCCGATGAAAGGGTTAGCAAATTCGCCGCCGTGTTGGAAGCCATCGGGGGCCAGGTCGTGCCGGTAGACAGCTGGGGGGCTATTGCCACATACGTTTCAAAACAATTTCCCCTGCCCGCACGGACGATCAATCTCGTCGAGGAGTTGGCTAACGATCATCCCCTGGCGGTCCTGGAAAAAGATCCACACCAACTGGAAAGCGTAACCCTTGCGCTTCTGAAAGGCCATTTCGCTGTAGCGGAAAACGGGGCGGTCTGGATTACCGAAACCCATCTGGGCGATCGCGCGCTACCTTTTATTTGTGAACATCTTGCTCTGATCGTTCACGCCAACACGATCGTGCCTACGATGCACGACGCCTACGAACGCATCGCTGCCGGGAGGCCGTACGACTTCGGAACCTTTATCGCGGGCCCCTCCAAAACGGCCGACATCGAGCAATCGCTGGTACTCGGCGCGCATGGGGCAAAGACGCTTACGTTATTTTTGTTATCGGGAGCTAGCGACGCGTAGAATACGTATCGGGACGCTTGAATTTTTCCATCTTTTCGCGCCGTAACATCACCGTCAACGCAAAGTAAAAAACGTTGGCGTCAATGTTTTGATAAGGATGGACCACCACACCGTTGGCATCGGTCTCGGCAAAATTGCTGTTATAAAATTTCGATACGTAGTATTTGAATTTGAGGTTCGCGTCGTGTGGCAACTGAACGCCTACAAAAAAACCGTGTTGGAAGAGATTCGTGCGATCGCTGAACCACCGGTTGAATTTGTCTTTCTTGTCGCCGTCCTCAAAAGTCTTCTCTTTATAGTTAACCGCCAGCTCGACTTCATAGCCGGCATACACGAACGTACCGCTCATATCACCAATCTTAAGGGCAAAGGGAATGCCCACATTGTAGGTACGCGCTTTTTTGCGAATGTTGGTTCCGGGAAGGTCATAGATAAAACCAACGTTGCGAAGGGTTATGCCCGAGAAAAATCCGAAGTTGTCATTTTGGTCGATGTGTATCCACGTCTGCGCATTGAACACGGGCGAAAACCGGAGCGGCGTTCCCTGTTCGGATTGATCTATCGAGAGGCGAGCCAAAGAAAAAATAAGTTCTCCTCCCGTAGTGATATAAGGTTTTATTTTCTTGTTCGCGTTCTCCTGCGCCAGGGCAAGCGCAGTGATCAGGGTGACACATAAAAAGACGAGGAAGCTTTTTTTCATAAGCAAGCATTTAATGCCAGGCTACCGGCCTACGTTGCTGTAGACAAGTTACTATCCTTTACGCTTTATAGCAACTGCAAAAGGCTGTCCGGAGATTTTACCGCTACCGGCTGGGTTACTGACAATGGATCTGCAGGCATTTTAAAAGACATTCATAGTTCTCTTCAATTTTGGGTGTCGTGAGGAGTAGTTTGTGGCGGTAGTAGTCCACCAGCATTGAGAACCGCTTGTTCCGATTCAGCATCGCCGCCACCGTGCCCACCACGGGGCGCTCGATGATATCGTTCAGAAAAAGGTTTGGCGGACGTTCGTCGCGATTCAGTTCTTCATCCAGGCGACCCGCTGAATAGAATGCATCAAAAAAGGGTACCACCTTGGATTCTATGAGGTCTTCAAAAATAAAAAGTGACGCTTCCATGTCTCCGGCAGTCTTCACCACCAAATGATCTTCGTCAAGCCCCAGGTTCCGTAGGTTGGCACCGATGGTGGGATTGCAACTATAGAGCTTCTCCGGACAGCCCAGGAACGGATTGGCAAACATATTCACGGAATTGACACGCACATAAAAAAATGGCGTTATCCTCAGTACACGGTCTTGTACCGTCGTCGACAAATATACTTGGTTGTATCCGAACAACGTTCCTTTGTGAAAGAGGATAGCATTCTCCTTCTTTTTAAACCTGAACCCCGCCGGCTTTAGGACGAGGTTGACTTTCTCCAGGAAATAGCTGCTCTTTCTCCCCAAATCAAAGTGATGCTTTCGCTTCATGTATCCGCTTTATAGATTTATCGTCCTGGCAAATACGGGGCTGAAACTGAAACCATATTTCAGTAGCATTTTTTTGTTGACATCATCAGCCCCTTCCCGGGTACGATGTAATATTTAGCATGATCAAATGAAGCATTGTCTTGAGGATTAAAATCGAGCCCTGGACTGGAGATGGGCAAAGCTAGGATTACAGCTCACGAAAACATTATACCGAGTGACTCGCCAGTTGCGGATGCATCTCGGGCAGTCTGATGATGGCTTCGGTACCTTTGCCGCCGGGGCTTTTCAGCTCAATGGTGCCGTGGAGTTTTTCGGTTATTTTCTTCGCGAGGTAAAGGCCCAGGCCCCCGCCTTTTGAGCTATAGGTGCCTTTATAAAATGCATCGAATACCTTCAACAGCACCTCTTCGTCAATGCCGATGCCATTGTCGATCAGGCAAAAAAACAGTTCTTCATTGGCCTTGTAAACGACAATACGAATCTCCTTTTCGATCTGGCTATCGCTCATGTACAGAATACTGTTCTCGATGAGTGTTTCCAACAACGATTTTATCAGTTTACGATCTGTCTGCATCATTTGGACCGTGTCGTCGTCCATCAGCACTTCGATGCCCCGGCTTTGAATATCCTCTTTGAAACTGTAGAGGATCTCGCGGATAACCTCATAGATGTCCACGGCCTCCAGTGCCACCTGGTCTCTCAAAACCTCGCTCAAGCACTGCACCTTGTTGAGTGTCCGGTCCAGCTTGAGCGTTACCTCCTCAATGAGGGAAAGATATTTGGTGGTCATCTCCGGAGACTGGTCCAGCTTGATCATGTTGAGCAGGCCGAGTTGGGTGGAAATGGGCCCTTTCAGGTCGTGATAAGATTTATAGAAAAATGTTTCCAGGTCCTGGAGCGCCTGAGTCCATTGATGCTCCAGTTCTTTCCGTCTTCGCTTCAGGGTATAAAAGGAAAAGCATTTCTCCAGCAGCGTGAACAATTCTTCTCTGACCCAAGGCTTGCGGATGAAATAGAAAACGCTTCCCTTGTTGATGGCCAGTATGATGCTTTCCGAATCGGTATAGCCCGTCATCAGTAGCCGGATGCAATCGGGATACTCCCGTTTTACCAACTCCAAAAAGTCAACGCCCGACATCTCTGGCATGCGTTGGTCGGTGATGAGCACCTGCACGGTTTGGTTACGAAGAATCTCCAGTCCTTCTTTGGCCGACAAGGCGGTGAGAATGTTGTAATGTTTTTTAAACGTTGTTTTAAATACGATCAAATTCTCGCTCTCATCGTCGACATAGAGTATCGTAAAAGGATGGGATTGGGCTTGCATAGTTATGGGGTAAGCGTAACCATACGTGGAGTTGTTAAAAACCTACGGGAAAACTTTTCGAATGGCTGGACGCGTACAACAAAACTACGCCAAGTACATGCTGAAGATAGAAAGTAAAAAGCAAAAGAAGAAGCACTAATCTTTGTCCTTTGCAAGGACGCATCGACTGGACCTTGGGCACACATGCCGTCTCTGTGCCATTGCACGCAATTTGTAAATCTCATTAATGTGATTTTTGGGACATTCCTACAAGGATTAGGCCCAACCATAACAAACTGATAATCAAATAATTAATAACAAGAAACAGCATTTTGCCAACGAAATATCGTTGGCCCACTGAAATTTCGTCGGCCATATTGCATTGGTAATGTCACCCGCATGCGTTCGAACCATGGCCAGGCAGGTTTGTCGCGTGTCGATGTGTGTGTCGCGTGCACGTGTAACGAAATTTCGTCGGACGAACGAAATTTCAACGGCCTTCGAGATGATCACCTCTAAAATTCGATTACAAACGGCATTTTTTACTGGCACAGAATTTATGGAGGGGGTATTCTAACATCATAAATTATGGGCCTACTTCAGATGACTGGAAGCGACATTGAAATTCAATTCGCCGAAAAAGTGCTCTTCTCCAAGGAACCTGTCCTGGTAGAGTTTTATAAGAACTATAGTGGCTTATCATTCCTGGCCGAATCGCTCTTGCAGGAATTCACAGACGACTTCAAAGACAAGGTTCTGTTCTACAAAGTCAACCTCGACGAGTATCCTTTCTTCGAGCTTACATATAGCATTTTGGAAATTCCAACCATCCTGTTGTTCAAAGATGGAACGGTTTCGGGTAGCGTGAGCGGGCCTTTTTCCAAAAGCCTGTTGATGGCCGCAATCTTCGATAAAGTATGAGATCACCTGTCATGTTCAGGGTGTGTTTATGCAAAATTCCTTACCACCCTTCACGGTTTTAGGCAAATGAAGAATTGAATTTCTCTAAATTATGTGTTACATTTTAGAGTATTATACAAAGGTTCACGAATGAATACGCTCTTGTATGTTGATGACGAAATTGAAAATCTTACTATTTTCAAATCGCTTTTCAAAAAAGAATACAACATCCTCGTGGCTTCGTCGGCCGCTGAAGCAAAACAGGTCATTAAAGATCACGACGTAGACCTTATTCTCACCGATCAAAAGATGCCCGATCAAACCGGGCTCGACTTGCTAAAGGAATTGGTACCCCGATATCCCGACATGGTACGGATCATCATCACGGGGTACTCGCAAATTGAAACCGTCATCAACGCCATCAATGATGGCAAGATCTTCTATTTCATCTCCAAGCCCTGGGATCTGAAGCATTTGCGGAACATTATTGAAAAAGGTCTGGAATCCAGAAACCTCAAACTCGAGAATGCAAAATTGATGGAGGAGTTGAAGGTTACCAACAAACAACTCAGTGAAAAGAATTCCATCCTTCTGGATGCCAACGAAGAGATCAAGAAGCTGAAGGGACGATTGGAACAAGAGAACCAATATTTGCGCCGAGAGATCTCGGCCCATAACAATCCCAGCGAGATTGTCTATGAGAGCAAGATCTTTGAAGAAGTGCTCCAAAAAGTGCGTCAGGTAGCATCCACCAATGCCACGGTGCTCATCACGGGCCAAACCGGCACCGGCAAAGAGTTGTTGGCCCGGGCCATTCACACGATGAGCAATCGCAGCAATCGGAGCATGGTGAAAGTAAATTGCGCCGCGCTGCCTGCCAACCTGATTGAAAGCGAATTGTTTGGCCACGTGAAAGGAGCTTTTACGGGCGCGCTGGTGAACAAGATCGGACTTTTTGAACTGGCGGATAAGGGCACAATTTTTCTGGACGAAATCGGCGAACTGCCATTGGACCTGCAGGCCAAATTGCTGCGCGTTCTGCAAGATGGCGATTTCCACAAACTGGGTGAGGCAAAGGCCACCCGGGTAGACGTGCGGGTTATTGCAGCTACAAACCGTGATATCGAAGAGGCCGTGAATCTTGGAAATTTCCGGTCAGATCTTTTCTTTCGCCTCAATGTTTTTCCTATTCACAATCCCAGCCTGCAAGAACGTCGTCAGGACATTCCTGCGCTGGTGCATCACTTTGTAAACAAGCACAGCAAGAAGATCGGCAAGGAAATAAAACAGATCTCGTCGGCCACCATCGAACAACTGATGCTCTACGACTGGCCTGGGAACATTCGTGAGCTTGAAAATGTGATCGAACGCCTCATCATCACAAGCCCGGGCAATGAATTGTCTATTGGCGACTGGAAGCCCATCTCTGCCATCAAAAAAGACGACGGCATCTCGATGCTGGAAGCGGAAAAGCTTCACATCATTCGCGTACTTGAAAAAACCAACTGGCGTATCCGGGGAACCGGTGGCGCGGCCGACATTTTAAATCTGAAACCCACCACGCTAGCCTCACGCATGAAAAAGCTGGGTATCTATGCGCCTCAAAAACCAACGGCCTAAAAAAACGGCCACTGCAAAATAATTGCAGTGGGAAAAGCGACCTTGCCCAAAGGTTAATGATTCTGTTGACAAATGAAAAAGCGCTATTCAAACATGAATAGCGCTTTTTTTGTCCGGCAAATAATGAAGAAGGCGGAACGCATCACTCACCTTCATCCAGAAATTTCACCCGCCCGGTGTTGATGTCATAGAGCGCACCGACAATCCTGATTTTATCTTGCTTTTCGAGTGCATTCAAGATGGGACTATTTTCGTGGATGTCGGCCAGGGAAACCTTAACATTCGCAAGGGACACTGCGTGGACAAAATTTTGGTTTTCCGGTGAAGGATCGACTTCGTTAACGGTCACATGATCGACCGCACGACGGATCTTCATGACGAGTGACGTGATGTTGCCCGATCGCACATTGTCGATGCCGGCCTTGATGGCGCCACAGTTCTCATGACCCAGTACTACCACCACCTTGGCCCCCGCCACCGCACAGCCGTATTCCAGACTGCCCAGGATATCTTCATTGATTACATTACCGGCCACACGGGCCACAAAGACGTCGCCGATGCCTTTGTCAAAAATATCTTCAACCGGTATTCGCGAATCAAGACAGGAGACGATAACCGCTTTGGGAAATTGAGATCGGGCAGCTTCCCGTACTTGTTTGCTGTGGTCACGGGCGGTCAGGTCGTTTGAACAAAAACGGGCGTTGCCATCGCGAAGGCTTTTGATGACCTGATCGGGTGTTAGCCGCGATTGTTCATCGGCAGTGAGCACGGTTTCCACAATCAGGTTGTCTTTGCTTTCGTCGCAAGGTGATTTGGAACAGGACACGGCCAATGCCAGCACGACTGCCAGGCTACCTAAAATTCTGCTTTCCTTTATCATCTCATCATCCATTTTAATCTGTTAGGTTACATTTCGCGATTATCGAACCAACAACACTTGTCCATATCTTCTTCCATTGATCAACAATTCGCTGCCATCGGCCAGACTTCCGGCGATGGTCCATGCATAGCTTCCTGCCGGCAAGGCACTGCCTTTGTAGGTGCCATCCCATCCATGCTCGAGCGCAAATTGGACGTTATCGGTGTGGAATAGCTGCCGGCCTGATAAATCGAAGACCACCAGTTGGAGCGTGGCTATCCCCGATCCGCGAATCCTGAACGTGTCGTTCGAATTGTCGCCATTGGGTGAAAAGACTGTGGGCACGAATATGGCCTGCATCGAATCGTCAACGACAACGTCGAAGGTATAGGTTGATTGGTTCACACCGCCGTTGGCTGTGCCGCCATCGTCGGTCATGACAATTGAAATGGCGGACGTACCGATCCCGTTCAATGAATAGGTCACGGTGGCGGTATTGGCTCCCGTTGTATAGTTTACTTGCAGGTCACGCGTGAGCCCATCGGATGACAGCGCGCGGAAAGTGATGACTTGATCGTTCTCTTGCGGACCCGGAGTGATGCCCGTGAGGGTTATCGTTTGCGTTCGTGCGCCGATCCCGATGTACTTGGTGGGCACGGGATCCATGGTAGGCGGATCATTCACGGCTTGAATGGTGATCGCAAAGCTCGTCGCAAGGCTCTGGTTCTCTCCTCCATTTGCTGTTCCTCCATCGTCGACGGCCTGCACAGAGACCATCGTTGTGCCGTGTGCATGGGCTGCGGGGGTAAAGGCCAGATCGCCCTGCGAATCGATCGACGGGCCTGCCGCAAAAAGACTTTTGTCAAAACCTGACAATTGAAAGATTAGTTGCTGCAACGGCTCGTTGGTGCCTGCTGAAATTTGTGTAGCCCAGGCGTTGATATGCTGTGGGCCGGAATCCTCCAGAATGTTTTGATCAGCGCCCTTTACAAATGTAGGAGGCGTGTTGGGCAAGAGGGAGATGACAAAGGATTGGGGCAAACTGCGGTCTGTTCCACCATGGGCCGTTCCACCGTTGTCTATAGCCGCCACGGTTACCGTAGTTTGACCGGACGCTTTTGGCGCGGGCGTAAAGGTTAGCGTGCCTTGCGCGTCAAGAGCGGGTGGCGTCGTGAAGAGCATGGGGTCGAAACCGGTCACCTCGAATTGAACGGTTTCCATCGATTCATTCTGTGGCCCTGGCGCAATATGCGTTGCCCACGCATCAAACTTCTGAGGTCCCGAGTCGACGGTGATCGAAATATCTGCGCCTTTTATAAACGAAGGCGGGTCGTTGACGGGCAGAATGGTAATGGGCAGAACAGCCATGGCACTTTTATCTGAGCCGCCCGATTCTGTTCCACCATCGTCCCGGGCATAGATGCGAACCTCTCCGATACCGTAGGCATCGGGCCATAGCGCATAGGCTAAATTGCCGGCATTATCGATCGTTACATTCGAAAACAACGTGTGATCGAAGACATCGACCTGAAGAGACACCTGTTGTTTGCTCTCGTTTACACCCGCGGAAATATTTGTAATAACGCCCGAAAACACACCGGGGGCACTGTCCTCCAGGGGGGCGCCTGCTCCCGTTGGCACGAGGGAAAACGTGGGTGGGTTATTGGCCTGAACAATCACCTCAATCTGCATCACCTTCCAATTCAGACCATCGCTTAAGGTGATATCAATGATCCGGGTCCCCGGGGACTTAGCGGAATATCGTATACCGCTTAAGGCGTCAGCGAACCTGGCTTGGGGGTCAGGTGCATACGCGAGCCCGAAAATTACATAGCCCCGTGCGCGATCTATCGCCCAGGACACCGAGAAACTATGATTTAGGTCCAGGTCAAAAACATCACCCGGTGGCAAACCGCCTGAGACCGCCACACGTGCTACGTCAAAGGTTCCGTTGGAAGGCGTGAAGCCCAAAAGGGCTCCGGACAAATCAACCAAAGAATTGGGCGTCACATATAGGGGACTATTGAAGTTCGCCGTCGGCTGAGAAAAGCAATGTCTTGGGAAAAACGAAAACGCCGTTAACACCAGACAGCAAAGTGTGCGCATTTCAAATTTACAGTTCATTGGATTTGCTTTTTATCATACAGGTTAAAAAGGAAAAGGTGATAACCTCGGTCAACGTCTTCAACGTTGGTTATCACCTTACTTCCACGTCTATAAGTTTGGCTTTATCGAAAGCAAAGATCAGGGAACAAACTGCAATGAGATTGCAGTTTAATTTTTTCTAAATATTTTTTTATTCCAGAAATCAGAAAAAAAATACACGTTGGCTGTACAACGGTGTGGATGGAGTCCGGAGCCAAGGCCAAAATTCAGAACCCAAGCTTGGGCGCGCGGCGTTTAGGCTTCCTGCGGGCCGGAACGTGTTTCGGGGAAAAGCGTGTAAAATTCACACGATCTGCGTCATCGCGTGATTGTTGGTTTTGTGATACCTTCGTGACGGTTCAAATTATTTTTGTTTATGGAAAATGTTGCAAATGCTCGCCTTTCGGATGGTATTGTCAAGGCCATTTTATTTGCCGGCTTGTTGGCCGGGACGCTGGATATTCTTTCGGCGTTTATTCACTTCTCTATTGTCGCGGGTGGAAGTCCGGTGGTTGTACTCCGCTATATCGCCTCGGCAGTTTTTGGAAAGGAGGCCTATACGGGGGGTGCAGGGATGGCCTTTGTGGGGCTGCTCTTTCACTACATTATCGCCTATGGGTGGACCGTGTTGTATTTTCTCGCGTTCCCTTATCTTCCTTTTCTGGCGAAGAACAAATATGTATCGGGCATTTTGTATGGCGCATTTGTCTGGGTTTGCATGAACCGCATTGTCGTGCCGCTCACGCTCATCAAGATGGGTCCTTTTGATGTGGCCAAGTCCGCTTTGCAAATGGGGATCCTTATGGTGTGCATCGGGTTGCCCATTGCTATACTGACCCAGCGATTATATAAACGCGGGAAATAAACTCCGACAAAATCATTCCAGTGCGTCAGTGCTGCTGTTCTGTGGGCTCCTCTGCCGGCGACAGCATGGGGGGGAGGCCTGCTCTCTCGGGCACTTCCTTGTTATGTTTCTTATAAAGTTGACGTGAATCTTCTACAAAGATGCGGTAGGCGTCGCGAGCAGTTTGCGTCTTCACAACCTCCAGGGCCGCTTTGTCGCCAGGCTGCACGGGGATGATGTAATAATTTTTGTGTGCTTCCGCTGAGCGGTATATCCATTGGAGGCCGTAGGCGGCACTGTCGATGGTGGTGATGGCACTGTCCGGTTTGTAGGTGATCTTGGAGAGTTCCAGGTAGGCCATGGCCCCGCCATCCGTATAGCGCTTCCGTTGGCCGGATACGAAATTACCTAACGAGTAGGCCACAAATTGGTTCTTTTCCTTTCGCCACTCCATCGGTTGAAGCACGTGAGGGTGAGCGCCGATGACCAAGCGGGCGCCATGGGCAAAACAAAAGTCGGTCAGGTCTTTCTGTATTTTCGAGGGCAGGTTTTGATATTCAATTCCCCAATGGGTGAAGACGATGATGGCGTCGGGGTGCAGCGACTGGGCCTTGAGCAGGTCCTGGCGGATCAGGGCGGTGTCGAGCAGGTTGACGATCTTGCCTTTCGGTACGGCGATGCCGTTGGTGCCGTAGGTATAGTTAAGGAGCGCGAGGGTGAAGCCATTCTTCTGCAGGATGAGCGGCGAGTCGTTGAGACGTGAAACCGTGTCGTAAAACGTGCCGGTGTGGGGGATATTAAAGCTGTCGAGCATGGCTACGGTGCGTTCTATTCCCTTTTTTCCTCTGTCCACGCAATGATTATTGGCCGTCACCAAGGCGTCAAAGCCAATGTCTTTCAGCGTCATCGCGAGTTGGTCTGGTGAACTGAATTGCGGATAGCCGCTGTAGGGCGGTCCACCCAGTGTCACTTCCAGGTTGGCAATGGCGAGATCGGCCGATTCGATGTACGGCTTTATGTATTGAAAGCAGGCCGTGTAATCGTATGTCTTTTTTGTGGCGTCATAGGCTGCCGCGATCTGGGAGTCGTGCCCCATCACATCGCCGGCAAAAAGGAGCGAGAGCCTTGTCGTGTCCTGCGACCGGGCGTGCCCTGCCATAAACAAAAATACAAGCAGGAGCCCGCACGACGTTTTGAGCGATCGAAGCGGTGATGAAGAATTCATTTTTTTACAGGACATAGATTCGGTTCAGGGTGAGATTTTCAGGTTGGATTTACTTCCATAATTTTATCTTCCAAAATAATAAACACTTTGTCGTTCTTCTTCGGATGGATGCGTGCCAGGCCGGTAAACATCCCGAAGGCAGGTAACAACCCGGCGCAAGATCCGAAATAAAAACAAGGTAGTGTCAGCGATTGTCTGCCCTTGCCTCTCAGGCTGACACCCGGATGGATGTGACCGGCGAGGTTGTAGGCCCCCTCCTCTACTTCTTCCATCGGATGGTGTGTAAAGATGAAGGGGTCGATCCGGAGTTCTTCGTGGAGCAGGATGCCTTTGCGGCTGTACTGAATCTCGCTCATGATGTCGTGGTTGCCCATGACCAGTTCGAATGAAATGTTGTTGAAATGCTTCACCACCTCGCCGAACACCTCCCACTCGGGATTGTAATGGCTATGAAAAAGGTCACCCAGGCAAATGACCCGTTTGGGGTGGGTGGCCTGGATAAGGTCCATTAGCAATTCGATGTTGCGATCGTTCGCCTTTACCGGCAGGGGTATGCCCGACCGGCGAAAGTGATTGATCTTGCCCACGTGCAGATCGGCAACAAAAAGAATGTCCTTTGCAGGCCAAAAAACCGCCTTTTGGGGGTATAGTTTGAGCCGTTCTCCTAAAATCTCCATTTCCATGACCGGGTCAATCTAGTAAATCAAAAATTAATCCGCACAGCCTTGGCCAATCCTTTGAAAACCAGCTAAATGGAA
>Ga0209050_1001788_pt1 | contig 21159 bp, 20 predicted proteins | sample Araplavi_mTSA_r2_FD_184276 | JGI IMG/M metagenome (GOLD analysis project Ga0209050, IMG submission 184276) | Arabidopsis root microbial communities from North Carolina, USA - plate scrape MF_Cvi_mTSA_r2 (SPAdes) (version 2) | ecosystem: Host-associated > Plants > Roots > Endosphere | place: USA... | reverse complement strand
CCAAGGTTGGAGCCGGTGGACGCCTCGGTGGTAAGCGCCGTCTCGGAGCCGCCGACCACGGTGATGGGGGCGAGGGTGGCGGGAGCGGTTTGGGCGACGGCGTTGAAAGCGGCCAGGATCAGCGTCGTGCCGAGGCACGCGTGCGTACGAACGATGGTCAAGATGACCCCTCTTCTTTTGTCTTCGACTGAATCTGCCGCCGGCCTGAAGGCCGGTCGGCAAAGCGCGGGCGAAGAGGGGATGGCCGTGCAGGCAGCGCCGATGCGATGGCGCCATGAAGCTGGTCTACGGGGTTCCCGCTCTTCGCTGCCGTGCGCGGCGTCAGGCGCGCGCGCGGCGGATCAGGAAGACAGGGAAGGCGGGGCGCGTGACCCTAGCGGCGGCCCAAGAGCCGGCAGCGGCGGCGTGGCGCGGTAGACGGGAGTGTCGGGCGCGGCGTAGGCGGCGCGCGCCGACAACACAGGTGCGAGCCCGGTGTCCGGCAGAATCGCGTGCGCGGCGAGGGCGCCGAAGGCGCAGGCCTCCGCGGCACCGTGCTTGGCGTCCGGCTCGGCCGGCAGGTCGAACGTCACGTTCATCGTGCCGCCGGCTTCGCACAGCGTCAGCATCAGCGAGGTCGTGGACGGCCCCGCCATGTAGCCGGTCGGGATGTAAGCGCGCAGCACAAAGGCGGCCATTGCCAGGCAGACGAGCAAGCGCCAAGGCAGGCCGCGGGGCTGAAACGCAGAGTCCCGATGAGTCGACATGGGCGGGATTCTATTACAGAACCTCACGCATTCTGTCCGAATGGAAACGCATGCGGCGTTCGGTCGCAGGGCGCTTACTATCGATCGGGTGTGTGCATTGGAAACCCGACAGGAGTTCGCCAGGATGATGCTCCCATCGAACGACAGCCCGACCGGCACGCCGGATGGCAGGACGCAGTCAGGCTACCCGTCTCCTTATCCGCAGGCCCCCTGGAAACTGCACGGCCATGCGCTCCTGAGTGCATGGCGGGTGCCGCTGGCCGATCTGCCGCAGCAGGCGCCCGGTGATGCCCGCGTGGTCACGTTGGGATGCCATGCCATCTGCACCACGGTCTGGACCGCTTACGAGCCGGGCGGCACGCTCGCCTACAACGAGCTGCTCTTTGCGACGGCGGTGCGTCACGCGGGATTGCTGGCGCCCGCGTGTACGGTGGGGCCGATCTGGGTGGACGACGAGGCGGCCGCAGAAGGTGGCCGCAAGCTGTGGGGCATCCCGAAGCGCATCGGCGATTTCGAGCCGCTGCCCGCCTTGGGCGGGCCAGGTGAGCCGGCCGCGTTGGCGCAAGCGTCGCTCGTCGCGGAAGGCCGGCCCGCCGCCAGCGTGCAATTCCGACCCGGCCTGCGCGTTGCCTTACCGCTACGTTTCGCGGTCTGGACGGTCCAGGACGGGCCGGCAGGGCTGATCCGCACGCGCTGCACGCTGCGAGGAACGCTGCGTTTCGGGACCGCGCACTGGCGCATGGCCGAAGCGGGTCCGCTGGGATTTCTGGCACGGCGTCAACCGGTGGCCAGCGCGTGGTTGGAACGGATGTCGGTGTCATTCGGGGTGTAGCCTTGCGCTACGCACGCCGGTCGAACACCACGCACGTGGTGGTGGCGTGCGCATACAGCTTGCCGTTCTCGTCCTCCACCCGCGCCTGCGCGGTGGCGATCTGCTTGCCGCTATGTATCAGCGTGGCGGCGGCGCGAAGCGGGCCACTGGATGGCGCCGCCGCACGCACGATGTTGACACTGAGTTCGACCGTCGTGTAGCTCCTGCCTTCCGGAAGCGCACTCTGGATCGCGCAACCCAATGCCGAATCCAGCAGCGTCGAGAACCAGCCGCCGTGGACGGTGCCGAACGGATTGCAATGCCGCAGTTCGGGGATGCCGAGGAACACGGCCCAGCCCGAGTCCGCTTCCACCAACGTCATGTTCGCGGTGTCGTTCATGGGCGGGTAGGGCAGCTCGCCGGCCATCATCGCGTGCAGGATCTGCAAGCCTGTCATGCCTGCGATCTGATCCGGACTGGCGATATCGGGCTTGCCCCCGCCCGTGCGCAGCCGCGCCAGTGCAGTCTGGTGCTGGACCGTCCAGCACGACTGTTGATTTCTGTACATACGACCCCCTCGTTGTGAAGCCCCGGCGGGCGAGTGCCACGCCGCAGGCGGCGTGAATCAACCCGTCGTTACCCGGGCCGCAACAGGTTGGGAAGCGTCCTGCGCGACGGCAGGCCGGATCTTGAACCAGATGGCGTACATGGCTGGCAGGAAGACCAGCGTGATGATCGTGCCGGCGAACGTGCCGCCGATCAGGGTGTAGGCCAGCGTCCCCCAGAACACCGAGTGCGTCAACGGGATGAAAGCCAGTATCGCGGCCAGCGCAGTCAGAATCACCGGCCGCGCCCGCTGCACCGTCGCCTCGACCACCGCGTCATAGGGCGCCAGGCCTTCCTGTTCGTTGTGGTGGATCTGGCCGATCAGAATCAGCGTATTGCGCATCAGGATGCCGGACAGGGCAATCAGCCCGACCAGCGCGTTGATGCCGAACGGCTGCTGGAACAGGAGCAGTGTCGGCACAACACCGATCAGGCCGAGCGGGCTGGTCGCAAAAACCATCACCATGGCGGCGATGGATCGCACCTGCAGGATGATGATCAGCAGGGTGATGGCAATCATGATCGGAAACAGCGGCAGCATGGCAGTGCTTGCCTTCCCAGATTCCTCGATGGAGCCGGCCTGTTCGATGCGGTATCCCGCTGGCAGGTCGTTGATGACCGGTTGCAGTTGCTTGAAGATCGCGGCGGAAACGTCAGGCGGCTGAAGGCCTTCCGCGATGTCGCCGCGCACCGTGATTGTCGGCGTGCGGTCACGGCGCCGCAGGATCGGATCCTCCATTTGCACATCCACCGTGCCAACCTGCGACAGCGGCACGCGTTGGCCGTCGGCCCCCACCAGCGTCAGGCCGGCGATCTTGGCTGGATCCAGGCGGACGTCACCGGCCGCTCGGCCGACCACTTCAACCGAGCGGATGTCCTCGCGAACGTTGGTGAGGGGTACGCCACTCAACAGGAACTGCAACTGTAGGGCGACCGAGCTGGAGGTCAGTCCCACCGCCTGAAGCCGGTCCTGGTCCAGCGTAAAGTGCAGGGCGGGAACCCGCGCGCCCCAATCGGTGTTTACGGTGCGCATCATGGGATCGGCGTGCATGATCGACTGGACGCGCGCGGCAATCGCGCGCAACTGGCCGGCATCAGGCCCCATGACGCGATAGGCCACCGGGAACGGCGAGGGCGGTCCGAACACGATCTGAGTGACGCGGACCTGCGCCTGCGGCGCCAGGCCGTCGGCGATGGCCTGGCGAAGCCGGAACTTGAGCGCTTCACGTTCCTTGTCGTTGCCCGTCAGCACGACGATCTTGGCGAATGACGGGTCCGGCAGCTCGGGCGCCATGGCCAGAAAGAAGCGCGGCGCGCCTTGTCCGATGTACGCGGTGACGATCCTGGCTTCCGCCTGCTTGGCCAGCCACGCTTCGACTGTCGCAGCGGCCTCGCTGGTTTGTTCAATGGACGTGCCGTACGGCATCTGCACTTCAACGAGCACCTCGGGCCGATCCGAAGTGGGAAAGAACTGTTTGTTGACCAGACCCATGCCAACCACGGCCAGCGCAAAGACCGCGACCACCGTGCCCGCCACCAGCCATTTGCGGCCGATGACGTGCCCCAGCAGACGCCGGAACCGGTTGTAGTGGCGGGTGTCGTAGATGGCGTGGTGTCCGCCTTCGACCTTCTTGATGTCCGGCAGCATCTTTACGCCCAGATACGGCGTGAAGAACACCGCCACCACCCAGGACGCGATCAGCGCAATGCCGACGATCCAGAACATGTTGCTGGTGTACTCGCCCGCGGTGGAACGCGCGAAACCGTTCGGCATGAAGCCAACTGCGGTGACGAGCGTGCCGGACAGCATGGGGGCGGCCGTGTGGCTCCACGCATACGCCGACGCTGCGATCCGGCTGTAGCCTTCTTCCATCTTGACCACCATCATTTCGATGGCAATGATGGCGTCGTCCACCAGCAGGCCGAGCGCCAGAATCAACGAGCCAAGCGTGATGCGGTCGAAATTCTTGCCCGAGGCCGCCATGATCACGAACACCGCCGCAAGGGTCAGGGGCACGGCGGCGGCCACCACGATCCCGACGCGCCACCCCATGCTGACAAAGCACACCAGCATCACGACTAGCAGTGCGACGAAGAACTTGACCATGAACTCGTCCACCGCCGCGCTGATGTTCACGGCCTGGTCGGTGACCTTGGTCAGGCTCATCCCGAGCGGCAATGCGGTGTTGATCTTGCCGACCTCCTTCTCGAGCGCGCTGCCCAGATCCAGCCCATTCCATTCGTCGCGCATGACCACGCCCAAGAGCAACGCGGGCTCGCCGTTATTTCGCACCAGAAACGTGGCCGGGTCTTCATAGCCGCGCTCCACGGTCGCCACGTCGGCAAGCTTCAGCGTGCGTCCCCGGGCGGTGATGGGCGTCTGGCGGATCTTGTCCAGGCTGTCGAACGCGCCGTCCACGCGCAGGAACACCTGGGGACCCTTGGTCTCGATCGACCCGGCAGGCGTCAGGACGTTCTGCGCGTTGAGCGCGGCAAAAATGGCCTGTGGATCGACGCCGAGCGTAGCCAGGCGGTCATGGGAGAACGACACGAAGATGCGCTCGGGCTGCTCGCCGATGATGTTCACTTTCTTGACGCCCGGCACGTGCAGCAGTTGCTGGCGCAGGGCTTCGGCATCGCGGGCGAGCAGACGCTGGGGCTCGCCTTTTGCCTTGAGCGCGTACAGCGCAAACGTGACGTCCGCGTACTCGTCATTGACCATGGGCCCGACTACGCCGGGCGGCAGGCGTCCGGCCTCGTCGGCAAGCTTCTTGCGCGCCTGATAGAACTCTTCCTGCACCGCCTGGGGCGGTGTGCTGTCCAGCAGCGACACCATGGTGAATGCCAGGCCGGGCCGCGTGAAGGTTTCGGTCCGGTCGTACCACCGCAACTCCTGCAGCCGCTTCTCCAGCGGTTCGGCGACCTGGTCCTGCATCTCCTGTGCGGTCGCCCCGGGCCATGCGGTGACGACGGTCATCTGCTTGATGGTGAAGGGCGGATCTTCAGCACGGCCCAATTGGAAGAACGCGAGGATTCCGGCGACAGAGACCAGAAGAATCAGGAACAGCGTGATCGAGCGCTCGCGCACGGCGAGCGCAGACAGATTGAAGCGGCCTTCGCTCATCAACGCGCTCCCACGAGGGCGGCAGCGTTCTGCTCCCCGAGCCTGACCGGCTCGCCTTCATGCAGCAGATGCGCACCCAGGGACACGACACGTTCGCCGGGCTTGAGGTCGCCGGCGACACGCGCCACATCGTCGCTCAGGCCGTGCACCTGGACGGGCCGCCGCGCCACCAGGGCCGGGGCGCCATCCACCACCACCCAGACGCCCGGGCCAGCGCCGGTGTCGAAGACCGCGCCTATCGGCACCTGCAGCAGGGGCGTGCCGTCCGGCGACTGTGGAATGTCGATCGTGACGGTGGCCCCCAACGGGGCGCGGGCCAGCGCGCCCTCCAGCACATACCTGGCCTCGAACGTCCGCGTGACGCGATCCGCCGCGTCCGACAGTTGCCGCAGCGTGGCCGGGGCGGGGGACTGGCGGTCCCCATACAACATTGCCCGGGCGGCGGAGCCCACGGATGGCCGTAGTGTTTCGGGAAGGTGCACGATGGCTTCGCGCTGGCCGGCGCGCGCCAGCCGCACGACGGATTGCCCGGCGGCAACGACCTGTCCGGGTTCGGCCAGCGTGTCCACGACGACGCCGTCCGCGTCCGCCACCAGCACCGCATAGCTCGACGCGTTTTTCGCGACGTCGGCCCGCGCTTCGGCCGCCTTCAGATCGGCACGCGCCGTGTCCGCCGCGGCCTTGATCTGCGCATAGGCCGACGCGGACACGGCGCCTTCTGCCACCAGGCCGCGATAGCGGGCATCGTCGTCGACAGCCTGTTTTGCGCGCGCACGCGCCGAGGCCACGGCTTCAATCTGCGCACGGGCCTGCAGGCCCAGATCTTCCGGATCCAGCCGCATGAGCGGCTGGCCGCGGGTCACCGATTGACCGGTGTCGACCAGTCGCTCCAGCACTTTCCCGGACACGCGGAATCCCAGGTCGCTTTGAACGCGCGCCGCCACGACCCCCGAAAAGGAGCGTGCGGGCGCGGATGCGGTTTGCGCCACGCCGACTCTGACAAGGGGCGGGTCGACGCGGGTATCTGACGGGGGGCTGTCGCCGCATGCCGCAAGGGCGACAGACAACAGGCAGAGGGCAAAGGGGGCAAGCGGACGCCGAAGCATGGGAGACCATCCTCACAAAGAAGGTCCCCATTCTATACAAGTGACCAATAAGGTCAATGGTCACAAAAGAAAATTTACGGCGCCAGACTACGCAGGATCAGGTTCGACAACTGCACCGTGGCTTCCGCGCCATTGGCCAGGTTGTGCTGCAGGAGCAAAGGATTGATATACGGCCGCATGACGAGATAGATGGCGTCGGCCGTTTCATCGAGGGGCGTCTTGCGTTCGAAGTCGCCGGCTTCCCGACCTTCGCGGATTACCTGCAGGATGAGGCCCTTGATGTGCGCCTCATAGGCTTGCGCGGAAGGCCACGACTCGCTGGCCGAGGTTCGCGCAATGTCGTACAGCTTGCTGTCGTGGAAGAAGAGCTGGCTGCCGGCTTCCACCAGGGCCTTGAACATGCGCCGCAGCCGGTCCGGCGCGGACCGCGCGTCGGCGATGGCCGCGTCGACGGCCACCATGATCGTGTTCAGGCGGTTGGCGCAGATGACCTCGCCGATCGCCTGCTTGGAGTCGAAGAACTTGTAGATATAGGCCTTGGAGAATCCGATGGCCTTGGCCAGGTCCGAGACGGTGGTCTTGTCGAAACCGTACAGGCCGAAGTATTCGGTGGCGGCTTCGACGATCTGATCGCGGACGTCGTGATCGGAGGGGCCTCGCGGCTGAAGGGCGGGGGATGTTGCTTTCGTCATGGGTGCAGCTTAACCCGGCGCACTTTTGTTGACAACGAGTGACCAAAACGTATTATAGTCACCCAAAATTAATAGCCTGAAGGATTCCCATGCTCGCCCGTCATTCCTTTGTCTTGCTCTGCGCCGGCGTGCTGGCCGGGTGCGCGGCAGGCCCTGATTACCACCGGCCGGAGGCGCCGCTTCCCAGCCACTACTCGCAGGCCCCCGGCCGGCAAGCCGGATCCGGGGCCGTGCAAGGCCTCGATACGTGGTGGCGCCAGTTTGACGACCCGATGCTGGCGCGATACGTGTCGTTGGCAATCGCGCAGAACCTGGACCTGGCGCAGGCGGCGGCGCGCGTGACGCAGGCGCGTGCGGGGCTGGGCGCGGCCAACGCGGCCTTGCTGCCGTCGGCTTCGGTGCGCGGCCTGGCTGCGCGGTCGCATCAGTCGCGTGAGACGCCACTGGGGCAAGTGGCCAGCACGATGCCTGGTTACGACCGCTGGGGCAACCAGTACGAAGCCAATCTTGAGGCCAGCTGGGAAGTCGATCTGTTCGGCGGCCTGCGGCGTGGCCGTGAGGCGGCCATCGCCGATTTTCAGGCCTCGGAAGCGGCAGCGATGGCCACGCAGCTCGCGGTGGCCGCGCAAACCGCGGACACATACATTGTGATCCGCAGCCTCCAGGCGCGTTTGGACATCGCACAGCGGCAGGTCAGAACGCAGCAGGATCTTGTCGCCAAGGTCGCGCTGCTGCACGAACGCGGGCTGGCTGCGCAATACCAGGTGCGTCAGGCGGATGGCGCGCTGTCGCAAGTACAGGCAATCGTTCCGGTATTGCAGAGTGGGCTCGATGCGGCCATGAACGCCTTGGACGTCATGCTGGGGGCCGCGCCCGGCACGCATCGCGCCGAACTGGCGGCGCACGCACCGATACCCGCCGCGCCTCGGATCGAGGAAATGGGCGCTCCCGCGGATCTGCTCCAGCGCCGGCCCGATCTGATCGCGGCCGAACGCCGGCTGGCGGCCGCCAACGCCCGTATCGGCGAGGCCATCTCCGAGTTCTACCCGAAGTTCTCGTTGAGCGGCTTGCTGGGCAGCGCCACGGCCGTGTCCAGCGGGAATCTGGTCTCCGCCGGCGCAAGCCAGTCCGCGGGCGTGTTGGGACTGCGTTGGCGGCTGTTCGACTTTGGCCGCATCAACGCGCAGATCGACGGGGCAAAGGGCCAAGAGGCCGAGGCGCTGGCGGCGTATCGCCTGGCGGTCCTGCATGCCACGGAAGATGTCGAGAACGCGTTTTCCGCGCTGATCCACCGTGCCGAACAGTCGGCGGTGCTGACCCGCGGCGAAGACGCGCTGACGCAGGCGCGAGCGTCGTCGTTCGCGGCCTACCAGCGCGGCGCGGCCAGTCTGGTCGACGTGCTGTATGCGGACGCCTCGCTCCTGCAGGCTTCTGACGACCGGGCGCAGGCCCAAGCGGAAACCGCTCGCGCAGCGGTGGCGGCATACAAGGCGCTGGGCGGAGGCTGGCGTCCGGACGCACCGGCGCAGATCGCCACGCGCTGAACCGAAGCGCGCGGGCCTCGGCACGCACACAGGAACACGACTTGCTGCGTTGCGCTTCTCGGGCATCTGCTCGGGCCCGCAACTCACGAGGCGATCCAGTGACCCAACTCATCGAAAATCGGTACGCCCTTACCGTGCGCCCCATGCCGGCGGTATTCCTGGCCGGGATGTTTCCCCTGTTTCTCGGCGCGGCACTCGCGGATGCTGCCTATGCGCAGACTTTTCACATCCAATGGAACAATTTCGCGTCCTGGCTGCTGGTCGGCGGACTGCTGTTTGGCGCGATCGCGCTGCTGATTGCCATCGTGGACCTGTTCAGGGCTACGCAGCGCGCGCGCGGAATCGTTCCTTATGCCGTCGTGCTGCTGGCAGCCTGGCTGGTAGGCCTGTTCAATGCGTTTATGCACGCCCGCGACGCTTGGGCAAGCATGCCCACCGCACTGATTCTGTCTGCAGTCGGCACCGTGCTGGCGCTTGTGGCGCTCTGGCTGGGCTTCCGCACCCCGCACATCAGGGGGCCGCTATGAATCACCTACGACTGATTGCCGGAATTCCGTTGCTGGTGGTGGCAGGGGTGTGCAGCGCGCAGGCCGGCGGCCAATATGGACCTTCGCCTGATCTGCCCAAACCCGAACGCGGCCTGCTGCCCGATATGGTCATCGCCAAGCCTGCCCCGTGGGGCGACAAGGTGCCGACCGTGCCCGAGGGCTACAAGATTTCGGCCATCGCCACGGATCTGAAAATTCCGCGGCAGACGCTCGTGCTGCCCAATGGCGACATCCTGGTGGCCGAGGGACGCGGCGGCAGCGCGCCCGACCTCAAGCCCAAAGACGTGATCGCGGCCGTCATCAAGGCCCGCGGCACCAGCCCGGTCAAGGGCGGCAACCGCCTGACGCTGCTGCGCGACCCGGAAGGCGATGGCACCTACGAGGCCTCCGTCTTTGCGGAGAATCTCAACGCGCCGTATGGGCTGGCGCTGGTCGGGAACCAACTGTATGTCGCCAATCAGGACGCATTGGTGCGGTTCGACTATCAGCCTGGGCAGACCAAGGCAAGCGGGCCGCCCGAAGTCGTCACGCCGCTGCCGTCGGAGATCAACCATCACTGGACGAAGGCGCTGACCGCCAGCGCCGATGGGCAGTATCTGTACGTGGGCATCGGCTCGAACAGCAACATCACCGAACGCGGCATGACGGCTGAGGCCGATCGCGCGCGGATCTGGCGCGTGAATGCCAGCACGGGTGAGTACAAGACGTATGCGACCGGCCTGCGCAACCCGACCGCGCTTACGATCCAGCCCGATACCGGCCAATTGTGGGCCGTGGTCAACGAGCGCGACGAAATCGGTCCCGACCTGGTGCCCGACTATCTGACCACGGTCAAGGAAGGCGCCTTCTACGGCTGGCCTTATAGCTATTGGGGCAAGAACGTGGATGATCGCGTCCGGCCGCAGGATCCTGCCAAGGTCGCGTCGGCCATCGCGCCGGATTACGCCTTGGGCTCGCACGTCGCAGCGCTTGGCGTCGATTTCTCAGACGCTTCGATGGGGGATCGTTTTGCCAACGGCGTCTTCGTCGGCGAGCACGGAAGCTGGAACCGCAAGGACCCCGTTGGCTACAAGGTGGTCTTCGTGCCGTTCACGGACGGCCGGCCCTCTGGCCCACCTGTGGACTTCGTCGCAGGCTTTCGCGACAGCGACGGCACGACGCGCGGCCGTCCGGTTGGCGTGACAGTCGATCCGAAGGGCGCGCTTATCGTGGCCGACGACCTGTCGAACACGATCTGGCGGGTTACCCCGGCGCAGCCGGCGCAACCTGCGCAGCCGCCCAAGCCGGTCGCTGCGGCGCGGCCCTGACAAATCATCCCCCAGGCCTCCCGCGCGACGCATCGCATCGTCGGGAGGCCACGCAACAGGAGCACACATGGCAACACTTCAAGACGTCAACATCGCCATTCTGGCCGTCGATGGATTCGAGCAGGTCGAACTCACCGGCCCGCGTCACCGTCTGCACGAGGAGGGCGCGCGTACGGTGCTCGTGTCCGCCCGCACCGATCCGATCCAGGGCTTTCATCACGACAAGCCGGGCGACCGGTTTCCGGTGGATCTGACCTTTCTGCAGGCCGCCTCCGAGCCGGAGGTCTTTGACGCCTTGCTGTTGCCCGGCGGCGTGGTCAATGCCGATGAAATCCGCATGCAGCCCAAGGCGCAGGAGCTGGTGCGCGCTTGCTTTGACGCGGGCAAGCCGGTCGCCGTCATTTGCCACGGCGCCTGGCTGCTGATTTCCGCTGGCGTGGTCAAGGGTCGCAAGATGACCAGTTGGCCATCGCTGCAGGACGACCTGCGCAATGCGGGCGTTGAGTGGGTGGATGAAGAGGCCGTCGTCGACGGCGTATTGGTGTCCAGCCGCAAACCTGACGATATTCCCGCGTTCAACGAAGCCTTCATCGGCGTGCTGCGCAAAGCGGTCGAAGGGCGTGATCGCAAATAGGCTGGCCGGTGGCGAGCGCGCGGGGTTAACAGAAGACGCATCGGGAAGCGCCTCGAAAGGGGCCCTCGAAGCCGCCCCGTAAGCTGCCGCGGCGGATGAGGCTACGTACGCTTCAACGCAACGGTCACCAGGACCGACGCGTTCTCCAGCGCAAAGAGCGAATGCGGCGCTCGGCCGGGCAGGTACATCAGGCGGCCGGCGTCCAGGATGTGCGTGGCGCCGGCGGTCGAGACCTCTACGCTGCCCTCCAGGCATTGAAGGGTGATTTCGCCCTCGACGTCATGCGAGGGCATTGTCTTGCCCGCCAGCAGCACCAGGCGCATGACCTCCAGATCCTCGGACTTGAAAAGCGCGACCGACTGCTTCTGCGCAAGCGCCGCGCCATAGGGCTTCAGATCGATGACCTGTCCGGGATCCGCGTGTTTCAGGGCCATGATGACTTCCTTCGCTGGGAGATGGATGGACCAACGATACCCCAGGCGAGCGCAGCGCAGCCGATCAGTTGATCTTGATGCCGCGTTCCTTGACCAGGTCCTTCCATTGCGCCGTTTCCTTGGCCAGGTGGTCGCGCAGTGCGTCCGGCGTGCTGCCGATGGACTCGGCCCCGATCGAATCGAGCGTCGCCTTCACCTTGGGATCCGCCAACGCGGCGCGCATGGCATCGTTCAGCTTGGCCACCACATCCGGTGGCGTGCCCGCAGGCGCGAAGGCGGCGAACCAGGGCATCAGCTCATAGCCTGGCACGCCCGCTTCCTGCAGGGTCGGCACGTCGGGCAGGGCGGCCGAGCGCTTGGTGGTGGTGACGCCCAACGCACGCAGCTTGCCGGTCGCGATGTGCGGCTTGGCGGACGTGATGCTGTCGAACATGTAGTCCACCTGCCCGCCCAACAGGTCCGCGACGGCCGGGCCGCTGCCCTTGTACGGCACGTGCAGCATGTCCACGCCCGTCATCGATACGAACATTTCACCGGCCAGATGGATCGACGTGCCGACCCCGGCGGAGGCGTACGTGTAGTGCTTGGGCTGCGCCTTTGCCTTGGCGATCACGTCCTGCACGCTCGTCGCGCCGGTGCGTTCAGGATTGGTGACCAGCACGTTCGGCACCACGGCCAGCAGCGAGATCGGCGCGAAGTCCTTGATGGGGTCGTAATTCAGGTCCTGGTACAGCGCGGGATTCACGGCCATGCCGTTGGCCACGATCAGGATGGTGTAGCCGTCCGGCTTGGCGCGCGCGACGGCAGCCGCGCCGATATTGCCGCCCGCGCCCGCGCGGTTTTCCACGATGAACGACGTATTCAGCTGCTTGCCCATGGATTCGCCCAGCGTGCGCGCGATGCTGTCCATGGCGCCGCCCGGCGGGAAGGGCACGATCCACTTCACCGGGTGGTCCGGATAGGCATCGGCGTGCGCCGCCGCCGCGCCAGCCAGTAGCGACGCGGCCAGCAAGGCGCGGGCGAAGGGTTTGAAGGCGGGGCGCAGGCGCATGAAAGTCTCCGTGTTCTTGATTTATGGGCGGCGATGCGGAACCGATTCATACTCTGGCCGACCGCGCTTGAACGATGGAGGCAGTATCGCTTGCCTTTTTTCAAGGCGTCCAAGACTATATGGGTTTCAATTGATACCTTCAGGGTCTTAATCGTCATGGAACTCAGGCACTTGCGCTATTTCCAGGCCGTGGCCGAGGCCGGCAGTTTCACGCAGGCGGCCGCGCGGCTGCACATCGCGCAGCCGCCGCTCAGCCGCCAGATCAAGCAACTGGAGGAGGAACTGGGCGTGCTCCTGTTCGAACGCACCACGCGCGCCCTACGCCTGACCGAGGCGGGCCGCTTTCTGCTCGAGCAATCGCGCCTGTTGACCGCGCGGCTGGATGAAGTGCTGGAAGGCACGCGCCGGTTGGGTCAAACGGAGCGCCGCTGGTTCGGCATCGGCTTCGTGCCGTCCACGCTGTACGGCTTTGTGCCGGAACTGATCCGGCTGCTGCGCGGCGCGGACGAACGGGTCGAAGTGGGCCTGATGGAAATGAACACGTTGCCGCAGCTCGAAGCGCTGAAGGCAGGCCGCATCGACCTGGGCATCGGCCGCATCCTGCTGGACGACCCGGCGATCGAACGCCGCGTGCTGATGACGGAACCCTTGATGGCCGCCGTGCCGCTGCATCACCCGCTGGCGGGCCAGGGCAGCGTCTCGGTCGACCGGCTGGCGCACGAGCCCTTCGTCCTGTATCCGGCGCGTCCGCGGCCCAACTACGCGGATCACGTGCTGGGACTCTTTCGCGCCGCCGGCCATTCGCTGCAGGTCGCGCAAGAGGCCAACGAGCTGCAGACCGCCATCGGGCTGGTTGCGGCGGGGCTGGGCGTCACGGTCGTGCCCGCGTCCGTGCAGCGCCTGCAACGCCAGGACGTGGCGCATGTGCGGATCGAAGCCGACGCGTTTGTGTCGCCCGTGATCGTCAGTTATCGCAAGGATGATGCGTCGGTGTTCCTGGCGCGGGCGCTGGAACTGGCGGGGGAGCTTGCAAAGGGGTAGGGGCCCGAATCCTGTACGCCACTGTATATTGCCCCCATGAAAAAACTAGACATCCCAGCGTTGGAAATCTTCGTCGCGGCCGTCGAGGAGAAGAGCCTGTCCAAAGCGGCCGAACGGGAAAACCTGGTGACGTCCGCCGCCAGCAAGCGCGTGGCCGAACTGGAGCGCCACCTGGGACGCACGCTCCTGCACCGCCATGGACGCGGCGTCGAGCCTACGTCGGCGGGCGCCTTGTTGTATCAGCGGGCGAAGGCCATTCTTCGCAGCGTGCAACTGACCGAGCAGGCCATCAACGGCTATTCGCTTAATGGCCAGGCCAAGATCCGGCTGGCGTCAAATCCCTCGACCATCCTGCAGTTCCTGCCCGGCGTGATGGGCCGGTTCCTGGCGGGGCGCAGCGATGTCAGCGTAGATTTGCTGGAAGGCCACAGCTACGACATTCCGCGCATGGTGTCTGAGGCTTCGGTGGACATTGGCATTTATCACGCCGATCATCCGGTGCCCGGCGTGGCCTCGTTTCCGTTCCGGCGCGATCGCGTGGGGCTGGTGGTGCCAGTGGGGCACGCGCTCGCGGACCGCGCCGAACTGTATCTGGAAGAGGCGCTCGACTACGACTTGCTCGGTTACTTCCCGCGCCATTCGCTCGACCAGTTCCTGGCGTATGCCGGGCAGACGCTATCGCGGCCGCCCAACGTGAAGCTGCAGGTGTCGAACTTTGAGACGCGCTGCCGCATGATCCGCGAGGGACTGGGCATCGGTGTGGTGCCGGAAGGTATCGCGCGGCACTATCTGGCCTCCATGGGCCTCGTCCTGCTGCGGTTGCGCGATGACTGGGCGGAGCGCCAGTTCTATGTGTGCGTTCGCGACACAAGTCAGCTGGCGAGACCCGTGGACGAACTGCTGAAGGCGTTGACACAGGCGGAATAAACGGTCGCCTGGCGTCTTGCCGACGCAATGCAGTGCACTGCCTGTCGCCACAGGCAACGCAAAATGACGGCCACGCGCGCATTCCGGCGCGGGACCGTCAAGTGTCAACGGCTTACCTGCCGCGCCGCGCCTGCGCCGCTTGCGCCAGCACCGGCCGCAAGTAACTGAGGAAGCGGTCCGGATCCTCGCTCATGGGAAAGTGCCCCATGCCCTCCATGATCTGCCATTGCGATCCCGCAATGCGGCCTGCCAGGAATTCGGTGTCCTGCGGCGTGCAGGAATAGTCGTATTCGCCGGTCAGCAGCCACAAGGGGCAGCGCTGCGTGTCGATGCCGGCGACGCGATCGCGGATGTCGCCGTCCGCAGTGTAGAAATGCAGGTCTCCCTTGAACACGCCGGGCCCTCCCTGCATGTAATGCCACAGGGTTTCCCACCGATGCCTGTCGGGACTGGCCGGACCGACCAGTCCGGACACGATGCCCGCGCAGACTTCGCCGCCGTGCACGTCGGGCCGGTTCAGCCATTCAAGGTCATAGTAGGGGTCGACATGCGCGCCGGATTGCAGCCCGATGGCGCCACCAAAGCGGTCTGCATGCTCCAGTGCAAGATGCAATACGATGCGCCCGCCGATCGAGCAGCCCATCACCAGCGGCCGGTCGAGGTCAAGCGCGTCCGCCACGGCGATGATGGCGCGCGCGTAATCCTGAGATGTCAAGCGGTAGGTCTCCTCCTGCCAGCCTTCCGGTGGCGACGACTTGCCGTGCCACGGCAGGTCAAAGGCGATGACCCGAAATGATTCCAGAATGGCCTGGTCGTTCATCACCGCGCGGTATTGGCGCGAGTCCGCGCCTGCCGTATGCAGGCATAGCAGGGGTGTGCCGCTGCCGGCCTCCTCGACATAGACGCGGTGCTGGCGCCCGCCCAACGGCAGTTGAAGATAGCGGCCGACGATCGGCTCGAAGACGGCGTGGCTGGTGGTCACAGGGACGCTCCTTCGGCGCGCGGGCAGGCCAGCACGTCCTTGAAGTACAGCAGGTGGGACATCAAGGGATAAAGATCCCCCTCGACGCGCAGGCGGCGGAATTTCACGAGCGCCATCAGGTCGTGAAAGCCGGGCGGCGGCTTGGGGCTCCAGAACTGCGCCCAATCGGCGGCAGCGGCGCGCAGGGCGAACTGCCAGCGCGGCATGACAAAGGGGCCGCGGCACACGCCGGTGATGCGGCCCGCCTGCACGGTGATGAGATAGGCAGCCTCGCCGCATTCCAGCAGGAACACCGTGTCCAGATGGCGGCCGCGCCACACCAGCCGTTCCTGCCGGTTTACGGCGTCGGCCAGTTTGTGGAGGATGAAGTCGTCTTCTTGCATTGCAAGGTCCTTGTCACAAAGGCGGAACGTCCAGGCGGAAAATGCCGTCTCCGTCGTCGGCGCGCGGGTAGCGCTCGGCGACGGCCGGGTCGTGGCCGGGCACGATGTGCGCCTCGGAATCCGCCAGAGTCCGGATGCGTGCGTAGCCCTCGAGCATATCGCCAAGATGGAAGATCGCGGGAAATGGGTTGTTGTCCCGAAAATTGCGGTAATAGTGCAGGGCGTCCGAGGCCAGCACCACCCAGCCACGTGCCGTGTGCACGCGCACGACCTGCAGGCCTTGTGTGTGGCCGCCGACGCGATAGACCTCCAGCCCGGGCGCCAGCCGCGCATCGCCATCGTGAAACTGCACACGGCCCGCATACACCTGCCGCACGACGGCCTGCACGTCGTCCACCGAGAAGAAATGCCGCATCGATTCAAAGCACATGTATCGGCCGGTGGCGTATTGCATTTCGGCGTCTTGCAGATGCACCCGGGCGTTTGGGTAGCCCTCGACGTCGCCCGCGTGGTCGTAATGCAGGTGGGTGAGGACGAGGTCGTTGATGTCCGCGGGCGTCAGCCCCAGACGCGCCAGCGCCGCCTCGGGATGCAGCGTGAAAGCGCGCTTGCGGGCCCGCGCCGAGCAGTTGCTGAAGCCCGTATCGACAAGCACGTTGCTCGCCGGGCCACGCAGCAACCAGCAATAGAAGTCCAGCGGCATCGGTCCGTCATGCACGTCCGCGCGCGAAAGGAAATTGTCGACCGCGCGCCGCGTCACGCTGGCGTAACGGATTGCGTAGACCTCGTAGACCGGTAGGCCTGCCATTTCAAGCCGCGTCTCGGTCATTGCTTGACCAGCTTGCATTGGCTTTCGGACAAGGGCATGAACGCTTGGTCGCCCGGCACCGTGCGCACGATCTTGTAGTAATCCCATGGCGCTTTGGAGTCCTTGGGGGACTTGACCTCCACCACGTACGTGTCGTGGATCAGCTTGCCGTCTTCGCGCAGGTGTGCGTTGCGTGCGAAGGCGTCATGGATGGGCATCGCGCGCAGCGTCTTCATAACGATGTCGACGTTGTCCGAGCCGGACTTCTCGACAGCGCGCAGGTAATTGAGCACCGCGGAATATTGGCCTGCCTGCAGCGCCGTGGGCATCTTGCCGGACGCTTTGTGGAACCGCTGGGCGAATGCACGGGTCTCGTCGTCCATGTCCCAGTAGAAGGTTTCTGCGAAGGTCATGCCCTGGCCTGCGTCCAGACCCACGCCATGTACGTCGGTAATGCTCATCAACATGGCTACCAGCTTCTGCTTGCCGGCCAGGCCGAACTCGCGCGCCTGCTTGATCTCGTTCTGCAGGTCGGCACCGGCGCTGGCGAATGCCACGGCGTCGGCCTTGCTGGATTGCGCCGAAAGCAGGAACGACGCGAAGTCGTTGCCGGGGAACGGGTAGCGCGCCGATCCCGCAACCGTGCCGCCGCCTTCCTTCACGAACCGCATGCCATCGCTTTCCAACGAGTGGCCGAAGGCATAGTCGGCGGTCACGAAGAACCACTTCTTCGCGCCGGCCTCGACTAGTGGCAGCGTGCCGACCTTGGCGAGCGCGTAGGTGTCGTAGACCCATTGGACGTTGTTGGGTGAGCAGTCCTCGCCCGTGATGCGGGTGGCGCCGGCGCCAGTCACCATCGTCATGCGGCCTTTCTCGCGCGCAATATTCATCACCGCCAGCGCGACGGCGCTATTGCCCAGCTCCGTCACGACATCGACCTTCTCGCGGTCCATCCATTCCCGCGCTCGGCTGGCGGCGACGTCGGTCTTGTTCAGATGATCGGCCGACAGCATTTCAACGGGCTTGCCCAGCACCTTGCCGCCGAACTCCTCGATGGCCAGACGCGTAGCGAGCACCGAGCCCGGTCCGACGTTGCCGGAATAAGCGCCCGACATGTCGGTCAGCACGCCGATGCGCACAATGCCGTCCGAGATGCCATCGGACGGCTGGGCGTGCGCCGCGCCGGCCAGAGCTGCAACGGCGATTGCGGCGGTGATGTTCTTGTGCATGGTTTTCTCCTTTGGTTGGGATGGCGGCGCGGTCTATCGCCACGCCGCTCGCGTAAGCGCAGGCGGACTACACCTGACTCACGTACTTGACCTGCATGAACTCCTGCAGGCCTTCCACGCCGCCTTCCTTGCCCAGGCCGCTGTCCTTGAAGCCCCCGAAAGGCGTTTCGGGCAACGAGGCTTGGCAGTGGTTGATGCAGACGACGCCACTTTCGATGCGTTCGGAGGCGATGCGCGCGGTGGCGGCATCGCGGGTGAAGACGTAGGACGCCAATCCGAAGGGCAGGCGGTTGGCCTGTTCCAGCGCCTCGTCCATGCCGGTGAACGGCTGCACCAGCGCCATGGGCCCGAATGGCTCCGTGTTCGCGGCCAAGCATTCGGTGGTGACATCGCTCAGCACGGTCGGTTCCCAGAACCAGCCGGGTAGGTCCAGCCGTTGGCCGCCGGCCGCCAGCCGCGCGCCATGATCGAGGGCATCGGCCACCATCGTCTCCATCGCGGCGAGCCGCCGGGGATTGGCGAGCGGTCCCATCTGCACGCCGGCTTCCAGCCCGTTGCCCACGCGCCAGCCGCGTGCACGTTCGGCCAGCCGCTCGACGAAGCGTTCGTACACGCTCTCATGCACCATCATGCGGGTGGGCGACGTGCAGATCTGGCCAGAGTTGCGCAGCTTGGCGGCCAGGATGGTGTCGGCTGCGTGCAGGGGATCGGCATCGCCGAACACCAGCACGGGGGCGTGGCCGCCCAGCTCCAGCGTTGCGCGCTTCAGGCTGGCGGCAGCCATCGTCGCCAGTTGCCGACCGATGGCGGTCGAGCCGGTGAAGGTCACCATGCGCGTGATCGGCGATTCGATCAGTTGCCGGGAGATTTCGCCCGGGTCACCGAACACCATGTTGAGTACGCCCGCAGGCAAGCCGGCATCGCTGAGCGCTCGGCCGATCTCCAGGGCGATCGCCGGCGTCTCTTCGGACGGTTTGATGACGATGGAGCATCCCGCCGCCAGCGCGCCGGCGATCTTGCGCGATGGGGTGATGGCCGGCGCGTTCCAACCCGAGAACGCCGCAACGGGGCCGATGGGTTCAGGGATAGCCATCTGCCGGATGCCCCCCGTGCGGCCCGGAATCAGCCGGCCGTAGGTGCGTCGGGCTTCCTCCGCTCCCCATTCGAACATCTCGGCGGCGGTCGCCACTTCCTTTTCGGATTCCGCCAGGGGCTTGCCCAGTTCGCGAGTGATCAGCCACGCCAGCCGGGGCGTACGCTCGCGCATGAAGGTGGCGGCGCGGCGCAGTATCGCGGCGCGCTCCATCGGCGCCGTGTCGCGCCAGCTGGGAAAGCTGCGGCGTGCGGCTTCCAAGGCCTCGTCGACATCTTCCGCCGAGGCCATCGGCAACTGGCCAAGCACTGCCTGCGTGGCGGGGTCGATCACTTCCAGGCCCGAGCGTTGGCCGGCGGCGACGGCGCGTCCGCCGATGAGCAGAGTCAGTTCGGGGTATTCCATCTAGTCCGCCTTTGCAATGTGGCTGGTCTGCATGACCTGCGCCCAGCGTTCGGTTTGCGAGCCGATGTGCCGGGCGAAATCTTCCGAGGTGCCGGTCATCGGGAACTGGCCCAGCTTGAGCAGCGCGTCGCGCGCGTCGCTGGCGCTCATCACCTTGTTGATTGCGGCGTTCAGGCGTTGTGTGACTGCGGGTGGGACGCCAGCCGGCGCCAGGACGCCGTTCCAGGGTTCGGCCGTGAAGCCGGGGATACTCGCGGCCTGAGCCACCGTGGGCACGCCTGGCGCCACCGCTGACGGCTGCGACGCGGCGATTCCCAACGCGCGCAGTTTGCCGGCCTGAACCTGCGGCATGGCGGCGATGGCGCTCAGGAAGGCCATGTCCACGCGCCCCGCGACGAGATCGGCAATGGCGGCCGAATCGCCCTTGTAAGGAACGTGCGTTATGTCGACATGGGTGGCGCTCTTGAACCATTCGCCCGCAAGGTGGTTCACCGCGCCGCTGCCGGCAGACGCAAAGGTCAGCGCCCCGGGCTTGGCGCGCGCCCCGGCGATCAATGCCTGCACGCTGTCAAACGGCGAGTTTGCCGGCACCACCAGCAGGTACGGATAGCTGGCGACCAACGCGACAGGCTGAAAGTCCTTTAGGACCTGGTAGTCCACCTTCTGCTTGTAGACGGGTTCGATAGACAGTGTGCCGCTGCTGCCCAGCATCAGGGTGTAGCCGTCGGCCGGCGCGCGCTTGACCGCCTGGACGGCCACGACGCCGTTGGCGCCTGCGCGGTTCTCCACGACGACGGGTTGGCCCAGTTCGGCCTCCAGGTGGCGGGCCAGGTAGCGGCCAACGGCATCGGTTGGGCCGCCGGCGGTAAAGCCAATCACAAGCGTGATGGGCTTGGTCGGATAGTCCGCGGCGGTGGCATTGAAGCCGATCGCGGCGGCGAGCAGGGGCAGGGCCCATCTGCGTAGCAGGGGTGTCATGAAAACCTCGAGTATCAGGAGGCGGCGCGGAGCGCCGCGGGCGGGTTACGCGTAGCCGCGCTCAATCAGCTTGACCATCACCGGGTAATACTCCTTGACGAAGCCGGCGGCGCGTGTGCGCTCCAGAAGGTCGTGCGTCAGTTTGGCGGCGCGGGCGTCCACGTCGCCTTGATTCGCCAACTCGAGCGCCAGCAGAATGTCCTTGATGGCGTATTCAGTGGGAAACGTCTTTTCCGGAAAGGCTTGCGGCGCCAATGCCTTCTGGCCTGGGTTACGCAGCACGAAGCTATCGGCCGAGCCCTTGCTGAGCGCGTCAAGCAGCAGAGTGCCGTCCACGCCCGCGCTGCGGCCGATGGTGATGGCCTCGGCTAGCGCATGCACCGTCATGAAGACCACCATGTTGTTCATGATCTTGACGACCTGGCCATTGCCGATGCCGCCGCACAGGAGCACGTCGCTGCCCATGCAGGACAGGTAAGGCAGGACAGCGTCGTAGTCTTCCCGCGTGGCGCCAACGGTGATCATCAGCGTGCCAAGCCGGGCGGCCTCGCGCATGCGCGCCACCGGCGCGTCGATCAGCAGGATGCCGTGGCCGCGCAGCACTTCGGCCAAGCGGCGGGTCCGCGTGACGTCGCTGGTGCTCATGTCCACCACGATGCGCACGCGGCCTGCCGCCTCGACAAGGCCACCCGGTCCGGTGCACACCTGTT
>Ga0209050_1001787_pt1 | contig 21163 bp, 18 predicted proteins | sample Araplavi_mTSA_r2_FD_184276 | JGI IMG/M metagenome (GOLD analysis project Ga0209050, IMG submission 184276) | Arabidopsis root microbial communities from North Carolina, USA - plate scrape MF_Cvi_mTSA_r2 (SPAdes) (version 2) | ecosystem: Host-associated > Plants > Roots > Endosphere | place: USA... | reverse complement strand
CCCGCCACCGGACCAAACACGCCGCTCAGCCGATCGGCCTGGCACAGGGGAGAGTCGGGACCCGCGCCGCGCGCCGTCACGTCCAGGCGCGCCGCAAAGGGCCAGGGGTCGGCCAGAGCCTGCAGATCGGCCTGGCCGGTCACATCGGCCTCGCCCACCTCGTGGCCAACGCGCAGGCTGGCGATGCGCAATTGCGCGCCCTGTTGGCTGGCGGCAAAGGTCGCGTTCAGGTCATTCAAGGTGACGGGCAGCGGCTCGCCGTCCTGGGTGAACTGGAAGTCGCCCAGCGCCAGCCGGTCCACGGCCATAGTCACAGGCAGCTTGGGCAACGTGAAGGGTTCGCTGCTTTCCTCGGCGGGCGGCGTCTCGGGCGAGGACTCCATGTCCACGCGGACCGAGCCGGCGGACAGATTGCGCACATGCAAGAGCCGGTCGCCCAGCGCGCTCCAGCGCACGGACAGATCCAGGTCGTGGATGTCGACGTGCGTGCCGCCGGCCGTCAGCTCCAGACGCCCCACGGTCACTCCGTGCAGCAGCGAGCCGTTCACGTCCAGCGCCTGGCCTTCGAGTTGCTGCGCGGCGGTCGTCAGCAACAGGCGCGTGCCGTTCTGCGAGGCCACCAGCCAGAAGATGAAGCCAGCCGCCAGCGCAACCAGCATGGCAAGGCCGGGCAGCCACCACACCAGCACATGGCGCAGGAATTTACGCACGAACTTCAAAACGCGATCCCCAGCGAGAAATGCAGACGCAGGTCCCGTTCGCGCTGGCCGTAGGCCACGTCCAGGAACAGCGGCCCGGCGGGCGTGCGCACGCGCGCGCCGACGCCGTAGCCTACGGACATCTTCATGTCGCCGAACGATTCGGCGGCATCGCCCGCGTCCACGAACACGCCCATGCCCCAGCGCTCGTCAAAATAATGGTCGTACTCGATGCTGCCCACGAGCAGCGTGGGCGCGCCGACGACAGCGTTGTCGCGGTGCACGCCGATGCTTTGATAGCGATAGCCGCGGATCGACCGCGCACCGCCCGTCCGGAAACCGAAGTCGTCCGGCACCTGCACGTCGCCGTTGGACCACACGCGGCCAACCTCGCCACGGATCGTCAGCACGTCCCATTTACCGAAAGGCCACCATTTCTGGCCGCGCAGCCGCAGGCGCGTGTAGGGCTCGCCGGTATCCAGCGTCACGCCGACACCGCCGCCCACGGAAATCAGGTTGCCCTCGCGCGGATCGTATTTGTTGTCGACATCGCGACGCAGCCATTCGGCCGTGGTGGTGATGGTGGGCAGCGTGTAGCTGTCGCCGCCGTCGATCTTGACGTGGTCTTGCGCCAGCAGCACGCCGTAGCGTGTTTCATATTCGACGCGGCTGTCGCCCGCGCCCTTGCGCTCTTGCGTGCGCGTGGCGCCCAGCGCGTAGCGGGTCACTTCCAGCCCCTGGATGTCGGACCGGTCCGCCAGGATCCCGACGGAATCGCGGTAGCCGCGCTCGGAAGGGGGCAAGAGGATGTCCATGAAAGCGCGCTGGCGCAACCGGTCCACGCCAAAGCCCGTTTCCATGGTGACCGGTTGGCCGAACACGACGTTCTGGCGATACACCGATTCCACCCGTACGCCGGCCTCGTCGTCCACGCCGATCGACGCGGAAAACCGCTTGGGGGGCGCCTCGACCACGCGCACCTGCACCGGCAGCGTGATCTCGCCGTCGGAATCGAATTGCGCCGGCGGCGGGGGCATGCCGCCCGACACCGTGGGATCGCCCGCCGGCGCGGCGGCAGCGGCGTCTTCGGATCCGGGCCCGCGGGCGCGGTCGGAAATGGGATCGGTGGGCTGATCGTTCTGGCTGGGCGGCTCCTGCAGCGAGACGAACGCGCCGCGGAAAAACGCGGTCGATTGCAGGTCCTGCTGCCACTGGTCCAGCCGGTTCTGGTCGAATGCGGCGCCCACGTTGTAGCGCACGTAGCGGTCGATCAGCGTCTCCGGCACGCGCTTCAGACCCTGGGTGTTGAGCTCGCCCATGCGCACCTGCGGCCCGCTGTCGATGGTGACGTGCAGATGCGCCGCCGCGTTGTCCGCGTCGATGTCGGCGCGCGAGGACGTCATGCGCGCCAGCAGGAAGTCGCGCGTGGACACGTCGTCCAGCAGCGTGGCCTTGGCACGGTTCCAGTCGCCGTTGATGAACGGCTGGCCCTTCCTCAAGCTCCAGTCATCGCGCAGCTTCTGCACGCGCTGCGCGTACTCGGGGCGCGTGATGCGGCCGGAGAATTCCAGGTTCACGGATTCGACGGTCGTGCGCTTGCCCGGCACGATCGCGATGTCCCAGGTTTCGCCGCCGATATCCGTACCGGCTTCGAGCGTCACCTTGGGCGAGAAATAGCCCTGCGTGGCCAGCGCCGCCAGCGTCGCGTCGCGCGCGCGTCGGCGCAGGCGGTTGATTTCACCGCCGTCCTGGTCTTCGGCCAGACGCGCGATCGCATCGACCGCCTGGGTGATCGCCTGCAGCGCGGCCGGGGGCACGCCCCCGGGGTCGACAATAACCTCCGGGCGCTTGGCCAACGCCTCGCCCGCCATCATGCAAAGTCCTGCCAATAAGGCGCGGGCAGCCCACCGCATGCGTCAGGTCGGTTGTTGAACGACGATGGAGGGAAACTTTCCGGCCATGTCGCGCGGAAGCGCCGCAACGCCCGCGGCCAGCTTTCGAGCGATCGCACGGTACAGCGACGCGGCTTCGCTGCCCGCGTCCGACACGACGGTCGGCGTGCCGGCGTCGGTCTGTTCGCGAATGGCAAGCGTCAGCGGCAGGCTGCCCAGCCAGGGCGTCTGGTATTGCTCGGCCATGCGCTGGCCACCGCCTTCACCAAAGATGTGCTCGGCGTGACCGCACTGCGAGCAGATGTGGATGGCCATGTTCTCGACTACGCCAAGAATAGGCACCTCCACCTTCTGGAACATCTTCAGGCCCTTGCGCGCGTCCAGCAGCGCCACGTCCTGCGGCGTGGTGACAATGACCGCGCCAACGACCGGCACCTTCTGCGCCAGCGTCAGGGCCACGTCGCCCGTGCCGGGCGGCATGTCGACGATCAGGTAATCCAGGTCGCGCCAATTGGTCTGGCGCAGCAGTTGTTCCAGCGCCTGCGTCACCATCGGGCCGCGCCAGATGGCGGGCGAGTCCGCGTCGATCAGAAAACCGATGGAGTTGGCTTGCAGGCCATGGCCGGTCAGTGGCTCCATGCTCTTGTTGTCCCGGCTTTCGGGACGGCCGGAGATGCCCAGCATCGTCGGCACGCTGGGGCCGTAGATGTCGGCGTCCAGCACGCCGACCGTTGCGCCCTCGGCGGCCAGCGCCAGGGCCAGGTTCACGGCGGTGGTGCTCTTGCCCACGCCGCCCTTGCCGGAGGCGACCGCAATAATGTTGCGCACGTTGGGCAGCGGCTTCAGGCCCTTCTGCACGGCGTGCGCGGCGACCTTCCAGGTGACGGTGACTTGCGCATCGGGCGCGCCGGCTTGCGCCAACGCACGCACGGCGATGTCGCGGATCTGGTCGCGGACGGCGTCGGCGGGGTAGCCCAGCTCCAGCGTCAACGCGACGCGGCCGCCGGCCAGTTGAATGTCACGATCTTTTACAGAAACGCCCAAATCCAAACCGGTATTCGGGTCTTGCGCGGCGCGCAGTGCGGCGCGGATGTTTTCTATCGTTATACTCATGTCACTATGGTTCCGTAGGCAGCGCGGCGTCTGCGGGCCGCCATCCCCTAAAGGATAGCGGATACACGGGAACCTTTCGCTGCGTTTTGCATCCGACCATTCATGACCAACACACTTATCCGCTTCTTTCGTGCCGTCTTATTCGCCGCCCTGGCCTTGATCGGCATGGCGATGGCGCTGGTGTTCATGCTTTCCACGGCATTCGCCGTGGCGATCCTTTATGTGGTCGCCAAGGTGCGCGGCAAGCCCTTCGGCGTTCGCGCCTATTGGAGCCAGCGCCAAGGCGCCCGCCCTGGACCCTTCCAGTCCGCCACTGCCCCGTTCGCCACGCAACCGCGTGGCGATGTGATTGACGTCGAGGCCCGCGAAATCCGCTGACGGCGGTTTTCAACCTGGCTTGCGCGTGATTGCGCGCAAGCCGGCCAATGCGTGCTGCGCTGAAATCGCGCTCATCGCCTGGCCACGCTTCCCTCAACCCGCCTGATTCGCGTCACTGCGATGGGCGGGTTGTGTACTTTCCGGGACCATCTCCGGAACCCTGTCCGGGACCTCATCCGGGGCCGCATCAGCGGCAGGCGCGCGCGCTTGCCCTAAAATGGCCGGCCAAATCCCTTTTCCCCTCAACCTCAGTCGACAACCATGTCTCGCACCCTCTTTGTCACCACTGCGCTGCCCTACGCCAACGGATCTTTCCACATCGGCCACATCATGGAGTACATCCAGGCCGATATCTGGGTTCGTTCGATGCGAATGGCGGGCCACACGGTGCACTTTGTGGGCGCCGACGACGCGCACGGCGCGCCGATCATGCTGAAGGCCGAAAAGGAAGGCATCACGCCGCAGGCGCTGGTTGCGCGCTACGCGGCCGAGCGTCCGCAATACCTGAACGGTTTCCACATCCGTTTCGACCACTGGCATTCCACCGATTCGGCGGAAAACGTCGCGCTGTCGCAGGACATCTACCGCGCGCTCAAGGCCCAGGACCTGATCGAAACGCGCTCCATCGAGCAGTTCTACGATCCGGTCAAGGGCATGTTCCTGGCCGACCGCTACATCAAGGGCGAGTGCCCCAAGTGCCACGCCAAGGACCAGTACGGCGATTCCTGCGAGGTCTGCGGCGCGGTGTATGCGCCCACCGAACTGATCAATCCGTACTCCGCGCTGACGGGCGCCACGCCCGTCCTGAAGTCGTCCGACCACTTCTTCTTCAAGCTGTCCGATCCGCGCTGCGTGGAATTCCTGCAGCAGTGGACCACGGGTTCCAACAAGGCAGGCGCCAAGCATCTGCAACCTGAAATGCTGGCCAAGACGCGCGAATGGCTGGGCGGCGAAGACGGCGAGGCCAAGCTGGGCGACTGGGACATCTCCCGCGATGCGCCCTATTTCGGAATCGAGATCCCGGACGCGCCGGGCAAGTATTTCTACGTCTGGCTGGACGCGCCGGTCGGGTATCTGGCGTCGCTCAAGTCCTATTGCGCGGTCAAGGGCATGGATTTTGACGCCTTGCTCGACCCCAACGGCGACACCGAACAGGTCCACTTCATCGGCAAGGACATCGTGTACTTCCACGCCCTGTTCTGGCCCGCCATGCTGAAGTTCGCCGGCCGCAAGACGCCGGACGCGGTCAACGTGCACGGCTTCATCACCGTCAGCGGCGAAAAGATGTCCAAGAGCCGCGGCACCGGCATTTCGCCGTTGCGCTACCTGGAACTCGGCATGAACGCCGAATGGATGCGCTACTACATCGCCGCCAAGCTGAACGCGCGCGTCGAAGACGTGGACTTCAATCCCGAGGACTTCATTGCCCGGGTGAACAGCGATCTGGTCGGCAAGTACGTCAACATCGCCAGCCGCGCCGCCAGCTTCATCACCAAGCATTTCGACGGCGTCCTGGGTTATTCCGGCGACACCAGCGCGTTGTCCGCTGAATACGCCGAACAGGCCGAGTCCATCCGCGCCGCATTCGAGGCCCGCGAGTACAACCGCGCCATCCGCGAGATCATGGCTTACGCCGACCGCATCAACCAGGCGTTCGACACCGCGCAGCCGTGGGTGCTGGCCAAGGGCATCGCCACCGCCGACGACGCGCAGAAGGCCGCGCTGCAGGACATCTGCTCGCGCTCGCTGGCCGGCTTCAAGGCGCTGTCGGTGATGCTGGCGCCGGTGCTGCCCCAGCTGGCCGAACGCGTTGCCCTGGAACTGTTCGGCGCGCAGGCGCCCTTCACCTGGGCCGATGCCTCGGTCCTGCCGCAACGCGTGGCGCCGTTCAAGCACCTGATGCAGCGCGTCGAACCGCAGATGCTGGAAGACCTGTTCGAGCCGCCCGCCGCGCCCGTCGTGGTGCCCGGCGGCGAGCCGCTGGCCGAGACCATCTCCATCGACGACTTCGCGCGCGTCGACCTGCGTATCGCGCAGATCGTCAATTGCGAGCACGTCGAAGGCTCGACCAAGCTGCTGCGCCTGACGCTGGACGTGGGCGAAGGCCGCCACCGCAACGTGTTTTCGGGCATCAAGTCGGCCTACAAGCCGGAAGACCTGGTCGGCAAGCTGACCGTCATGGTCGCCAACCTGGCGCCGCGCAAAATGAAGTTTGGCGTGTCCGAAGGCATGGTGCTGGCCGCCAGCCATGCGGATGAAGCCGTCGACGCCGGCATCTACGTGGTGGAGCCGTTCCCCGGCGCCAAGCCCGGCATGCGCGTGCGCTGAACCGCGTCACTGCCAATGCAAAGCGCCCGCAAATGCGGGCGCTTTTTTGTTTCTGCGGGAAATCCGATCAGGCGTTGCTGGGCGCCAGCGCCGGGTCGAGCGAGACGCGCTCGTCGAACACGAAGCACTTGCCTTCATAGCCGGGGCCGCCCGTTTCCTCGAAGTATTTCAGAATGCCGCCGTCGAGCTGGTAGACGTTTTCGATGCCGGCCTCGTTCATGAAGATGGCGGCCTTTTCGCAGCGGATGCCGCCCGTGCAGAAGCTGACGACGGTCTTGCCCTCGAGTTGCGCCCGGTTTGCCTCGACCGCGGCGGGAAACTGCGTGAAGCGGTCGATGCGCCAGTCGATGGCGTTCTTGAACGTGCCTTCGTCCACCTCGAAGGCGTTGCGCGTGTCCAGCATGACCACGGGCCGGCCATTGTCGTCCACGCCCGCCGCCAGCCACCGCGCCAGCGTGTGCGCATCGACGCCGGGCGCGCGGCCCGCTGCCGGCCGGATGGCAGGGTGGTTCATGCGGATGATCTCGCGCTTGATCTTGACCAGCAGCTTGCGGAACGGCACGTCGTTGCTGTGGCTGAATTTGACCTCCAGGTCCGCGAACCGCGCATCGGCGCGCAGGCCCAGCAAAAAGGTGTCGATGCCGCCGGCCGCCCCCGCGAGGAACAGGTTGATGCCTTCCCCGGCCAGCAGGATCGTGCCCTTGAGCCCGGCGGCGCCGGCCTCGGCGAGCAGGCGCTCGCGCAACGCAGGCAGGTCATCCAGCGGAACGAATTTGTAAGCGGCGATATTGACGACGGAAGTCATGGCAAAGCGATAGAAAACAGGCGGCGAAGCCCGTAATCATAATCGCTGGGCGGTTTGCGCCGCAGAAGGGAGTGCCGCTGGGCGGCCGGTGCCCAGACCGCGCACCGCCCAGACCGCCTGCCGTCCCTAGCGGGTGACGACCTGCTGCTCGACCACCGCGTCCAGCACCCAGCGCAGCGGGGCAGCTCCCAAGGTGGCATTCGGGTCATTGATCTCGACCACGCGCAGGCGGTAGTGCACGCCGGGCTGGAAATTGAACCCCGTGATCTCGCCCGGCCAGGCCTGCCAGGGCTGCGAGGCGCTGTCCCGCACCTGATAGCACATGCCGCGGCCACCGGCCGTGTCGCAGGGCACCCGCTCGGCGTTGACGTAGACCAGCTTGGTGGGGCCGCGCTGGCCGCCCGCCACGGGATCCGCGCGGCGCCCGAAGTCCAGCGTGTCGCCGGTGCTGAGCTTCCACGTCATGCGTTGCGGATTGTTGGCGTTATCGAAGGAACTGGCCGTGATCCGGGTGAGCGACGCCAGGAAATCGTGCTCGAGCGCCATCGTCTGCGGCGCACAGGCCATGCGGGTCGACACCGGGTCGGCGCGCACAATCAACTGGCCATTGGCGATGGTGTACGGCGCGTTGTAGGTATTGCATCCGCTGAATCCCATCATCCGGGGCGAGCCCTGGTCGTGGATGAACGCGGCCGTGATCGGGCGCGTGGAGGGCGACGGATGCGGCACGGGGCGCAGCGCGCCGCCGGGCAGCGTCCAGCGCGCCAGGTCCCAGTTCGTCTGCACCAGGATGTCGGAAGCCGAGGCCGGCTGGAAACGCGGATCCTGGCCATCGGCCGCGCGCATCGGCGGCGACGAGCAGGCAACGAGACCCGCGCACAGCAGGCCGGACGCCAGGCGGCGCTGGAAAAGGAATGAGCGCATGCAGGTCTCTCGGATCGTTCAGCGAAGCGGGAATCAGGGGGTCGGCGGATCCTGGCGGCGCTCGAACTCCAGCACGTCGCCACCCCGCAGATTGAACGTCAGGTGACGCGGCGCGCCGCCGCTGTCCAGCGTGAACGTGTCGATGGCGCGCAGCGCGCGCAGGTAGTCGGCTTCCAGCTTTGCGCGCTCGGGCGGCACGCAGGCCATGCGCGTGGTGGCGGGCGCGTCGATGACGAGCTTGTTGCGCTCGAGCTTGTACGTGCCCGTGTAACGGTTGCAGCCGGAGAATCCGTTGACCTGGTATTGCTTGCCCTGCGCAAGAAAGGTCAGGCGGATGGGCTCGCCGTTGTCCCCGTGCGGGATGTCGCGCAGCTGGCCACCGGGTTGTGCCCAGCGGACCAGTTCCCAGCTCGTCTGCGCCAGCGAATCCTTGCTGGTGGCCGCGCTGGCCGCAGCGGCGCCTTCGGGACGCGCGCCGCCGGTCATGCCGGCGCATCCGGCCAGGGCCGCGGTCAACAGTCCCAGGCAGAGCATTCTGCTGGGCGTGGACATGAAATTGGGCATGAGCAAGCCTCCAATTGATGCGTATCGTCGTAATGTAACCGGCCCGTGCGTCATCACGCGATTTTCTCCGTCCGTCAGCCGTATCCAAAAGATGCACGATTGAGCCGGAGGTTCTAGCTCCGATGAACGCGGGTTCTGCATCGAATGCCGCATGGCGGGGGTAGGTGGCCGCGAGCAGAATCAATGACAGTTGATGACTCCGGCCTAAAAAGTAATACAGGGAAAGAGGAGCGGAGCCCGCGACAACCGCATGCGCAGTGTCCGGCCCATCGGGGCTGAGAACAATATCGACCGGGGAGATGCGCGATGGGCTTCTTGAGAACCTTACTGGCATTGTCAGTGGTGCTGGACCACCTGGGCGGCGGCTACGCCGATCAGCTTGTCGGCGGCAGGCTTGCCGTGCAGCTCTTCTATGTGATTTCCGGCTTCCTCATTTCCTACGTGCTGACGGCGACGGACCATTATCAGGGCGCCACGGGCAAGTTCTACGCCAATCGTTTCCTGCGGCTTTTCCCGATCTATCTGGCGGTGGCGGCCCTGACCCTGACGGCCCACATCGTCAGCGGCGGCTCGTTCTTCCGCATCTACGAAGCCCTGCCCTTCAGCGCCGAAGTCTTCCTGTTCCTCTCCAACCTCTTCATCTTCGGCCAGGACTGGCTGATGTTCTTCGGCATCCGCGATTCGGCGCTGGCCTTCACGGGCAGCTTCGCGAACAGCGACGTGCCGCTCTACAAGGGTCTGCTGGTGCCGCAAGCGTGGACGCTTGGTGTGGAAATGAGCTTCTACCTGGTTGCGCCCTTCATCCTGCGCTCGCCGCGCCGGTTGCTGGCGCTGCTGGCCGCCTCGCTGGCCCTGCGCGCGATCCTGATCTGGACGGGGGTCGGCCGCTCGGATCCTTGGACCTATCGCTTTTTCCCCACGGAGCTGGCGCTGTTCCTGATCGGTTCGCTGTCGCATCAGGTGTTGCTGCCGCGCATGAAGGCCTGGACGCAGCGCGTGAAGCGACTGCCCGAACTGGGCACCGGCATCCTGTTCCTGTATACGGTTGCGCACTTCTCGATCGGCATCAACCCCACCGTGCGCGATGGCCTGGCGGTCCTGCTGTTTGCCGCACTGCTGCCGCTGGCATTCCTGTTCCAATCGCGCCACAAGCTGGACAAGGCCATTGGTGAACTCAGCTATCCCCTGTACATCTGCCACATGCTGGTCATCATGGCGTTCAGCTGGCTGATGCACGATGTGCAGGAGCATCAACCCATGCTGTTCGCCGCCATGGCCATCACGGGATGCATCGGGGTCTCGGCGGTGCTGAACTACCTGATTGCGGATCCCGTGGAACGCCTGCGCAGCCGCCTGCGCACCGATCCCCGCGGCACCGGCGCCATCGCGCCCGCCGATGTCCGCCCGCGCCCGCAGGTTCCTGCGCAACCGATGGGGACTATTCGCCGCGTGCCTTGATGTAAGCGCCCAGCACCAGCTCGATCTGCCGTTTTTCCTGGTGCGAAAGCCGGGCGTAGGCCGCGTAGGAGATGGTTTCGAAGGGCCAAGCGGGCGGGTCGGGGATTTCGCCCAGTCTGCCCGCAGCAACATGGCCGGACGGCGTGTCGAGCATGGGCCCTTCGCCGGTACTCAGCCACAGGGGGTTGACGCGCAGGGCGCGCGTCAGCTTGATGAGCGCCTCGCTGGACGGCTGCTGGCGCTGTCCGCTTTCGTAGTTGCCAATAGCGCTTTGCGACAGGTTGCTTGCGACCGCCAAGTCTTTTTGAGTCCACCCCTGAAGCATTCTTGCGTTGCGCAGACGATGGCTAAACGTGTCCAATCGATCAACCTGAGACATTAATTTGTATGGTTTTTTTGGATTAAAGCATTTCAAATCCGCGGCCAAATAAAGGGATTAGACCCCAATTTCCGGGCTAATTCATAAATCGCCGCTTGGCCCCCCTGGCCTTGCGCGCATGCTGCCGCGCGCCATCGCTTCACGCCGCAGTCCGCCCCGTTAAAAGTCATATCTTTCATCGGCTTGCAGCGCCTTGCCCGCCCATCCCACCGCTGCCGTCGCGCGACGTTGCAGCAAAATCGGAGCAAAAAAAGCCGCATGAGTTTATGGGCAGAAATCGGCCGAAAGGGAAAATAATGTATCGGTAATACATAATATTTTTCTGACGCAAATCGGGGATCAAACGCTGTTTCAATGGATGCCGGGCTATTTCCCCCTGGACGACTGTTACCGTCCGAAACCATAGAAACGTATCTTCACAAAAAAACACGCCCGTGTTTAAATGCAACACAGGCGTGACTCTGGAACGACAAGCGCCGCAACGGCCGGAAACGGCATGGCTCTGCCAGACGTCCGGCTTTTTCAAGGCGCCAGCGCCCCGTCGCGGCGCCTCATTGGAAGCATCAATGAACAACACGCTGGATGTCATTTTTCTTGGCAATGACGACGCCAGGCATGCCAGACTCGTCGAGTCCCTTTCCCACCTGGGATTCAACGTCCGCCGCTGCCACGATCTCGTGGATGTCTACGACCGATTTTCCCGCCGGCCCAGCCCGCTGGTCGTCCTGGAAGCCCCGCTTACCGATGTGCACAACGCCGCCGTGCGGCTGCGCGCCATCGATCGCAGCCTGGGCATCGTAGCCATCGCCCCATTCACCGATTCCGAAAGCCGTATCCGCACCTTGCTCTGCGGCGCGGACGCCTGCCTGCCGCCGGACGTGACCGGCCTGGAGCTCGCGGCGGTGCTGCAGGCGCTGGTGCGACGCGCGGTCGGACTGGACGGCATGGAGCCGGGTGCCGGCACGGAAGCCATTGAAGAACCGGCCCAGGAAGGCTGGCGGCTGGCAAACAAGGGATGGACGCTCATCAGCCCCAAGGGCCGGACGCTGGGCCTGACGACCGGTGAACGCGATTTTCTGTCGCGGCTGGTGAAGTCGCCCGACCGCAAGATCAGCCGCGACGCCTTTCTGGCCGATGGCGCGGACGAAGCCGACAGCGGCATCACGCGCCGCCGCTTCGTGGATGTGATGATCAGCCGCCTGCGCCGCAAGGCCGCGGCCAATCAGATGACGCTGCCGATCCGCGCGGTCCACGGATGGGGCTACATGTTTGCAGCCGACATCACGCTGGATCTGGACTATCGGGTGTCAACGCCAACCGCGCGCACGGACGGGCAACAAGCCTGGCGCAGCGAAGAAGCGGAGGCGAACGCGTCTGCCTGAAATCGCCCGGCGCAAGACCGCCAGGCGAAAAAAACGCGGCGCTGCCCCCGAAGGGTAAGACGCCGCGCTAAAACAACACGTGAACCCGGAGTCATCGGCCGGCACCGATGCCTTCTACCTGGATCACGCGATTCCAACATTCGTGCCTCATACTACTCACGCACGGTCCGACCGTGGCCTGCGCCGGGTCTCTAGTCCCTGCACGGGCTGCAACGTGATCAACGCCTGGCAATGCGTCCACCCGTGCTGCTGGGGGGCGTTACTGCCATATCGGCGGTGTTCCTTCCGGATAGCCGCCTGATGAGGAAAGTTTAGGACCTCGGACGCGTTTCCAGTAATTCTTTGTTGATAGTCTTCCATACCAGATTGATATAGCAAGCCCCTCCCCTCCATGCCCCTGCCCCAGCCATCCCTGCGCCATCGCCTCCGCAAGATACTGGCGTTTTTCCCGCCAAACTGGTGCCTTGCCATCCTGGTGGCGCTGGACGGATACGCGTTCATGCACCCGGTGCTGCGCGAAGTCCGTGCCCGCGAGTATTCGTTCTGGCTCGCGCTGGACAACTGGCACGAGATCATGCGCGTGGTCGGTCTGCTGGAGATTCCACGCCTGGTGCTCGGCGTCGGTTTGCAGGTGATTGCGCTGGGCTTGATCCTGAAGGCGCGCATCGCGTGGGCGTTCTCGCTGGTGCTGCTGATCGGTATCGGCACGTTCGCCATCCTGGGCGACGGGGGCCGCGCGGGGCTGGGCATCTACACGCTGGTCCTGGTGATTGCGCTGGTGGCGTACTGGCGGCGCTTTGACCGCGCCAGCGTGACGGCCGGGTCGCTGTTTGCGCTGGTCAGCGTGCTGTCGCTGATGATCTACGCGGTGTTCGGCACGCTATACCTGGGCAACGAATTCAACCCGCCGATTCTGGACGCCGGCACCGCGCTGTACTTCTCGATCGTCTCGATGTCCACGGTGGGCTACGGCGACATCGTGCCGCATAGCGGCACGGCGCGCCTGTTCACGGCGTCGATTATCATCCTCGGCATTACCGTGTTCGCCACCTCCGTCAGCGCGATCGCCGGACCGGTGATCGGCGGCAATCTGAAACGGCTCGTCAAAGGCAGGTTTTCTTCGGCCATGAGAAAAAACCACATCATCATCGCCGGCGCGACGCCCCTCGCGCTGAGCGTCTACCAGGGCCTGCGCAGCCGCAACGAAGAAGTCACCGTCGTCGTCCCAACGGGCATGGCGCACGACTATCCCGCCGCCGCCGACCTGATCGAAGGTGATCCCTCCAGCGTGGACGTGCTGCACGTGGCGGGCGTCGCGCGAGCGCGTTATGTGCTGGCGCTGCGCGACGACGACGCGGAAAACGCATTCATCGTGCTGGCCGCAAAGGAAGCGACCGGCGCGGACGGCGCCAAGACGGTCGCGCTGGTCAACACCAGCAAGCATCTGGAGAAGATCCGCCGGGTGCAGCCCGATCTGGTGTTTTCGGTGCAACTGCTGGGCGCGGAAATGCTGACGCGCGCGATCAACGGCGAACCCATGGACAGCCAGGCCATCACGGACCTGTTCTTTGCCAAGCCGTCATCCAACGCCAAGACCACTTGAACGCGATTGCGGCTCGCCGACCGGTGCGTTCGGTGGCACGTGCCCGGCGTACCACGTCACAAACTGATCCGACGGCATGGGCCGTGCAAACAGGTAGCCCTGGATGAACGCGACGCCGCGCCCGGTGAGATAGCGGAACTGCAGATCCGTCTCAACGCCTTCGGCCAACACCGCCAGGCCCAAACGATGCGCAAGCGTGATGATCACGTCCAGCACCGGCGCGTCTTCGCCGGTGGGTTCGATGGCATGCACGAAGCCCTTGTCGATTTTCAGGTAATCCACCGGAAAGCGCTGCAGATACGACAGCGAGCAGTGGCCGGTGCCGAAGTCGTCGATGGCAACACGCACCCCCTGCTCACGCAGCGCGTCGATGTTGCGCCGCGCCTGGCCGTCATCAGTGATCAGGCTGCGTTCGGTGATCTCCAATACCAGGGTCGGGTCACGATGGGCGATATTGGCGGCGAAGCGCTCAACGTCGGTGGTGAACTCGGCGCATGACAAATGCTCGGCGGCGATGTTGACTCCGACGTGAAACCCCGGCGGCGTGGTCCAGCCGCGCATGTCGCGTTCGATCAGCGTAAACAGATGGCGCGTCAGCGGGGCGATCATGCCATCGGCCTCGGCCGCGGCAATGAAGACGTCCGGCCGCACGGATCCGACCCCGGGCCGCTCCCAGCGCAGCAGCGCCTCGACGCCGCTGCATTGGCCCGTTGCGTGACCGTACACGGGTTGGTAATGCACCCTGAATTCATCTGCCCGGATCGCGCGGCGCAACTGCTCTTTGAAGGAACGGCGGTTCGCCTGCTGGCGGTAAGCGACCACGGCCAGGCCGAATCCAAGCAGTGCGGCGGCAGGCAGGTAGGTCATCATCAATTGCTGCCACGCCTGCACGACGGCTTCAGCCGGCGCATTGACGCGAATGGTCAGCGGTGTGGGCCCATCGTGGCCCGTGGTCTCGTGGTAGACCAGCTCGCGCGACGCCCCCGCCGCACCCTTGAAATCATTGTGGATGAACGCCCCGCCCTCGCCTACCTGCAGTTCGATGCGGTAATCGCGCAGGCTTGCCACAGCGTCCAGCAGATCCTGTACGTACCGTCCGTCGACCACCACAACGCCGCTGCGTCCCTCGGCGCCGGGCCGGCCCAGCAGGATCGCCGGCCGTTCGGGCGCCAGCGGCGAGCCGGTCACGGTAAAGCGCCAGCGGTCGGGCGGCAGATCGGATACCCACTTGCGAAACTCAGAGACCGGGTAGTCGATCTTGCCGACGGCCGACGAACAATAGATGCGATCGCCGCGTACCAGGAACAGGGACCGCAGATACGGGTTCAGTGCGCCCCAGCGTTGCAGGTCGGGCAGCGCTTCGTCGCACGACAGCGCCGTCAGCGCCGCCACCCGGTCCGCCAGCGTCCACGTCTGCGTCAGGACGTGCTGCGTCTGCACCCGCACGATGCGCGCGGCCGACTCGGCTTCAAGGCGCTGTTCCTTCTGCGCGTGCCACCACGTCCAGGCGACGCAGGCGATCACCGGCAGCACCAGCGCCAAGGCCACGGGCAGATAACGCCACGAGGGAACACGATCCATCAGGCCTGATGTCGGCAAGGGGTCTCCGCGGCAGTGGGGGCCATTAGTACAGCTGCATCGTTGCGATGGGACACCATGTGCGGCGCTGCGTCAAGAACTGCGTGTGCGCTTGCGCCTTGCGCAAGGTTTGCGTCCGCAACGCTGGCCGTACCGCCGCTCGCTGGGCTATCGTTGACGGGCAAGCCCCTCTGCCGACGGCATGAGGCTCGTGTGTATTCGTTTCCCCTTAGCACGCCATTTACAAGGACGGATGATGAAGAAAGCAAATGCCTCCCTGCCCGCCGGCCTGACCGGCGCCAACGTCGCCTTCTGCCAGCGTCTGGCCCAGCTTGCGCAGGAAAGCCAGCAGCGCTGGCTCGAAATGGGCCAGCGTCTGGCCGGCGACAGCTCCGGCCAGGTCCTCTCCGCCCTCTCCCCCTTGAACCCCACCGCCAACTGGCAGGATGTCATGCCCGCCATGGGCGAACTCGCGCGCAAGCGCTGGCAGGCGCAACTGGAAGCCAGCCAGGCCCTCACGCACGCCGCGCTGCAGGAACAGGCCACCATGGCCGCCGGCGTGGGCGAAGCGATGTGCGAATGGTTCAAGCAGGCCAACAGCGCGGCCGCCGACAACTCGCCCTTTGCGCAGATGTGGTCCACGATGACCAACCAGATGGCGGCCGCCTGCGCGGCCATGCAGGACGCCCACCAGCAGGGAGGCCGTCATGACCGCTAAACGAACCGCCCTCATCACGGGCGGGACGGGCTGCCTGGGCCGTGCCATCGCCGTCGCGCTGCACGATGCGGGCCACGACGTCATCGTCACCTACCATTCCAGCGAGACCGCCACGCGCGAATGGATCAAGGAAGAGGCCGCCAAAGGCCGCACCTTCGCCATGTACAAGGTCAACGTGGCGGACTTCGACGCCTGCCAGGCGCTGGCGCGCAAGCTGGAAGAAGACGGGCGCCAGATCGACATCCTGATCAACAACGCCGGCATCACGCGCGACGCCAGCCTGCGCAAGATGAGCGCGCAGAATTGGGCCGAGGTCATGCACAGCAACCTGGACTCCATGTTCAACATGACGCAGCCGCTTTGCGGGCCGATGGCGGATCGGGGCTGGGGCCGCATCGTGAACATTTCTTCGGTGAACGGCAGCAAGGGTGCATTCGGGCAGACCAACTACGCGGCCTCCAAGGCGGGCATCCACGGCTTCACCAAATCGCTGGCGCTGGAAGTCGCCCGCAAGGGCGTGACGGTGAACACCGTGTCGCCCGGTTATCTGGCCACGCGCATGGTGCAGGCCGTGCCGCCGGAGGTCATGCAGGAAAAGATCCTGCCGCAGATCCCCGTGGGACGGCTGGGCGAGCCCGATGAGATCGGCGCGCTGATCGCGTTCATCTGCAGCGACGCGGCCGGGTTCATGACAGGCAGCAACGTGGCCATGAACGGCGGGCAGCATATGTATTGAAGGCGGCGGCCAGCGCTGCGCGCGCTGGTCGGCCGCTTCCCTTTGATTAATGTCCCGCAACACCGACCTCCTCCTGACCGCGCTCGCCCCCACGATCTGGGGCAGCACCTACGTCGTCACCACGCTGATGCTGCCGCCGGGCTATCCGCTGACGGTCGCCATGCTGCGCGCCCTGCCCGCGGGCATCCTGCTGATGTTGTGGGTCCGTGCGCTGCCGCACGGCATCTGGTGGCTGCGCGTGTTCGTGCTTGGGGCGCTGAATTTCTCGGTGTTCTGGGCGTTGCTGTTTGTCGCCGCGTACCGCCTGCCGGGCGGGGTGGCGGCCACGCTCGGTGCGATCCAGCCGCTGGTTGTGATCGCGCTGGCCCGGTTGCTGCTGGGCGCTCCGGTGCGCGGGCTGTCCGTGGTGGCGGCGTTGACGGGCCTGGCTGGCGTGGCGCTGCTGGTGCTGACGCCCAAGGCTGCGCTGGACCCCGTCGGCGTTGCAGCCGGGTTGGGCAGCGCGGCATCCATGGCGCTGGGCACCGTGCTGAGCCGCCGGTGGCAACCGCCTGTGTCCGCGCTGACCTTCACGTCGTGGCAATTGACGTCGGGCGGCATCCTGCTCGTGCCCGCAGCGCTGCTGGCCGAGGCGCCGCTGCCGACGTTCACGCTGGTCAACGTCATGGGCCTGGCTTGGCTGGGACTGATCGGCGCGGCGCTGACCTATGTGCTGTGGTTCCGCGGGGTGGCGCGGCTGGAACCCGCTGCGGTGTCGTCGCTGGGCTTTCTGAGTCCGCTGTCCGCCACGGTGCTGGGGCGGGCGATCCTGGGCCAAAGCCTGTCGCCGCTGCAATTGGCAGGCATGGGGGTGGTGGTGGGCAGCGTCTGGCTAAGCCAGCGCGCGCAACGTCAAACCGTGCCAGCGGTAGCGCCGCGGGCCGCGCGCTGAGCCTCATATTTGTAACGCGCGGCCCCCACCCTGTACGGCAGATTTATTGCGGGTGAGGCGCCCCGCGCGCCGCCTCCATCTCTGCCCGCAACGACATCGCATCCGGCCGCATGGGCAGCGCCAGCCGCCCTTCGCGGTCGATGGCGCCCCATTCTCCGCCCGTGGCGTAACTGTGTTCGCCGTCGCGCGTGCGTTCGATGCGGCAACCCTTGCACACCGCGGCGAGACCGCCCTCGAAGCGGTCGACCCAGTCGTAAGGCGTGGCCAGCACGCGGTTGAGTTGCCTGTCGTAGTAGGCCATGCCGCCCGCCCACGGTCCGCGCGTCAGGCCTTCCTCGAAATCGTCGGCGCCGTTATCGAACGTGACCACGGGGACGGCGCGTCCGTCGGGCCGCACCCAGTGCCACGAGCCATTGGCCGTTGCGGGTGACAGGCCATCCTTGCTGAAATCCATGCGCGCCATGACGGCGGGACGGAACTCGACGCCACCGTTTGTGGCGCGGGCGCAGTGCTGGACGTGTTCGAGGGAGCCTTCCGCTTCCTTGTCCGCAAAGAAGCACGGAAGGTCGTATTCAATGGCAGGGCCCGAGGTCAGGGCCAGCGAGGTAAGCAAGGCGGCAATCAGCATGCGGGGCATCCTAGCATGGCGGATTCGCGCTCATCCGCCCGTCTGATGCCCGGCAAATCCCGTCGGTCTTCAGAAATCCTCAAAGGCTGAGAGAAGCCGCGCGACCGCCTGCCGCCTCAATTCGCCGTGGCGCCAGAGTCCTTGACCGCCTTCGCCCACGCCGCGATCTCGGTCTGGATGAACTTGCCGAATTCGGCGGTGTTCACGCTGGAGGCGCGCGCGCCCTCTTCCAGCAGGCGCTGCTTGACCTCGGGCGAGGCCAGCGCGCCGGTCAACGCCTGATTCAGCTTGGCCACCACCGCGTCCGGCGTACCGGCCGGCGCAACGATGCCGTGCCAGGACACCGCCTGGAAGCCAGGCAAGCCGGATTCGGCCATCGTCGGCACGTCGGGCATCGCGGACGAACGCTCGGGCGACGTCACGGCCAATGCGCGCAGCGTGCCCGCCTTAACGTGTGGCAGGACGCCCGGAATGGTGGTGAACATGAAGTCGATCTGGCCGCCGATCAAGTCCGTGATCGCGGGGCTGCCGCCCTTGTACGGCACGTGCGTGAACTCCAGCTTGGCTTCGCTCTTGAACATCTCGCCCGCCAGGTGTCCCGGCGTGCCGGCGCCCGCCGAGCCCATGTTGGTCTTGTCGCCCTGCGAACGGATGAACGCGATCAGCTCCTGCACGTTCTTGGCCTTGACGTTGGGACCGACGACCAGCACGTTCGGCACGGTGGCCAGCAGCGTGACGGGCGTGAAGTCCTTGACCGCGTCGTACGAAATGCGCGAGTACAGCGACGGGTTGATGCCGTGCGTGCTGGCGGTGGCCAGCAGCAACGTGTAGCCGTCCGGCGCGGCCGAAGCCACCTGCTTGGCGGCGATGGTGCCGTTGGCGCCGCCCTTGTTGTCGATCACGATCGTCTGGCCGAGCGTCTTGGCGGCTTCGGCCGCCACGGTGCGGGCCAGGATGTCGGACGTCCCACCCGCCGAATGCGGGACGGCCAGCGTGATCGGCTTGGCGGGAAAGGTCTGGGCGTGCGCCGCCGGCAGGGCCGGGGTCAGACAGGCGGCCAGCGCGCAGCGCGCCAGCAAACGAGTGCGGAACATGGGAGTCTCCAGGGTTGTGGCCGGCTGCGGCGCCTCGAGCGGGCGCCGTCAGGCCGGCGATAAGGCCGGTCCGGTCAGTCCGAACCGAGCTGCAGCTTGTTGGGCTGGCGTTTTTCGATGGACCACTTCAAGAGCGCGGCCGAGCGGTAGATGCCATGGGCGAACTTGCCGTAGGGCAAGGTCAGGAACAACGCCATCACGACGCCAAGATGGATCGCCAGCAGCAGCGCCATCGCGCTGCCGTCGCGGCCGGCCAAGAGCGCCAGGCCCGTCGCGCTGGTCAGGAACAACAGCACGATGAACCCCCGGTCCATCGGTTTCTGCACCGCGTCGCCCTGCAGGGGATGGCGCTTGACATTCAGCCACAGCAAGCCGGCTGGCCCGATCAAGAGGCCAATGCCGCCCGCGGTGCCCAGCAGCACCGGCGCGCTCAGAATCGGATACGGCGCCTGCTGGTCCAGCAGATAGTGGTAAAGCGTGGCGACACACGTGGCTGCGAAACACAGCATGAAGCCGTAGAACGTGAAGTGGTGAAACCGCCGGCGCCACAGCGTGAAGGCGTCGTCGGCGTTGTTGCAACCCTTGCCGTGGCCGCCGTCCAGATAGCGCAGGCGCAGCGCGTCGTGCGCCGCCTCGGCCACCGCTGCGCCGGATGCCGCCCCCGGGCTGACGTTGCGCCAGAACCGCGTCACGCCCACCGCCAGCGCCAGCATCGAAAAGCCGAACACCACGCCAAACATCAGCGCCAGCGTGTTGTGCGGGAACACGGCGTAGAAATTGCCTGCCATCGGCTCGTGGAACAGGCCCCCCGCCATCACCACCGCCAGCACCAGGAACAGCGCCAGTCCGGCGGCCGTGGCCAGCGACAGCGCGAGGCCATTGCGCTTGTACAGCGTGCCCAGCGCCGCGGGCCACGCATAGTCGGTGTAGGTCTGCATCCGCACCTTGGCCATGGCCTGCGGCACGTTGACGGCGAACTCGTGCGGCGGCGCGTACTGGCACGCGTGCAGACAGGCGCCGCAGTTATGGCACAGGTTGGCCAGGTAGTTCAGGTCGGCCTTGCCGAATTCCAGGCGGCGCGTCATGGCGGGAAACACCGCGCAGAAACCCTCGCAGTAGCGGCAGGCGTTGCAGATCTGCATGACGCGCGCCACTTCGGTCTCGTCATCGGTCAGCGATTCCGTCAGCGGCTTGGCGCCCCTTGCATGAAAATGCACGGGCTGCTCGGCGGGCGCCGGAGTCGGGATATGTCCGGACTGGCTGGTGGAAAAGGACTGCGCCTCGCGGGCCAGGGCTTCAAGCTGCTTCACGGTGTGCTCCCGCAGGGTTCTGGCCCAGCGCCGCGGCAGCGGCGCGGGTGCCGGCAATGCGGCCGAAGGCCGTGCCGATGGACATGCCCACGCCTGCCGTGTATCCCTTGCCCAGCACGTTGCCGGCCATCATTTCGCCCGCGACAAAAAGGTTGTCGCTGGGCTGGTCGTTGAAACGGACCGCGGCGGTGTCGTCCACCTTCAGGCCCAGATAGGTAAAGGTGATGCCGGGACGCAGCGCATAGCCGTAGAACGGCGCGGTGTCGATGGGCCGCGCCCAGTGCGTCTTGGCGGGCGTCAGGCCTTCGGTATGGCAGTCGTCCAGCGCGGTGTGGTCGAACTTGCCCACACGGCAGGCCGCGTTGTAGTCCCCGACCGTCTTCTCGAAGGTGGCCGCATTCAGCCCCAGCTTCTCCGCCAGTTCGGGCAACGTATCGGCCTTCACGCCCGGAAACACCGGCGGCATGAAGCGGCCGATCGCCTTGGCGTCGATGATGGAATACGCGATCTGGCCGGGCTGCATGGCGGTCAGACGCCCCCAGATGGCGTAGCGCTTGGGCCAGAAGTCCTCGCCCTCGTCGTAGAAGCGCTCAGCGTCGCGGTTGACGACGACGCCCAGCGATACGCAATCGATGCGGGTGCAA
>Ga0209050_1001786_pt1 | contig 21164 bp, 13 predicted proteins | sample Araplavi_mTSA_r2_FD_184276 | JGI IMG/M metagenome (GOLD analysis project Ga0209050, IMG submission 184276) | Arabidopsis root microbial communities from North Carolina, USA - plate scrape MF_Cvi_mTSA_r2 (SPAdes) (version 2) | ecosystem: Host-associated > Plants > Roots > Endosphere | place: USA... | reverse complement strand
AAGGGCGGCAGCGTCAGGCCGGGGCGATCCGTGATCTCCGGCATGGGCGGGGGCTGCGCCTCCAAGCGCTTGATCGCGATGCGCGCGAAAAACGGCCCCGCGATCGCGGCGGTGGGAATACCGATGACAAAACCCCAGACCAGAACCATGCCCATGTTCGCATGCAGCTTGTCGATCGCGACCACCGGCCCCGGGTGCGGCGGCATGAGGCCGTGCATGACCGAGAGGAAGGAAAGCAGTGGGATCGCGAGCAGGAGGAACGGCTTTTTCGTCTCACGCGTGAGGGTGAGCAGGATCGGCAGGAGCAGGATCAGGCCGACGGCAAACCACGTGGTCAAACCAACCGCGATGGCCAGGGCCATGATGCACAGGCCGACGCGCTGCGGGCCGAAGAAGGCGTTGAAGCGTTTCGCGAGCACTTCGGCCCCACCGGATTCGGCGAGCAGCTTGCCGAGCATGGTACCCAGGCCGATGACCCCCGCGACGCCGCCCAGCGTGGCCCCGAGGCCATCCTGAAAGCTCTTCATCACGTCGAGCATGGTCTTGGGGACCGCGACGCCATTTACCACCACCGTCCCAGCTCCCAGCCACACCCCGCCAGCGCCCACGACCAGCGCAGCCAGCAGGAGCGCGAGGAAGGGATTCAGCTTCATGCGCGTGACGAGCACCACGAGCAGGGCTACTGCGCCGACGGCGATACCGATCAATTGCCAGGTGGGAAGTGGGTTCATACGGAGAGTCGGCGGGCGCGGGCGGTGATGGGCCAGCAAGCGGCAATCTCGGCGCCGGAGATCACGGTTGCTTCACTATAAAGAGCGACGGTCGGGCAAACGTGCCGCGGAATCCCGTGCAGGATCTGGCCGATGGCGAACCGATCGGCGTGCGGGGTCTCGATCACGAGATGCTCCTCGCTCTGCATCACGAATTCCGCTTCGGGAGCTTCGAGCAGACGCACGCGCGGGTGCGGGTTTTCCGCAGCCACGGCTTTGTGGCCGAGATCGAGGCAGACGCGGTTCGGCCCCGGTTTGCTGACCACGCGGGTGAGCAGCACGGCGGCGGTTTGGAAAGGCAGGTCGGGGAACTTGTCGCCGTAACCGAAGTCCCAGAAGATGGTCGTCCCGGGGCTAAGCTCGCGGTCTTGAAACCGGGCATGAAAAGCGAAAGTCGGCGAACCGCTGGCGACCAGGGTCGGCACGGACAGACCGGCGGCTTTCAGTTCCTGGCGCAGCGCGAGTACCGGCGCGAAGGCCGCTTCGCATTGCGCAAAACGGGTGGCCTGGTTCGGCTCGCCGAGATGGCCGTCGTAGGCGTGCAGGCCCGCGGCTTGCAGCTGCGAGCTTTCAACGATCGCGCGGTAAAGCGCGGCGGCTTCGGAACCGGGCGCGATGCCGGTGCGATGCATGCCGACGTCGAGGTCGAGGAAGACATTGAAGATCACTCCCTCCTTCTGCGCCGCTGCGTTCAGGGCCTGCACGGCAGCCGCACTGTCGGCGACGATGGAAAAACGCACGCCCGGAAAACGCCGGATCAATTCGGCCAGCCGCGCGGGCGTGGGGCCGGCGGGCGGATAGGCGAGCAGGATGTCCTTCGCCCCCGCGAGCGCGCACATCTCGGTTTCGGCAATGGTCGAGGTCTTAAATTTGGTAATGCCGAGCTCCACCTGCCGCTCGACGAGCGGGGCAAGTTTGTGGGTCTTCACATGCGGACGCAGCCGCTGTGGATCGCCCGCGATGACCAGCATCTGGCGTAGGTTTTCTTCGATCCGGTCGCGAAAAAGCAGCAGCGCCGGGGAGGCGATGGATTCGACGCCGTTAAACTCGAACCATTCCATGGCTCAGGCGAGTTCGAAGATGGCTTCGATCTCCACCGCGATATTGCCCGGCAGCGGGCCCATGCCCACGGCGCTGCGGGCGCCGATACCATCGGTCTCACCGAAGACTTCGGCGAAGAGTTCGCTGCAGCCATTGATCACCTGCGGGTGCTCGTAGAAATCGGGCGCGGAATTGACCATGCCCAGCACCTTGATCAGCCGCTTCACCCGGTCGAGCGAGCCGAGTTGGTCCCGCAGCGTGGCGAGGATCGCGAGGCCGACTTGCCGGGCGGCGGCTTTGCCCGCGGCGAGGTCGAGGTCCTTGCCCACGACCCCTTTGATCAGCGAGCCATCCGTCTGCACCGGGCCATGGCCGGAGACGTAGGCATGCGGGCCGGAAATCACCAAAGGGCGATACACGGCGACTGGCCGGGGTGCGGGCGGAAGGGTCAACTGGAGGGCAGCGAAGCGGGCTTCGTGGGACATAGGGGCGGGCAGTGAAGCAGGAAGCGCCGGGAGGGAAACCCGAAAGTCACATTCCCGAAACGATCGGCGGTTACTTCTTTTTGACCGGGAAATCCTCGAACGACTGGGCGGCGAACGTTTTCCACTGGGTCTCGATCCGCTCCGATGGGGCCACACCGCGGTGAATGTAGAGGCCGTAGCGCAGCTTCAGCGGCGTGCCGGGCTGGATGGTGTAGGCGCCGGGGAAAGTGAGCGAGGCACCCATCCAGCCGTCGTCGCGCACGTGAAAAGGCACGGGGTGATGCAGGTTCGCGGGGTGATCCATCAGGGTGATGCCTTCGCTCACGCCATTGAGGATCGGCCCGGAGTAGTCGCACCAACGGGCGGGTTTGCGGAAGCAACCGGCTTCGTCCACGCCACCCTCGGAATTGCGGATCGTGCCGCCGCCATCGTGGACGCCGATGGTTTTGGCCATGCGCACGGCCATCATGCCAAAAGCGGACTGGCCGAGTTCGACGGGCGCTTTGCGGCCTTCGAATTGCGCGTCGATCAGGAGCAGCCATTCGCCATCAGCGAGCGTCTGCACTTTCACGCGGCGTAGCTCGTGCATTTGCGGCTGGCCGGTTTTGTCGAGCCACGCGATTTCGGCCTCGATGAAAGCGGTGTCATCGCCGTCCTCGAGACGCATGAGGCGCTGCTGGACTTCGTGAGCCGGACCGTCTTCCCAGAAGTTCGCGCCATTCACGAACTGATGCGAGAGCCACACGGAATTGTGGTGACTGTGCGTGACCGGATCGTGCGGATGGCCCATGCGAGTAAGCAAGCGGCCGCTCGGGCCGATGACCGGGTAGATAAAAGGCCGGTTCCCATCGGTGCCGTAGTGGTACCGCGCGATCTCCACACCATCGCGCTGAAATGAAACCTGAGCGTGCGGTTCCGGGATGGCTTGCACCCGGGGTACGGGTTTGGGTTCGGCCGCCGCGACCGCCGCGACGAGGAAAAGGGCGTAAAATGGGGGGCGAATCATTTCCTTCCCAAACCCGCTGCGCGGGATGGTCATAGGCAGATTCCTCGGGGATTTCGTCAGGTTTTCACGTATGCCTTCACAGGAATGTCACAAGCCGGGCTTTGTCGGGATAGGGGCGTTTGCAGTAGCGATCAAGGGTCATGCAACTTCTCGCCGACACCCTGGCTACGCCGTCCGGAGCCACCTGGTTTTTCCTCATCCTCGCGCTGGGCCTGGCCCTCGCGTTCGAATTCGTCAACGGCTTTCACGATACCGCGAACGCGGTCGCGACCGTCATTTACACCAATACGCTGAAGCCAAATACCGCGGTCGTCTGGTCGGGCATCTGGAATCTCATCGGGGTACTCACCTCCTCGGGTGCGGTCGCCTATGGCATCGTTTCGCTGTTGCCGGTGGAGCTGGTTTTGAATGTCGGGTCGGGGTCGGGATTCGCGATGGTCTTTGCGCTGCTGCTCTCGGCCATCCTGTGGAATTTGGGTACGTGGTATCTCGGGCTGCCGGCATCGAGTTCGCATACGCTGATCGGATCGATCATGGGCGTGGGCCTGGGCAATGCGATGCTCAACGGCCAGGCGTTCGGCGAAGGCGTGAACTGGGCCAAGGCGCAGGAAGTCGGACTTTCGCTGCTCATTTCGCCGATCTTCGGCTTCTTCTGGGCCGGTGTACTGCTGCTCTTGCTGAAAGCGTTCGTGCGGAATCCCGCTCTTTTCCAGGAGCCGCCGAAGGATCAGCCGCCGCCACTCGGCGTTCGAGCGATTCTGATGCTCACCTGCACGGGGGTGAGTTTCGCCCACGGCTCAAATGACGGCCAGAAAGGCATGGGCCTCATGGTGCTGATCCTCGTCGGCATTTTGCCCGCGACTTATGCGCTCAAGATGGATGAAACGCCCGAACGCGTGCAGGCCATCGTGATGCACGCGCAGGCCTCGCAGAAAACCTTCACGACGCTGGCCGGAGCGAATGCCACGGTGATGGGCCAAAAGGATGCCGAGGCGGAACTCGGCGCGTATTTGAAGCCCACAGGCAAAGCTTCCGAGAAGACCTTTGCCGCGCTGGCCACGGGCAGCGAAGTGATCGGCACCACGCTCGGCCGGATCAAGACCTTCAACGATCTCACGCCCGATGAACGCCGCGCGGTGCGCACGGATATCTATCTCGTGGCCACGGCGATCGGGAAGATCACCAAGGGTACCCTTGTCGCTAATGCGGAGGACAAAAAGGCGGTCTCAACTTTCAAAGGTGAACTCGATCACGTGACCAAGTACATCCCGACGTGGGTGAAGATCGCGGTCGCACTGGCGCTGGGCCTTGGCACGATGATCGGCTGGAAACGCATCGTGGTCACGGTGGGTGAAAAGATCGGCAAATCACATCTCACCTACGGTCAGGGTGCATCCGCTGAACTCGTGGCGATGGGCACGATTTTGGCCGCCGATCAGCTCGGTCTGCCGGTGAGCACCACACACGTGCTTTCCTCGGGCATCGCGGGCACCATGGCGGCAAATCGTTCCGGCCTGCAGGCGCAGACGCTACGCAACATCCTGCTGGCTTGGGTGCTCACGCTGCCGGCGAGCGTCTTCCTCGGCTCGCTGCTCTTCGCCTTTGGCAACTACATCGTCCTGCACGTCTTCGGCGCACGCTAGCGTTTCTCCGATAGTGGGGGGCTCTGCCTCGTTTCGCACGGTTCGACGATGCAGAGTTGCCCCCACCGCCGCTGACACAGCGGCGGCTACACGCGCCCCACTAAAAAACGAGGGCTATCTGCGAGACCGTTGTAGCCGCCGCTGTGCCAGCGGCGGAAGGCGAGAGACTTCGCTTGCCGAATTCGTTCGCAGCTTTCGGCGACAGGGCCGCATTCCGGTCCCGGGCCGATTCAGGAGGTATGAAAATCCAATCTCCTTCCGCTGCGGAGAGCCAGCGCGAACACTTTATCGCATTGCTACGCCGGTTTCACACGGCGATGCTGGTGACCTCTTCGAGCGAAGCCGGCTTTCACGCGCGCCCCATGGCGATAGCCCAGGTCGAAGACAGCGGCCGGGTCTGGTTCCTGACCGCTGCCGACTCGCCCAAGGTGCGGGAGATCGAACACGACTCCCATGTCACCGTCACCGCTCAGGACGGCGAAAGCTGTTTCCTGACGCTGACGGGGCGCGCCGTGCTGGTCGACAACCCGCAAAAGGTGTCGGAAATCTGGCACGAACCGTACCGGGTGTGGTTCCCGGAAGGGCCGACGGATCCCACCATCGAGCTGATCTCGGTAGACCCGGATCGCGGGGAATTCTGGGACTACTCCGGCTTCCATCGCGCGAGTTATCTCTGGGAAGCGGCGAAGGCGTATGTGACCGGCACCCTTCCGGAAGAACACAACGAGCAGGATCGGCACGGCACGGTGCAAATGTAGGCCGCTCTTCACAGACGACGTTTTATGCGCGCCACTTTCCCGGTGGCGCGCTAGAGTCGCGCCATGTCCCAATTTCCCGACGAGCAAGCCGAAGACGGTTCATTCGAACGCCAGGAAGATGCGTTCCGCGACTGGGTGTCGGCGGATGGTTCCACCGAATATCCGGCGGTGGCCGATCGCTATCATCTATACGTTTCGCTGGCCTGTCCGTGGGCGAGCCGCACGGTGATCGTGCGTCACTTGCTGGGGCTCGAATCGGCGATCGGGATGACGGTGGTCGATCCGATTCGCGATGAGCGCGGCTGGGCTTTTCGCGAGGTGCCGGGCGCGAGCCTCGACCCGATCGAAGGGTTTCGCTTTCTCAGTGAAGCGTATGTCTTGAGCGATCCGGAGCACGCGCAGGGTCGGGTGACCGTGCCGGTGTTGTGGGACAAGGTGCGGCGGCGGATCGTGAATAATTCGGAGGACGATATTTGCCGCATGTTTAACGGTGCTTTTGCCGGACTCGCGCAGCATCGCGTGGATCTTTTCCCGGCGGACATCGAGCCGAAGCACGCACAGCTCGCGCAGTCGATCTATGAGCGGATTAACAATGGGGTGTATCGCGCGGGTTTTGCGGATAGCCAGAGCGCCTATGAAGCAGGCTGCCGCACGCTTTTTGCGGCGCTGGATGAGATGGAGGCGCGGCTGGCGAACCGGCGGTATCTCTTCGGCGATCGGATGGTGGAAGCCGATTGGCGGCTCTTTTGCACGCTGGTGCGGTTCGACGCGGTGTATCACGGGCACTTCAAGTGCAACCTGCGGAGGATCATCGACTACCGAAATTTGCAAGGTTACCTGCTCGATCTCTATCAGCAGCCCGGGATCGCCGAGACGGTGAATCTCGATCACATCAAGCGGCACTACTACTACACGCACGACGACATCAATCCGACGCGGATCGTGCCGATCGGGCCGGTGCTCGATTTCAACGCGCCACACGGGCGGGAGAAGCTCGGTGCGTAGAGCGATCTACTCGGAACGTAGCCTAGACCGCTCACTCTCAATTTCAACGCATCACCCGAGAGGGCTAAATTGAGGAAGCGCCGCTCCCTATGGGGGGCACGCCTTCTGAAATCAACCTTTCACCCAGCGCGTGGCGGCTTGGGCGGCCCAGGTGCCGGAGGCGAAGCAGCCCTGGATGAGGTAGCCGCCGGTGGGGGCTTCCCAGTCGATCATTTCGCCGGCGGCGAAGATGCCGGGGAGCGCGCGGAGCATGAGATTCTCGTCGAGTTCGCTCCAGGCGATGCCCCCGGCGGTGGAGATCGCCTCGGCGATGGGGCGCGGCTGGGTCAGTGCGATGCGGCAGTTTTTGAGAGCGTGCGCGAGTTCAGCGGGTGGAGCGAAGAGCAGCTGCCCGGGCTGGTGCTGGAGGATGGCGAGAGCGGCGGGGGTGAGGTTCCAGCGGCGGGCGGCTTCGAGCAGGGTGACACGCTGGGCGGGGGCGAGCTTTTCGGCCAGTTGCTCGATGCTGAGGCTGGGTTTGAAATCGATGAACAGCTCGGGCGCGGGCAGGGCGCGGAGGGCCGTGCCGAGTTGATAAATCGCGCCGCCTTCGAGGCCGTAGCGGGTGATCATCAGCTCGCCAGCAGCGGTGGTGTCCCCTGCCCTGACAACGACGTTTTTGAGGGGCTGGCCTTCGGCGGCGGCCAGGACTTCGGCGGGCCAATTCACTTCCCAGCCGCAATTGGCGGGCTGGAGGGGTTCGACACGGACGCCAAGGTCGATGAGGGTTTTGGTCCAGGTACCGTCGGAGCCGGTTTCCGGCCAGGAGGCGCCGCCGAGGGCCAGGATCACGGCCGTGGCTTCGACGGTGCGGGGGCCTTCGGGGGTGGCGAAGTCGAGTTGCCAAACATTGGAGCCGCGGCGGAGGCCGGTCCAGCGATGGTGCATGGCGAGGTCGACGCCGAGGCTTTTCAAGCGCTGGACCCAGCGGCGCAGGAGCGGGGCGGCTTTCATTTCGCGGGGGTAAACGCGGCCGGTGGTGGCGGCGAAGGTTTCGATGCCGAAGCCCTGGGCCCAGGCGCGCAGGTCGTCCGACCTACATTTGTCCAGCATTTCGGTCCAGGGGCCGGCGGAATAGCGCGTGAGGAAGCGTTCGTGCAGCTCGGCGTTGGTCAGGTTCAGGCCGCCGCGGCCGGCGACGAGGAATTTGCGGCCGACGGAGGCTTTCGCTTCAAAGAGCGCCGCGGGCACGCCGGCAGCCGCGGCGATTTCCGCCGCGCGCAGGCCGGCCGGTCCGCCGCCGATGATCGCGAGTTGCTGCATTCGATGAACGAAACGCATCCGACCCCGGCTCGGCAATGAACTTCACACCCAAGGGATTGAATTCGCCGCGGTTGCCTGCTTCACCCACTCCATGCTTCGCCCCACTTCCCTTCTCGCTTTCGCCGCCCTTTCCCTCGGTTCCCTACCGCTGCGCGCGGCGGATCAGCCGGTGCCGGACAACATCACCTTCCAGCGCGACGTCGAATTTTCGAACGCGGCCGACCAGCATTTGCAGGTCAACATCGCGCAGCCAAAGACGGGTACCGGCCCCTTCCCAGCGATCGTGTGCATCCACGGCGGCGGCTTCCGCGCCGGCAAACGGGAGAGCTACGACAAACTCTGCCAGACGCTCGCGCAGCATGGCTACGTGGCGATCACGGTGACCTATCGCCTGGCGCCGATGTATCAATTTCCCGCCGCGGTGCAGGACTGCAAAACGGCGGTGCGCTGGCTGCGGGCAAATGCGGCGAAGTACCAGGTCGATCCGAAACGCATCGGCACGCTGGGCGGTTCGGCGGGTGGCCATCTCGCGCAGTTTCTCGGCGTGACGGCGGGCGTGCCGGATTTCGAAGGTGAAGGCAACAACGACCAATCGAGCGCGGTGAACTGCGTGGTGAATTACTACGGGCCGAGCGATTTCACGAAATCGTACGCCAAGAGCACCGATGCGGCGGAAGTGCTGCCGCTCTTTTTCGGCGGGAACCTGGAGACGAAGTTGCGCGAACACATCATCGGCAGCCCGCTTTACTGGGTGACGCCGAAGGCCGCGCCGACGCTGTGCATTCACGGGACGAACGACGATCACGTCGCGTACGAGCAGGCCACCTGGATCGTCGACCGGCTCAAAGCGAGCACGGTGGAAGCGGAGCTGCTGACCATGGAAGGCGCCGGCCACGGCTTCAAAGGGGCCGATGCGCAGAAGGCGGAAGACGCGGCGATCGCGTTCTTCGACGCGCACCTCAAGACGCAGAAACCGTGAGTCGCCGCAGCGCGATCTGCTCCTTGGCCGGCTCAACAAGACTGTAGAAACCACCGAGGCGGTGACCTGATTGCTTAGGGCGCCTGCGCCTCCCACCGAGTTTCGGGAGACGGCGGAGCATCGGGCCCCCTCAGGGCCGCGTCGAAAGTTTTGGAAAGTGGCTCGAACTCACCGGAAACCACTTTGGAATTCGTGAGGCAACAAGAACCGATGAGGCCGCAGCCGGTCGTGTATTCTTTCGGCAAATCCGCGGCGCTTGCCGCCTTCATGAGAAGCTTCAGAAATTGTGACGCATGGGTGAGCGTAGTTCGGGCCTCCACTTCACGAACCTTGGTCAACACTCCATCAACCGTATAGTTCAGCTTCGCCGCAGAAGGGTTGACCCCTGGCTTAGACAGTTCCAAGCCAGCCATGCGGCCGTATTCATCCCAAGCGATTTTTAAAAAATCACCTGCGCCCATCGTGATTTTTTTGATCGAATCGTTTTTTTCCCATTCGATGGCAAATTTTTCGCCGCTCGAATTTTCGAATTCCTTGAGCCTGTTTTGGTCGTATTTCAGCCTGATCCAGGATGCGGGCTGGGATGCTCCCGCCACAGAAACGGAGCATTCCGTCACCCGATCGCTATCTCCTTCATACTTGCGAGTGGTCGTTTTGCCGTTGCTCGTAATCCCAACCAGGCGCTCCCGCTCATCGACCTTAAAACTGGTTTCGACCGGACCGACTCGCACCCACTCGGCATAAAAATTTCGCGGATTGAAACGCGCCTCGGTACGCAAGCCCCCACGCTCGATCACCAATTCACCGAGGTATCCCTGTCCCTCGCCATTGGTCTTTTCAAAGATATGGAAGACAGATTCCGAGCGTTGATTTGCCCCTGGCTGAACGATCGTCGCTCGAACGGTGTATTGCACTTCACCTTTCGGGTAAGGGCCATTCAAGACGTAAGCATAGGTCGTCGAAATGCCATCCCGTTCTTTCACCGACTTGATCGATTCATGTTCCTCCTGGGGGAAATATTCCATTTCCGTGGAGGTCCCGTCACTGTATCGGATTGCTGTGAGATTGTGGCGGGGATCATATTCATAACGATACTCGTTTCCACTCGTGTCACTGGAATAGATTAACTGATCTCTTTCGTTGTAACGATACTTTGCCTGGCGTGCATCGTCGGTCTCAATCGTCTCGACGAGGTTACGAGTATTAAAACGAAAGGTCATCGTACGGCCGCGATCATCCACCAAGGTTTGAATGTGATTGTTCACGTAGGTCATCCGAATCCATCGGCCATCGGTTCTGCAAACCCGCGTCAGGCGCCCCTGATCGTCAAACTGTTCAAAGGTACCGCTGGGATACCTACGTTCGTACCCTTCGGGTACACGGAGGATGATCGCCCCCAAAACATCAGTGAGCTTCACCCCCGTGGGCACCTGCGTCCTAGCCAGAAGTCCTTTATTCGAGAGTGACATCACCGCCGTCCCCCGCTCAGAGGTGTCGTTGGCAATCTTTTCGCGAAAATCCTCCAGTTCCCGTGTATTTCCAAACAGTCCCTGCTCTTTCTGCAATTGTACAATCGTGCCAACGGCTTCCTCCCGATCGTTCGACAAACCCTGGCGGAAGAAATATTTCTGCGTTCCTCCTCCATATTCATAAATGGATACGGTGCCATCACTATGCGGCTCCAGATAGGTTGCGAGATAGACTCCCCAGCCCCAGCCAAAAATCCCCTTGAATGCACTTTTGGAATTGTAGACCCGCTCGATGCTCGGTTCAAAACCGCCGGGATAGGCAACATCCGTATAGCCTATGAAAAAATTGCCGTTCCGGGGCGTGACGTAGGCATCAGCAAAGGGAGAAAAGGTAAATAGCAATGCCGCGAACCAGACTGATTTCATGGTTTTACGTTTTTGGGTGTGAGAGACAGCCGCTGGAGAGTGTCGGCGAGATTATCGCGGAGAGTGCGGTCGAGAAATTCCGACAATGGTTTTTCGAACGACAATGGCCGACGACAAACGCTTCCATCGCGATCTGCCGTGAAAAGTGTGCCCGGTTGGGAGCCGGCGTTCACAAACAGGACAGGAGCACGGTGGAACCAATAGTTGACCAAGGTTTTCCCGCTTAAAACGTCCCAGACCGACACGATGCCGTTCTCGGCGCCCGTGATCACGAGCTGATCTCCGGAGGCAAACTCGGCGGCACGGATTTCGGAAGCCGAGACTAGAGAGGCGGACAGCGTGCCATCCTGAACCGACCAGAGCCGGGCCGAGCCGTCTTCACTGCGGGTCAGCAGCCACCGATTGGCTGCGGGGCTGAAACTGATGGATTTGATTTCCCCGCGATGGCCGCTGCAACGTGCGACAGAACTTCCATCGTCGAGCCTCCCGATCGCCGTGTTGCCAGCCCGGTCGCCGAGGGCGAACAGTTTGTTGTCCGAACTGAGGGCGATGGCCGTCACTGGACTATCGGGTCGCATCAACAGACGAACCTCGCCATTCGCAAGGGTAGCGACGAGCAACGCGTCGTCGAGGACACAGGCCAATATGGAGCCATCCGGGGAAAAGCAGAGCTTACGAATGGGCTTGTGCACCGGTTCGAAGGTCCGCTTGAGATCGCCGGTCCTGACATCCCAGAGCTCCATGAGACCATCGCTATTGCCTGTCGCCAGTAAATCCCCCCCCTGGTCCACCGCGACGATCGGCAGGTTGGCGTTGGCCAAGCTGTCGGCCATTTCTTCCACGACCTGATGCGCATCTTCAAACTTCAGCACCCTGGAGTTTCGCCAAAGCAATCCGCCATTTCTACTGTCGTAGAGGTTTGCCGTTACGGAGAATTCGTCCCGCCATTTTTCTTTCGCGACAAGCCGGGCGATCTCAACGCTGAGCGCGGCATCGACCTTCTGACGCTGGCCGACCTGCAGCGGAGTTTCTGGATCGGTATCCTCCTCACTTTGACGAAGTGTAGGGCGGCTTTCCTGTTTCACGACGAGCCCTTCGATTTTGCCCAGGCTTTTAAAAAGCTCTCCGTCAAAAGCAGTCACCAGAGCCGGAGTCATGGTATCGACAGGCCGCTCAAAGACATCGCGGACGATGGCTGGATCGGTGGAGTGGTTTAATTGCCGGGTAATGTCTTTGACTGGCAGGATGACAATGGAGTGGATCGAGGCAGAACCGCCCTGCCCAAAGAAGGCGGGGCGGGGCTGGCATTGCGCAATCGAAGCTCCGGTCACGGGATCCAATATTTTGGCAACCCCGCGCTCGACGCCGATAGCCCGCAGGCCTCCCGCTCCGCCTTGAAGGGCGGTAGCAACAACTCCCTTGGGCAGCTTGTCCTGCCTTTCGATGAAGCAACGTGCGGCAGTATCCAACACGCGGACACAATCCCTTCCATAGACCAACAATTGCCTGCCATCCGGCGAGAAGCGGAGTTGGTTGTAGCTGGGAGCTCCGGCGAAACAGGCCAAAAGCGCTTGATCGGAGACGTTCCAGAGCCTCACTTTGCGATCGTCGCCGACGGTGGCGATTTGGCGCCCGTCCGCACTAAAAACGGCGGACCGGACGAAACCACCGTCCGCCTGCAGCTCGAACAGAACACGATTGGAAGCGAGATCGACGAGGGCGGCCTTTTTTTGCTCACCGAGGAGAAGCCGAGAACTATCGGGGCTGAAAGCAAAGGAGAATATGCCATTGGCATCGGTGAATTCACCCAGCGAGCTTCCATCCGCAGTCTTCCACAACCGGACTTTTCCCCCATCCCAAGCGGCCAGCAATTCGCCATTGGGCGAGAAACCGCGATCCAGGGCGACGGCCTGAGCAAGGGGGATTTCCCGCCCATCGTCGAAGCGAATCAGCTTCAAGCTATCGTCGCGCAGTCCGACCGCGATTTGCCCGGAGGCGGGATTGAAGAGGAGGCTCACCACCCCGACGGGATTTTGAAGCAGGGTACGCAAATACTGGCCGGAATTTGCGCTCCAGACCCGAACGCAACCATCGTCGGCTCCGGTGATGATCGTGTTTCCATCCGGTGAATAAATGGCGTCGTTGATCTGACGTTCGCGCGCCAGCGCGCCGGTGATTTTTCCTTCCTTGATCTCGGCCTGGCGGACCGAATCGTGGTCGAGACGACGCACTTCCCGGCCCGTATCGATATCCCAGATCCGGGACGTCCCATCGCGACTCGTGGTGACGAGTTGCGCGACCGTCGGAGAAAACGAGAGCCCCAGCACCATACTGGAGTGTCCCTGAAGTTGCTGTTTCGGGGAGGAATTCGCGAATTCATAAATCCACGCCATTCCGTCCGAACCAGAAGTCGCATAGTAGCGCTGGTCAGGACTAACGGCGAACCGATTGATCGAGGCGGTATGCCGATCGAACTGTTTGAGGACTCCCTCGAATGAGGCCAGGGCCGCGTTGGCGACGATAGTCTCGGCAAACCAATCGGCCCCTTGCATCCGGGCGGTGACGGCGTAGGCGGCGGCGGCGATCGGATCGCCATCGACGAGTTTGGAGCGGGCACTTTCCGCGAGGAAACCCGCCTCGGCGTCGCGAACGGGATCGAAATGGGCGAGCGGGCGACCGCCGAGAGCGTAGCCGAGGCTGGCTTCGACGAGCGATTTTGGAAGAACCCGGTTTTCTTCCAAATGGAAAGGAATCTCGCTATTGATCCTGGCGATAATCTCCTCCGGAACTGCACGTTCTTGAAAATCCAAGACCCAAACCTTTACGCTGCCATCCTGCCCCGAGGTGAGTAAGCGAGAGCCATCGCCTAAAAACACCAGATTGCGTACTTTTGCGCCGTGGGCTTTCAGGGAGGCGATTTCGCGACCGGCCTTGGTATCCCAGAGCTTGACGATGCCGGCCGCATCGCCCGTGGCAAAAAACGCTCCCGTGGGGTGCACTGCGCTGCAGCTCAACGTGGCGGTGTGCCCCACCAACAGAGCTACGCGTGCTCCGGTGGCAGTATCCCAAAGAGTGGCGACCGATTTGTCCGCGTTGGTGGAGAGAAGGAACCGGTCGTCGGGGCTAAAGACCAGGCCGGTGATGCGAGTCGACGGACCGCCGGAAAACCGATTTCTGAACGCTCCTTCCGGCGAATAGACCTCCAACCCGCCACTTCGTTTGCCAAGGGCCAGCAAATCCCCACGATGGCCAATCCTAGCGTACTCGATACCGCCCGAGTTTTGCGTCTGCTGTCCATTCCAGGCTTTCCAGGTGCTCTCCTGCCCTCCGCCGAGTCCAAGGAGCAGATCGCCCTTGGGAAACAACGCGATACTGGCCAGCGGATGGATGGGAGGTCCATTTCGGGCGATCGCCTCTCCCGAATGAAGGTTCCACCGCTTCCAAACGCCAGCTGAGCTCGCGAGAATAATGCCACCATCTGGAGTGAAGATGGCCGATTTCAACCGGCGCTCCTCCGGCTTGACCTGCCATCCCTCCAAAACTGCGTCTACCGTCAGTCTGGCGCCTCCGGGCAGCTCGATGGGCGTTTGGTCGGAGACCTTCCAAAGTTTTGCTTCGTTGATGGTGGTAGTCACCAACATCGCCCCATCGTGACTGAAGGCGAGATCTACGGCCCATTGCCCGTTTTGCGGAAGGCCCCCCCCCAAGGGAATGCCCCGGGCGGTATCCCAGAGCTGCACAGTATTGTCCTCGCTACCGGTCGCCACGACGGTTCCATCGGCGCTACTGGCGAAGGCGGTCAAAGGACCGTTTCGCTGATTGAAGACGACCGGCAGGCGTAGGGCAGCGAGATCCCAAAGTCGAATCGAGGCATCCCGCCCACAAGTGGCCAGGTGGCGACCGTCCGCAGCGAGGGCGAGATCGAGGACATCACCGGTGTGCAAGGCCAGACGAGCCACAGGGCTGCTGCTTTCACCCGTCCACACATTGACCTCGCCACTCGCTTGCGCGGTGATGACGGTTCCGCCATCGGCAGTAAAGATGGCCTGGTGAATAGCGGTGGTCTGCACTTGGGAGAGCATTTTCCCATCGCTCGCCCGCCACAATTTCAACTGGCCGCCACCGGTTGCGGTGAGCAGGACCTTGCCATCCGGGCTGAAGGTAGCCGCGCTGACGGGGGCCGGCGAACCGCCATCGGTCAGGGCCGAGAGGGTAGAACGGCAGTCACCGGTGCGCAGATCCCAGAGTTTCAGTGATCCGTCCGCAGCTGCGGTAAAAGCGGTCGCGCCCGCTGGATCGAAGCCGGCTGCCGTAATCAACTGGCCGGAGGCATGAGTGAACGTCCGGATTTTGGCGCCGGTTTGCAGATCCCAAACGCTGGCCACGCCTTGATCTGACCCGGCGAAAAGATAACGCCCAGACCGGTCGATCGCGGCGACCCACAGGGGGCCCGAATCGTTGGGGAGTTCTTTTTCGATTTCCCCGGAAGCGACGTTCCAGACGAGTGCGCGGCCATCGGCCGCGACGGTGACGATGCGGGATCCTTCCTGTAAAAAGGAGAGGAAATTGACGCGCCCGGTGTGCGCTTTCAACAGCCGGAGTTTATGCCCATCGGACGCGGCCCAAAGATGGACCGCGCCATCGGTGCTGGCCGTCGCGATGGATTTCCCGTCCGGGCAGAAAAGGGCGCCAGAAACACTCGCATCATGTTTATCGAGCGAAAAGAGCAGCCGATGCATGCCGGTATCCCAGACTTTGGCGGTGCCGTCGACACCCGCGGAAACCAGGCGGCCACCATTTCTGTCGAAAGACACGCGGGTCACACTCTCAGTGTGGCCTTCGAAGGCGCCGATACTCGCATTGAGCGGAGCGAGGGCTCGAGAAGTCAGAAATGTCAGGGATGGCCGATTTCGCGTGTTTTTGAGCGCTTCGCTCAAATAGACGAGAGCTCGTTCCGGGTCGTTTCGCTCGTTTAAAAGTCGGCTACCCGCCTCCTCGAAGAGATCGGCGACCCTTTCGCGAGCTTCGTCTCTGGCCACACTCGCGGCCACGGCGGATTTTCTCTCGGCTCGCGCGGCGGCGTCGGCTTTCAGGCTCTGCAGGTAGGCAAGCGCAGCCACCCAGGCAGTGATGACTACCAACCCAGCCAACCCATACGAGAATGCCCGCTGGCGGCGCCGGGCTCGAAGTTCGCCATCGGCTCTTTGCCGCTCTGCCTCAGCTAACTTCCGCGCGGCGTCCAACTCCTTTTCCCTTTGGCGGACCGCCTCGTCCTCAAGCCGCTGGCTGAATTTCACACTCGCGTCGAGAAAAGCTCGTTCCAAAGAGTTCAACTCGGATTCCCTACGAATCCGCCACACCTGGGCCTCGGCCAATCTGGGGCCACGAAAAAGAAAGCTGTCGTCGCGCCCGGAAGCTTCCCACTCTTTGGAAGCTTCGCCGATCCGTGCGTGCAAGCGCAACGCCGCACGATCGCCATCCAGCCACTGACGCAAACGAGGCCACGCCCTGATCAGCGCCTCATGAGAAACCTCGACAAAATGTTCCGGCATGATTTTTTTTCAGGTTGTGGTAAGCAAGCGGGCATCCGCAAGAACCCGAACCACCCGCTGGACGGCGTCTCCTTCGTCCGGCTTGGTGATGAGCTCCTCCATAGCCGCGCGGCGGCGGGTATCCTCGGTTCCCTCGCCCAGGTGAGTCAATCGCAGCATAATCCGACGTAAAATCTCCTGCTCATTTGGACTGAATTCGTCGAAGATTTTCTCGGCCTTTTCGGCCAGTGCACCCTGAACCCCTCCGCTTTCGTGGTAATCGCGCGCGGTAAGACGATTGCCGCGACGGCGCTTCCATAACTCGGTTAACGCATATTCGAGAAGGGGTAGAGCACCCGGGGCATCCCCTACGTCCAGGAGAATGGTTTCGACCAATCCGGATTCAAATTCGAGTCCCACCCGACGGGCCGGTTCCTCGATGACCAGCCGGTGCATATCCGGCGCCATGGGACTCACCAGAAACTGCTGGGCGGCTATTCGTTCGGCCAAGCCAGGCCACGCCGCGCATTTGGCCAAAAAATCGGCGCGCATGGTTAAAAGGACGATGCATTGGCCATCGGGAATAGACGACGCATAGAGCAGGTTTTCCAGAAACGCCGTCCGCTCCTTTTCGTCATTGCATAACGTAAATACTTCTTCGAACTGATCGATCACCCAGACCACCCGGCGATCAGGACTATCGACCAGCGCCAACCCTACGAGAAGATGAAGTGCGCGGGGGTCGTCGAGCAAACGATCAAGAATCTCCTCGACCGCCCCCTTCTCCGGGAAAAGTTTAGCAAAATGAAGAGCCAGACTGGAAAGTGGCCGACTGCCCGGCCGGAACACCCGACTTGTCCATAATTCGCTCCCGGCCAGAGAGCCCGTCTTCAGCCTTGGAATCAGCCCGGCACGCACAAGCGAAGATTTTCCACTGCCTGAAGGTCCGAAAACCGCCAGAAAACGGGTGGTCTTCAATCGTTCCAAAAGGCGCTGCAACTCACGATCACGCCCGAAGAAAAACTTAGCGCTCGCTTCGTCGAAAGTTTCAAGGCCGAGATAGGGACACTCGTCGGAGTCAGAGGAAGACGGCTCATTGGGGACGGGCGGTTTGCCGCGCAGTGCATTCACCAATGCATCGAAGGGCCCGGCCTGATCGAGTCCGTTTCGAAAATCGATCCAAGTACGTTGAGCCAAAAAAGGCGGCAGGTCGGTGTATGTGAAAGGATCAGAAACGCCCGGCAACAGAATCGGAATAAGCCGGAAGTCAGGATCTCTCACCGCCCGGCTGTGCGCCACGAGCAATTCCTCACGCCCCCAATCTCCAAGCCCCCAGCGCCCCACCAAGATCGCGCATACGGAACAGCCATTCAACGCAGCGGCAAGGCCATACTGGAAGGCCTCGCCAGGCACCAAATGCCATTCATCGAGCCAAGGCTTCCAGCCGGCAGCCTGCAATTTCAGAGCAAGCATTCTCACCAACTGCTTGTCGAGGCCATTATGAGAAAGGAATATATCAAACCGATCTTCCGCCATCTTTCGTAAAACGTTAATCCGGGTATTGGCAAACGCGATCAATCTGGCAAGGCAAAAGAGAAGACAGCCGCTCAAGACTATTTAACTTTTGAAGGCGCGACACCGCAGGATCGTTTAACGATGAAAAGAGGTTAAACAGGCGTACAGAAAATCCAATCTTTCGCGGGCGTCGATGATGTCCTGATGGCTCGGCTCCCTTGGCCAGCCTCAACGAAGAATTTCAACAGCTTGAAGAAGCGCGTTTCCATTTAGGAACGGAGGTTGATTTGAAATCCACCGAACCATTCCAGTGCTGTTCGAAGGCTGTTCGAAGGCTGTTCGAAGTGCGTATAGCGCCTGCGGGTTCGAACACCATCAACAAGCCAGGCACATTTAATGCTGATGAGCAATTCCGGTTTTTGTTTCCGGATAACCTTTGGGAAAATTCCCGCAAAACACTGGTCGCAGCAGACATTTTTCCGGCGCGGCCGCGGGTGCGGTTCGCACTCCAGCTTCTCCGGGCGGGCAGGATGATGCAAAGCGCGAGCACTATGCCGGGCTTTGTCTCCGGGTTCTTTCTCGCGTAACCTCTATGCCCAACACCCTCCTATGATCAAAGTCACCGGCCCCGGCTCCATCACCACTTGCGACGGCACGACGCGTCGCGATTTCCTGCAGATCGGCACGCTCGGCGCCCTCGGTTTTTCCCTGTCCCGGCTGGCCGGCCTCGAAGCCCAGGCCAAAGCCGCCGCCGAAGTGGCTGCGGCGCAGGCGGCGGACAATGGGCGTTCCTGTATCCTGATCTTTAATCTCGGGGCGCCTTCGCAGCTCGACTGCTGGGATCCGAAGCCGGATGCGCCGCGCGAAATCCGCGGGCCATTCAAGCCGATCAGCACGAAGGGCGATTTCCAGATCACCGAGGCTTTTCCGATGATGGCGCAGATCGCGGACAAGTTTTCGCTCGTGCGCAGCGTGTATCACACAGCGGCGGCGGTGCACGATACGGGGCATCAGATGATGCAGACGGGGCGGCTTTTCACAGGTGGGATCAATTCGCCGCACGCTGGCTGTGCGCTGGAATTTCTCAAAGGGCGCCGCAATGAAATGCCGGCGAACATCATTCTGCCGGAGTCGATGGGGCCGACGGGGGGCAATCTCCCGCACGGGCAGGACGCCGGTTTCCTCGGCAAGGCGTACGATCCGTTTGTACTGAATGCCGATCCGTCGCAGGCGAATTTCCAGGTGCCCGATCTGCTGCCGCCGGCGGAAATCGGCGAAGCACGGCTCCAGCGGCGCAAAGAACTGCGCCAGGTGGTGGAAGGCACAATCAAGAATTTCGAAGCGAGCCCGGCGGCGGAGCTGATGGATGCGAACTTTGCCGCGGCGTATCGGCTGATGACCAGCGAGCGCGCCCGCGAAGCGTTCGATCTTTCGAAGGAGCCGCAGAAATTGCGCGAACGTTATGGCATGAATCGCTTCGGCCAGTGCTGTCTGCTCGCGCGGCGCCTGGTCGAGCGCGGGGTGCGGTTCGTGACGGTGAATACGTTCATCACGGTCTTCAACGAAATCACGTGGGATATCCACGGCTCGAAGCCTTTTACCAGCATCCAGGGCATGAAAGACATCGTGGCGCCGATGTACGACCAGGGGTACTCCGCGCTGATCGAGGATCTCTTCCAGCGCGGCATGCTCGACAATACGATGGTCGCGAGCCTCGCCGAATTTGGCCGCACGCCGAAGGTGAACCCGACCGGCGGGCGCGATCACTGGCCGCAATGCTGGTCGGTGGCGTTTGCCGGCGGCGGCGTGAAAGGTGGCCGCGCGGTCGGCCGCAGTGACGATATCGGAGCGTACCCGGCAGAGCGCCCGGTGCAGCCGAAGGATATCGTGGCCACGATCTTCCACTCCCTCGGCCTCGATCCGGATTCGCATCTCCCCGGCCCGCAGCAACGGCCTTTCCCGCTGGTGGACTTTGGGACGCAACCGATCCGGGAACTGTTCGCATAGGGGCTGGGTTTTCCTCAGGCGTTTTCCTCCATCCGACGGAGCGAAGATGAGCGGCAGGAGACGTTCAGAGGCATCGCGGTCCCATCGCGATGCCTTGGCTGAACCATGGCGATGCGTTCGAATTCCAGACTCGAGGGAGTCAGCAGATGACCGGGAGAAGCAGACCTCTTCAGCCGCCCAACAGAACACGGAGCGTCAAGACTCCCCCTTTTCTCTGGCTCTCATCGCCAGTAAGCTCGCGGGTCATACACTGATGAAATCCCCTTCCCCAAGTCGGATCAATAGATGTTAGGCGACTTCGCACGTTTCCCGTGACAAAGGAACGACTTCACAATCTGTTTTACGGCTGCACCGAGTTGCCCGCTCATCAGCGTCTGTCAGAGATTGGCGATGCGTTGACCCTTACCGCTGTTACCAACGTTGAAGCATTTTGGCGGGCGCCACGAGCGGAGCAGCTCTTGTATGCTCTTTGCTGTGTACTGCACCATGCCGGGGCTAACGGGCTTAGAGTGATGTGGGACTACAACGAAGGGAATTCAGCCGCGATCATGGCCGCGGCGGTCGAGGCGCTTGAGCTTATCGGAGACACCGAGCTTCACCAGACCGCTGCGGAGTTCTGGCGTCAGGTTATCAGTATGTCGGGCGCGTCGGTTCCAATTTCCTTCAGTTCGGCCACGCGTAGCGACTACGAAGCCGCCGAGCGGATGCTCTGGAGCGCCTATCCGCGTATCTTCGAGGCGCCCGAGCTTGAGACACTCGGCAACAGCTTTTTGTCATGCGGGAACACCCTTTTTCCTGAGCGTGTGCTTGTTTGGTTGCGTTCTCACGAAGAAACTCTTGCTCACGACCTTTGCCCCGATGAAGACGTCGCCTAACCATACGTTGCGAACCGCTTCGATCTGTCACAGCGTTGATTCGCGCCCCCTGCGGCCTGCCTCCGGAAGTCTTTGTCGCTGAGCTTGGAGTCGTTAGGCGCATCACCACACCGTTTATGGCAGGCAAATTCCTAAAACGAGACGCGATCATCGACACCGTGGTCAGCGAACAGCGCATGAACGCGCGTCGTAAACGCGTGGGCCTAAAAAACATCCGGTTCGGGTTACTTCCTGTGGGTGTCCTGATCCCAATTGCGGTGCCTTTCACATGATCATCGAAGAACGAACCATTCCGACTCCCGAGGAGTGCGCCGCGCTGATCACCAATGACAACCAATCGAAAAAGCCCTCA
>Ga0209050_1001785_pt1 | contig 21176 bp, 18 predicted proteins | sample Araplavi_mTSA_r2_FD_184276 | JGI IMG/M metagenome (GOLD analysis project Ga0209050, IMG submission 184276) | Arabidopsis root microbial communities from North Carolina, USA - plate scrape MF_Cvi_mTSA_r2 (SPAdes) (version 2) | ecosystem: Host-associated > Plants > Roots > Endosphere | place: USA... | reverse complement strand
GCGTATAAAATCTCTTCTGGAATGATTCATAACGTTAAAGTATGTGAGTTGTGTTAAAATCGTGGATGTAGAGACAATATAAAGAATAATTGTAAAAGCGACAAGGAAAAGCTGCAAGCCATAAGCTACAAGCTGCAAGCAGCAACCGTTTGGTAGAATACTCTTCCCAACAGGCCATTACTTGCAGCTTGGGGCTTGAGGCTTGCAGCTCTCTTAAAATGTATCTTCTTCCTGCTCCTCGTTGCCCATGCTGAAATTCATCATGGTGCCCAGCAGGTCGCTGAAGCGGGTTTCGTTCTCTACCAGCTTCTTGCTGATCAGGGAATAGGCGGCTAATCCATGCAGCACAAATTCCATCAGCAGCAGCTGTTCCTTATTATTGGTGTGTGGGAATTTGGATTTAACCAGGTCTTTCAATCCGTCCACTTTCTGGAGGGAAGCTTCGTACTGCTTATCGCTGATATCCTGCAGGAGATTCACGGTATTGCCTTTGTCGAACCATTGAATAACGGCGCGGTAAGGGTTTTCCTGTGCAGCAGCAGCTTGCTTGCGTTTCTTAAAAGTATCCGGGTTGGGGAAGTACTGGGAGAACAGCGTGCGCATAGCTTTATCCAGCAGGTTGTAAGCTACCTGCAGCGGGCCTTCCTGTTCGCCTTCGTATACCAGCTCGATCTTACCGGTGATGGCAGGTACAATGCCCTGGAGGTCGGCAATACGTACATGTGTTTCTTTCTCTTTATTGATGATCGCTCTGCGTTCACCTGCGCTCACAGCATTCTCGTACGCTGCGATAGTCAGACGGGCAGATACGCCGCTTTTCTTGTCTACATATTCGCTGTTGCGGGCTTCGAATGCAACCTGTTCTATCAGGCGTTTCACCAGGTCGGCCAGGTGTACTTTCCCTTTCTGTTCCTGGTGGATGTCTGCCTCCTGTTCGGTGATCAGCAGGGAGTTCTCCACGTTCTTGGGATAGTGGGTCACGATCTGGCTTTCTATACGGTCTTTCAGTGGTGTAACGATAGCGCCGCGATTCGTATAATCTTCCGGGTTAGCGGTGAATACGAAGAGGATATCCAGTGGCATCCGCACTTTAAATCCGCGGATCTGTATGTCGCCTTCCTGCAGGATATTGAACAGGGCCACCTGTATACGAGCCTGCAGATCGGGCAGTTCGTTGATCACGAAGATGCCGCGGTTGGAGCGGGGAATGATGCCGAAGTGGATCACTCTTTCGTCCGCATAGCTCAGTTTCAGGTTGGCCGCTTTGATAGGGTCGATATCCCCGATCAGATCGGCTACAGATACATCCGGTGTGGCCAGCTTTTCGCCATAGCGGGCTTCGCGTGGCAGCCAGTCGATGGGGGTAAGGTCGCCCATCTCCGCTACCAGGTCGCGTGCATAGCGTGACAGCGGCTCGAATGGGCTGTCATTCACTTCAGATCCTTCCACGATGGGAATATAATCATCCAGCAGGTCTATCATCTGGCGGGCCATACGGGTTTTGGCCTGTCCGCGCAGACCCAGGAACAGTATATTGTGGCGTGACAGTAATGCTCTTTCTGTATCGGGTATCACCGTATCATCATAACCGATGATGCCGGGGAAAGTATTTTCTTTCTGTTGCAGTTTACGAATAAGGTTGATCCTGATCTCTTCCTTTACTGACTTAGGTTTATAACCGCTCTTCTTAAGTTCTCCCAGCGTTCTTATGTTTGTATTCATACTTTTATTTGATAGTTAATTGGCAATTGGCTCCGCCGGCCGGCGAACAGCTCATAATAATTTTTTCTTCCCGCTTTCAAAATCATAGAACAGGAACTGTCCCAGTTTGTCTGTGCCGGAGAAAAAGGCTTTTCCGTTATTGGTTTCCGTGAATTCTGTTACAAATTTCTGCAGCCATGGATCGGTGGCCACCATGAAGGTAGTGATGGGTATTTTCAGCTTTTTACATTGTGCTGCCAGGTTCAGCGTGCGGTTCAGGATCTTGCGGTCCAGGCCGAAGCTGTTCTTGTAGTATTGTTTCCCGTTCTTCAGGCAGGTAGGCTTACCGTCTGTGATCATAAAGATCTGCTTGTTCGGGTTGCGGCGGCGTCGCAGGATGTCCATCGCCAGTTCCAGTCCTGCCACTGTATTGGTGTGGAAGGGTCCCACCTGCAGGTAGGGCAGGTCTTTGATCTCGATCTGCCAGGCGTCGTTCCCGAATACGATAATATCCAGGGTATCCTTGGGATAGCGGGTGGTGATCAGCTCACTCAGGGCCATGGCCACTTTTTTGGCGGGGGTAATGCGGTCCTCGCCGTAAAGGATCATGGAGTGGGAGATATCGATCATCAGTGCGGTAGACGTCTGCGTTTTGAAGTCGGTTTCCTTGATCTCCAGGTCGTCCTGGTTAATGTTGAAGGATTCGATGCCGTGGTTGATCTGGGCATTGCGGAGGGAAGCGGTCACATCGATCTGTTCCAGCGGGTCGCCAAACTGGTAGGCGCGGGTATCTGCGTTCAGCTCGTCGCCCTGGCCGGATTGGCGGATGTTGTGGTCTCCCATCGTTGATCGCTTCAGCTTCCCAAAGATCTCTTCCAACGCTTTTTTACGGATATCCTGTTCCGTTTTGGCCGTGATACTTATCTGGCCGCTTTCTTCATTCTCACGGATATAGCCTTTGTCTTTCAGGTCCTGTATAAAATCTCCTATACCATACTCTTCATTGGTCAGGTTATATTCTTTATCCAGTTCTGTCAGCCATTGCAGGGCTTCCGTAACATCGCCGCTTGTGTAGGTGAGCAACTGGGTAAAAAGGTTCAGGAGCTTCTCAAAGGGCGATTTTTCATCCTCACCAGGCACAAACCTGGAAAATTGTAGTCCTCTCATCAGCTTGTAGTTTATCTGTCTGTCATTATCTGGTCTGGTTTCCGGGTTATCATATCTTCTGTTGGTAAACCCTTTTTTAAAATTACGCAAAAAAAATTAGTTGGCGGTGGGCAGTGTGCAATGGGCAGTCAGTTAAAAAGTTTTACAGTCACTCCATTGACTGCCCACTGCCAATTGCCCACTGCCAACTAATTCACCGCTGCTCACTGTCAACTTGCTTTGTTGCGCAAAAGCCCTTATTTTACCCGTCTGATCAAAACTGATTTTCAACACTATAACTAAAAACAGATCGATGATGAAAAAACTGATGAAAGCCTTCCTGCTGTCCGGAGCACTCAGCGTTGCGGCGGGAGGATGGGAGTCTGCGAAAGCCCAGGCAAATGCGGATGAATTAGGCTGGTGGCTGGGCGCACAGGCGTACACCTTCAACCGTTTCACACTGGCAGAAGCGCTGGATAAAATGGACAGCTGCGGCCTTCAGTACGTGGAATGCTATCCCGGTCAGCGTATCGGCGGCGGGATCGAGGGCACTACTGATTTTAGGATGGACCCCGCCACGCAGGCAAAGGTGAAAGAACTTTTGAAAAAGAAGCACAAAAAGCTGGTAGCATACGGCGTAGTATCGCCTAAAGACGAAGCCGAATGGAGGCAAGTGTTCGATTTTGCGAAAGCAATGGGCATCCAGATCATCACGGCAGAACCTAAGAACGAGCATTGGGACCTGATCTCTAAATTATGCGATCAATACCAGATCAAAGTAGCGATCCACGATCATCCCCGTCCCAGCCACTACTGGCATCCTGATAGCGTACTGGCAGCTGTAGAAGGCAGGAGTAAGCTGTTTGGCGCCTGTGCGGATATCGGCCACTGGGTACGTTCCGGTTTGGATCCGGTAGAATGTGTTCAGAAGCTCAAAGGACACATTCACAGCCTGCACATAAAAGATATGAACGAGAAATCACCCAAAGCGCATGATGTGGTATGGGGCCAGGGTCAGAGCAATATTGAAGGTGTGATGAGAGAGTTGAAGAAGCAAAAGTTCAGGGGCCTGTTCTCTGCAGAGTATGAGTATCATTGGGAAAACAGCGTACCGGAAGTGAAAGAGAGCGCGCAGTATTGGAGAACGGTAGTGAGTAAGTTGAAGTAAGTCAATAATTTATAGTTAATAGTCCATAGCCTTTTGCTATGGACTATTTTTATTCCTTTTTAGAAGGTCCTGCGAATTTTAGCAATGTAAGCCAGGGTATTTCCGCCGTCTAAATATTGCTGGTCTTTTGATATTGTGATCGCATAATTGATGCCGGGAAGCAAAGCAGTCAGCATTCTGCCCGGGCCCGCATATTGTGCCAGTCCGCCCGGACATGTCACCACCCAGGAACTGTCTGTAGTTACAGGCGCCACACCAAAACCGGACGAGGCATAGACGATGGTAGAATCGAATCCCGCCTCCAGCGTTCCGAAGGGACTAATGAATGTTTTCAGGCCAATGGCATATGCTGTAATCGTAGCCGGAGAGCTCACCCCATGATCTTTACCTTCTACATACCAGGTACTTCCGGATGGCCGCGATGCCACCAGGTAACTGCCTCTCCCTGCGCCATAGTCTATTTTAGCCCCTCCACCTACCAGGGCATAATTGCTGCTAACGCTTACTGACGTTGCAGGATGCGGAGCGCTTGGAGAAGGTGATGAGGTAAACAGCCACATATTGCTTTTAAGCTGCTGGCTTGTTAGCCCCATCAGCTTTAAGCCGATAGCATATGCGGTGAGCGTGTGCACAAAGGTATCTACAAAGGATTTTGAGGAGGCATGCCACACGGCCAGGTTACTATCCGGGTAAGAAGCCGTTATGAGTGCGCCCGGTTCTGTAAGCGTGGGGCTTATTACCGCTCCTCCTCCCACCAGCGCGTAATCGCTGGGGACTCCCACATTTACCTGCGGCAGTTTGCCGGTAGCCTGGTTGGTGACGATGACCACCTGCACGGTGCCCGACCAGTCAGTGCCAAAAACCGGGCCCGCCAGTAAGCGGGCTAAAGCTTGCTGTACAATATTCAGCGATTTAGGGGAGATAGCCGCTGCTTCTTTTTGGGGAATGTCTGTTACAGTTTGCCGGGAGGGCTGTTCCTTTTTGCAGGCTATTATGCAAAAGAGTAACGCAACCGGGAAAAGGCCGATTTTCTTTGTCATAGGGTTTGATAGTTTGGTTTTAAAAATTGGGTTAAACGTACGTACAGGTCAACATGCGCTGCAGCGCATCATTTGGGTTGATATTACAAACTACAAACTTTATCACAATAATAGTTATCTAAAACAGCTATCGGGGAAATATATACGAAAAAAGAAGGTGCCTCACTATGGAGACACCTTCTTAGTATTAGCGTATTTTCTGTATTGTTATTTTCCTGAGTCAGCGCCACCAGCCGGAGAATCTGACACGGTATTGATGTTACCGGGCAGTTCCTGGCGTTTGGTGCTATCGCTGAAATCACTTCTCATGCGTTGCAGCAGGGAGATGAACTGTTCTGCCATCTGGCCGTCATGCTGCAGGTCGCTGGTCAGCTTGCCGGGAGGTAATGAGCGGTAGTAGTTCAGCTGTTGCTGACAATCGCGGGTGATCTTGGATGCGATCTCATTCGCCTTTTTGTTATCGCCAGCCAGGTAGTAGGCGTAGGCGGTCTGCATAGAGCTGTAGTTGTGCATGTTGTTGGGCGAGGTCATGGCGTAGGGGAAATTGCTTTCCAGCAGGCCTTTATCCGCCTTATTCAGCACGGTCAGGGCAGAATCTTTCTCACCATCCTGTGCAAGTGAAGTACCCAGGCGCGTATAGGCGTTCCTGAGGTATTGCAACAGTTTCCTGTTGGGCTCATCGAAGTAGGTGCCATTCCTTTCAGCGCCGCCGAAAGCGAATTTAGTCATCAGGTTGCTGTACATGAACTTGGAATTCACGTTGAAATCAGCACCCAGCATATCATTATTCGGCTCTTTACGCAGCGGCACCAGCCGGTAGGTCAGACCATCCATACGCAGGTAGTCGTTCAGGCCCAGGTCTGTCGGACTGGTAAAGTAGATCGGTCTTTTCCAGTCGTTCGCAGCGATGATGTCGTATACGGCCAGATCGTTCTTCAGCAGGTAGCTTTTGCTGATCTGGAGGGGCAGCTGCGGCAGGATCTTGGCGCTGTCCTTAATATCTACGATACCGCTTTTGATGGCTGCTGCCACGTTCACCGGTATGAACAGCTTCTGAGAGGGCAGGTAGTTTTCCTGGCTGCCGTCAGTGGTGCTCAGTTTAGCGCGGGGATCATCAGAGCCCATGAAGGCCATTACTTCCTTCAGGTTATAGAATTTATCCTGCGGGAACACTCCAGCATCATAGAAACGTATATAGTTGCGGTTTTCGCCACGGTATTTGTCAGGGCTCCAGGACATCGGTACGGGATCGCTCTCATTCACTTTCTGGCGTTGCTGGTCAATATACCAGTCAACACCCAGGAGGCTCAGGTTGATCACACGTACGTCCGGGCGGATGCCTTCTACTTCCTGTGCATACCACAGCGGGTAAGTATCGTTATCACCTACGGTAAAGAGGATAGCGTTCTTCTCGCAGGATTCCAGGTAATCTTTTGCCACGTCGCGGGCAATCGTTTTGGTAGAACGGTCATGATCATCCCATTCCTGGGCGCCCATGAGCACGGGTACTGCCAGTATACAGATCGCGGCGGAGAGAGGAGCGGAGATCGTATTGTTCTTCAATTTCTTTTTGAAGAACTCATATACAGACAACACGCCCAGACCGATCCAGATCGCGAAAGCATAGAAAGAGCCTACATAAGCGTAGTCACGTTCACGGGGCTGGTTACCTGCCTGGTTGAGGTACAGCACGATGGCGAAGCCGGTAAAGAAGAACAGCAGCGCTGCCACCAGGAAGTCCCTGCGGTGACGGCCGTAATGATAGAACAAACCTATCAGGCCCAGGATCAGCGGCAGGAGGAACAGGCGGTTATGCGCTTTGTTGTCTTTCAGACTGTCCGGCATATTGGACTGGTCTCCGTACATCAGGTTATCGATGAAGGAGATACCGGTGATCCAGTTACCGTCGCGCACGTTGCCATAGCCTTGTGTATCATTTTGTTTTCCGGAGAAGTTCCAGAGGAAGTAGCGGAAATACATGAAATTCACTTGGTAGCCGAGGAAGAAACGGATGTTATCTCCAAAGGAGGGTTTCTCACCCTGCTGCAGGTTCAGGTAGCTGCGGTAGTAATCCGCGTGGCCCTGGTCGTTGCTGGCGTCCCATACACGGGGGAACAGCATTTTATCTTCAGCTGCGTATACCGGTTCTACTTTTTTGCCGGCGATCTCGTATTTGTCTTTACCACGGGCGTAGATATTACCGGTTTCCTTGTATTCTGTGGGACGGGCAGTGAACACCTGGCCATACAGCAGCGGGAAATCGCCATATTGTTCGCGGCCCAGGTAACCTACCAGGGAGATGGGATTGTCCACATTATACATATCTACAGAAGGGTTGGCGGTAGAGCGCACCATTGTAGTGATATAGGTGGAGTAACCCAGTAAGAGGAAGAGTATGCAGGAAATTGTGAGACGGCTGAAATGAGAGGTGGTCTCACTATTTTGCTTTACCCCGATCAGTTTCAGGAAGTAAGGGATCAGCAGTACGATAGCCGCCAGTATCAGTTTCAGGAAGATGATCCCACCGCCGTCGGCTGTATTAAAGGCCGGGATGATGATCACGGAGGCGATGAGGATCAGCGGTGCGTACAAACCGAATTTCGGGTTGCGGAAGCCCCACCACATTACCGCCACCAGGGCGATGAAGTAGAAGGCGAAACCGGTGAAGAAAGGCATACCCAGGGTATTCACGAAGAATACGTCCATATAGCCGGAAGCCTTGATGGTATCCTGGATGATGAATTTCTGTACCAGTCCGGTGATGCCGCAGCCTATGATGAAAGCCCAGAAGGTACCCCAGGGCGTTACTTTATAGCGTTTGAAATAGTACACCATTACCATGGCCGGGATGGTGAGCAGGTTCAGCAAGTGCACGCCGATGGAGAGACCCATCATAAAGGCGATGAACACGATCCAGCGGTCGGCATAGGGCTCGTCCGCTTCATGCTCCCATTTCAGCATGGCCCAGAAAACGATGGCGGTAAAGAGGGATGACATGGCGTAAACTTCGCCTTCCACTGCAGAGAACCAGAACGAATCGGAGAAGGTGTAGGCCAGTGCGCCTACTACACCGGCGCCCATGATAGCGATCATCTTTTCGCTGCTGATCACCTCTCCCGGCTGCACCATAAGGCGGCGGGCAAAGTGGGTGATCGTCCAGAAAAGGAACAGGATAGTGAATCCGCTGGACAGGGCAGACATCAGGTTGACGCCCAGGGCTGCCTGAGAGGGCTTCAGGAACATGGTGAACAATCTTCCCAGCAATACAAACAGGGGAGCTCCCGGGGGGTGGGGCACCTGCACTTTGTAAGCGCTGGAGATGAACTCACCGCAGTCCCATAAGCTGCCGGTCGCTTCCATCGTCATAATATAAACAGTGCAGGCAATTACACAAATGACCCAGCCTACAATGTTATTCGTCCTTTTAAAGTTCATACAGTGGGTTTAAATTCCGACAAAAATAGAAAAAGTAGCAAATTATGCTATTTAGTGAAACTGTTTTAACTTTTTATATAATATCTTTTTTACTTATTGTCGCCGGGGGCCTACTCGAAAATGATCCTTACGGTCTGGTAAAAGGAGAGTCGCTGATGCCCGGAAGACTGGGAGAGCTGGTCGCGGCTGAAGCTTTGCAGGCCGAAGAGGCCGGCGGCATTGCCTTTGTTAATGGCTATTTCCAGGTATCCGGCGGCGTTAAACAGGGCGAGTTTCTGGCCTTCGGGGACGTCGGCGTAGGTTTCTGAAAGGTTGCTGATGACCTCATCACGGCGGAAGTAGATCTTGAACTTGCGCTGGGCGCGTTGTTCCTCAAACTGTTCGCGGGTGATGTTCACCACTACGTTCTCGAAATTATCGATATGGATGATCTGTCCTTCGATGTAGTCTGCACCGGTAAGGGGTTGCAGGTTATTCTTCACGACTATATTCTCAGCGGGCGCGCCTACCTGTTCCAGGGACTGGCCTTTTTGCAGGGCCTGGAAAGCCTGGGAGAAGCGCTGGATGATGGTAAAGGTGTTCTTGGGCTTAGCGCTGTCCAGGGGAAGTTTCACTACCTGTACGGACTGGCCGCCCGTGATCATGGTAATAAGGCCGTTATCGGCGCAGGCGATATACTGGCCGTTCCAGGCTGCCAGCAGCACATGATCTGCTTTACGGTCAAAGAGATTGATCAGCACAATATGAAAAGCGCCCGGGGGGAACCATGCGAACGCGCTTTTACAGATGTACGTAGCCTGGGGGAGGTTGAAGGGATGGATCTGATGGCTAATGTCCGCCACATGGCAACCAGGGCAATCCTGCCACAGCTGGCCCTTGATGGCGCCAACCAGGTAGTCCTGATAACCAATGTCTGATGTAAGTGTAATGATGGACATGTAGAATGAATCCGGATAACTTTTCTCCCGACCGGGCGAACCTCCCAAAATAATGCCAGGTGGGGCCTAAACGAAATTTAAGTGCAAAGAAAGGGAAAAAATGTGAGTTGGCAGTCTGCAGTTGGCAGTGTGCAGTCAGTCAAAAAGTTTTGCAGTCGCTCCATTGACTGCCCACTGCCAATTGCCCACTGCCAACTATTTCAACGGAGAACCTGGTTCTTTCCGGAAATGATTGTACACCAAGCCATCCAGCACCCCGGGCAGCAGTTTGCTGAGTAGGACGGTGAGCTTTCCCTGTCCGGTGAGCACCAGTGTGCGTTTGCGTTTGGCGATGGCTTTCAGGGTGACATCGGCCACCGCTTCGGCGGACATCAGCTTGCTTTCTTCCAGGGGAGTTTCTTTCTGGGAGTGGCCGGTTTGGTCCAGGGCGGTGTTACGTATATTCGAGGCCGTGAAGCCGGGGCAGATCCACATCACGTTAACGCCTGTATGCAGGTTTTCGGTGCGGAGGGCTTCGAGGAATCCCTGCATGGCGAATTTAGAGGCGGAGTAGCCGGTTCGTCCGGGGAGGCCGCGATAGCCAGCGATGGAGGAGATGCCTACGATGGTGCCTTTGGTCTCCAGGATGGAAGGGAGGGCGTATTTGGTGCAGTAGACGGTTCCCCAGAAGTTAATGTCCATGAGGGTTTTCAGAACGTTCACTTCTGCGTCTTTGAATAAGGCGCGCATGGAGATCCCGGCGTTATTGATGAGGATGTCTATTTTTCCAAATTGCTCGCGTACAGCGTGGATAAAGGCTTTGCAGTCGGTTTCCAGGCTGACGTCGGCAACGTACGTGAAGAGATTATCTGAGTTTGTTGTTTGCTTTATGATGTCAAGGGTTTCCTGCTTCCTGCCACAGATGGCGACTTTGGCGCCGGCCTGCAGGAGGGCAAGGGTGAGGGCCTTTCCGATACCGGAGGAGCCGCCGGTGATAACGGCAACTTTGTTGTTAAACTGTTGCATGGGTATGGGTGTATGGTTTAATTTGGCGCAAAAATAGGCCATGGGAGAGAAGCGCGGGTGATTTTCTTTTGCACGTGAATAAGTTTGGGGAAAGAGGAGGGTGGTTGGAGTAGTTTGCTGTGGCTGGTTTGGGGGAATGGGAATAATTTTTTTTGATAAAAACTTGTTTCGAATGGAAATATGACTACTTTTGCAACCGCTTTAGAGATAAAAGCGATGATTCCGTAGCTCAGTTGGTAGAGCAATACACTTTTAATGTATGGGTCCTGGGTTCGAGTCCCAGCGGGATCACAACAAAGAAAACAGACAATATTAAAGCCGCATAAATCGCACGATTTACGCGGCTTTTCTGTTTTTGGCATATAAAGCTAAACCACTCCAAACTAATCTGAGTGATAACAAAAAAGGTTACACGGCACGCCCCTATTTTTGTGTAACCTTTTTCCCCGGAAACGACTTTCCGCACTGGGTTTAAGAAACTGGAAACTGAATCAAAATGAACTAGAGTACACTAACGTTCGGTAACCCCAAATGCACTTTATGCATGAAAGTAAGTCAAGAGTTATCAATTGCCTTCTTACTTAGAAAGGATGCACGTAACTGCTAGAGTGCAGATGAAAAGGACCGCCTCTAAAGTAATTTAAGGCGCTTTTTAATATGAGTGATTTACCACACGCAACGAGGAGTAAACCGGTTTTTAGTGCATTGATGTAATACCATGTCGTTCTCTCACCCTCAAACGGAATTGGAAAATTGACATTAGACAAAAAAATCATTTGATCATGAAAGATCAACTAAACCTAAATTTATTGGTTTCAGCGCTCTTTAAAAGAAAAGAAATATTATATTTGCAAACAATTACCCCAAAAGGGTAATTAAACAAAAAGAGTGTCATGGTTATATTATATGGCAGTAATAGAATCGAGAAGCAGCTTAGTAATGCAGCGGAAATAAAAAGGCATTTGGCGTAATGGCAAAAAAAATTGCACTTCGACTAGCACAATTAGGAAGCTCTCCTAATCTAAAAGTCTTAATGCAAATTCCCGGACCTAAGTGTCATGCTTTAATAGGAGACAGAGAAGGAGAATGGGCCGTTGAGGTTTCGGGAAATTATAGGCTTATTTTTGAAATTGCAACAGAACCAATTCCTCTCATGGAAGATGGAGGAATAGATACTGAAAAAATAACAGACATCAGAATCATTAGAACAGAAGATTACCATAAATAACGATTTAATACGATAAGATATGGGCATAACAAAGGACGAAAGGGAATTGCTTATTAAACCAGGTGATACAATTTTAGAAACAATTGAGGAACTGCGCATGAGTCAAGTAGAATTGGCTAGACGTATGGGGAAAACTGCATCAAAAGTTAATGATATTATCTCTGGAAAGGAGCCAATTACTATTTCTACGGCAGTTCAATTGGAAAAAGTATTAGGTATTGATGCGCAGTTCTGGTTGAATATGGAGACATTATATCGTGAAAAGCTTGCTAGAATTGAACAAGAGGAAACTCTTGAAGCATGTCTTGGTTGGCTGAGGCAACAGCCTATTAAAGAACTGAAAGAATCAGGGTATATAAAGACTGAAAAAGTAGGAACCGCGATGGTAGATGAGGTGTTAAAGTTTTATGCGGTTGATACTCCCAAACAATGGGAAAATGTTTATGTTGAGCATTATGCTTCCACTTCATTTAGAAAAAGTAAAGCATATGAAACAGCGCTCTCGAGTATGACGGCATGGCTTCGAATTGGCGAGATACAAATGAGACAACTTAATCTACCTGAATATAACAGAGAAAACTTCAAAAATGCTCTTTCTAATATCTTATCTATAGTTGAGGAACATCCAGATGATTTTGCAGGTCAGCTGCAAGAAATTGTTCAACAAGCTGGGGTGGCACTTGTGTATACTATAAGTCTTCCACATGCACCGATTAGCGGCGGCGCAAGATGGGTTGGCGGACGTCCATTAATTCAACTAACTGACAGATATAAGACTAACGATCAGTTTTGGTTCACATTTTTTCACGAGGCAGGTCATATCTTGCTTCATGGGAAAAAAGATGTATTCATTGAAGAATTTTCAGGATTTGAGCCAGATCCTAAAAAAGAAGAAGAAGCAGATGCCTTTGCAGCAAACCATCTATTGCCTGATGAGTTTATAAATGATTTACCAAAGGGAGAAGTTGTAGAAAAGGATATTAGGAGAATAGCACGTAAATATCATACGCATCCTGCAATTGTCCTTGGACGTCTCCAAAAGCTTAAACAAGTGAACTATACATTTGGGTCAAAATTAAGAATGAAAATAATTCTCGATTATTATACAAAATCTAGGCACTAATTCAAAAACAATCATACATGCCCAAGTCACTAATTTACACCCCAATTTTTAGGTTCAGACAAGAGGAGAAAAAAGTACTTCTTTCATTTGACTTTGGAGCACGAATGTATCCGTTAGTAGAGATCATAAAGGAAGCAGAAAGGAAGTCCCCTAAAAGTAGAAAAGGTAAAGCTATCGTTCCAAAAGTAGCGAAACCATTTAACAAAATATATCTTCCGATCTTAGAGAAGATAAAAGCAAATAAGATTTTCGTGGATTTACCTGTCCATATGAAAGATGATAGAAGAATGAAGGATGAAGTGCTAACATTCTTAAGAAAAGTAGTAGCAAATCGTATCGAAAGGACAAGCTACATTATAAGCCTAAAATCATTATCCAGTAAGGTAATTCCCATAATTTCTACCTATTCCCAGCGTTCAGGTGAGGTAAATACAATAATTGTACAAGAAAATGATTTACGGCCATATTTTAACCAGCTCGCCTTTCGAACATTTCCTAAAACGTTTAAAAGCGACCTCAAACAAATCGACCGCTGCGTTCAGAAACAAGACTTTCTAATTTTGGACTTAGATGATTATTTACCTGATCCAACTGATGAGGATATAATTGAACTTACTGAACAACTTAAGGACTTCAATAAATGTCATGTTATTATAGTTAGATCAGCAATAAATACAGACATTACAAATGTAGGGCTTGACCATGGAAAGCTTGTTGAAAAGGCAGATAACAGCCTGCTCAAAGCATTTAGGCAATTAGAAGGCGATGTAAGCTCCCCTTATATTTGATCCAATAGGGATTAGAATTTGCAAATTTTAAAAGTGTTCAAAAGGTCATAGTTTAGATGTACCCCAGGGGTGGTACAAAGCCGAGTGCCTGGTGGGGTCTCGAACAGTTGTAGTCCTGCTGCCATTCTTCTGCCATCAGTCTGACCTCCTGTAAGGTGAAGAAATGGTAAGCATCTAAAAGTTCCCTTCTCAAAGAGCCATTATTTCGTTCAATAAAAGCGTTTTGTACCGGCTTGCCGGGTTGGATGTATAATAACTGTATTTGCCTGTCCTCACACCATTGCTGCAGCTTGTCGCTTATAAACTCTGGTCCATTGTCAACTCTGATCCGCTGGGGCTTACCACGCATTTCCAGGAGCCGTTCCAACACCCTGATAACCCGCAAACTGGGTAGGGACGTATCTACTTCGATCCAAAGCGATTCCCTGTTATAGTCGTCAATAATATTCAACAGCCGGAACCGTCTACCATCCACCAGGCTGTCCGACATAAAATCCATGCTCCAGGACTGATTAAGCACATTAGGAACAAGCAGGGGCTGTTTTACTCGCTCGGGTAGCCGGCGCTTGATCTTACGTCGAATATTCAGTTTTAAGAGCTTATACACCCGGTAAAGGCGTTTATGGTTCCAGACATACCCCTTTCTACGGAGTCGGTAATAGCATTTCCAAAAACCAATGGTAGGATGTTTTTTGACCAGTTCTTCTAAGGCATTCATCAGCGCATTGTCGTCTTTAGGTACTTTCTTGTACCGAAAGGCTGAACGTGGCATGCCAACCAGCTTGCAGGCCTGACGCTCACTCAGCTTCTCTTTTACCAACAGCTCTACTTGTTCCCGTTTGTCGTCAGGCCGCCGTACTTTTTTTCCAGGACATTCTTCATAGCGTCGTTCTCCAGAGTGAGATTGGCCACAATCCGCTTGAGCCGGTTGTTTTCCTCCTCTAGCTCCTTCATCCGTTTGACCTCATTGGCATCCATTCCACCATACTTAGCCTTCCAATTGTAAATACTGGCTTCGCTGACTCCATGCTCTCGCGCAAGATCCTTGATGGACATGCCCGCTTCCTGCTGTTTAAGGATGGAGATAATCTGGGTTTCTGTGAATCGTACTTTTTTCATAATTGTGCCATTTAAGTTAGAGATTTTTCTCCAACCCTACTGGACCAATTTTGGGGAACCTTACATACCCTGTTCTTATATAGGCAAAACAGTAAAAGCGATATATGACACTGATACTGTAGAGATCTATTATGCGCATCACCGGATAGCATTGCACAAACGTAGCTACAAGCACCATGGTTACACTACCTGTAAAGACCACATGCCGGAAGCGCACCGTAAATACCAACAAGGCTGGGACCCAGACTATTTTCGACGGCAGGCGGCAGCTATTGGCTCTGCCACTGGTCAGTATGTGGACAAATTGTTGCAGAGCAGGCAGTTCAGCGAACAAGCATACCTGGCGTGCCGGGGCCTTTTAAGGCTAGGTAAAACCAACCGAAATAGCGCACTTAATACTATGAAAAACATTTTCATTAGAGTACATATTCAAATTCAATCAGCTAAACGGTAGCCACATTAGTATTTACCATTTCTTTCAAATAATCTTCTATTTTTTCCAACAATTCTAAAGACTTTGAGATTTCTTTAATTGTAAAAGTAGGCATTCCAGCTACTCCATGAGACATAGGATGCATAGTTACTTTCTGATATAATTTTAGCTCTTTTGTAATTCTTTGAAAGTTATCAAATCCTGAATTCTTGTATTGACTAATTAAAAACTGTAATCTAGTCATTAAATTGTTGGGGTTATTTTCTGATAATAGTCTTTCTATATTTTCTATTAAATCGGTCGCAGTTTTTTTATTTTGATAATAACACGACTTGCCATTAGTGATTAGCTCTAGAATCTTTTTGCCGTCTTCAACTGCACCTATCATAAGCAGTTTGGAATACTCATATAGTAATATTTCGAATTTTTTTCTAATTCTATTTCCTATCCCTTCAATCTCAATCTGACTTGGATTTGTTGGTAAATTATTAAAAGCATTTTTTATCGTTTGAACTCTTTCAATTTCTGATTTAATATAAATTTTATGTTTATTGTTAATTTCATACAAATTTGAGAATGCCCATTTGTTACTAGATTTTTCTATATCATTTACCACATGCATAATCAAATTGTAAAAACTAATATTATGTGTGAAAATTAATAATTGCGTGTCCTGAAATTTATCAAAGATGTACTTAATTAAAAACGTCCGGTTGGAAGTGTCAAGGCTAGTTATGAAGTCGTCCAAGACCAAAATTTTAGTTTTGGCTACATCTTTAGATTTAATAATTGAATTCAACAAAATCAAAAGAAATATTAAATTCAACTTAGCCTCATTAAAATATTTTCTTAAATCAGACTTCCGTTCAATATTTTTTTTATCATCGGTTATTTTAATATTATATTCATCTTCCTCATCAATTTCAATATTGACGTTTTCATGGAAATTTAAAAGCGCAGAATTAACTTCACTTTCGATGAAAGAGTAGTGACTTTTGCAAAAGTCAGCAATACTACCTATAGTAAAGTAGAATTTTTCTAAAAGCGATTGTAAATTTACTTTTTCACCAACATTAAGATCTTCTATTGATATCATAAAGATCTGGTAGTTAGAAGAATTGAAACTTTTATAGTCGGTATCGTTAATTTCTATTTTAAAATCTTTATTGGAAACCTTGTTGTTATAGGAGCTCCATAATTCATTTCTTAATTGCTGAAGATCTTCTGGTGTTTGAGCATTGATCCTTGACTCGATTTCAGTCTTAAAAAAAATGACCTTTATCGCTTCATAAAGTGAACTCTTGCCAGCTCCATTTTCACCATATAAAAGGAGGTTTTTAGGGCTATCTAGAGAGATCGTCAATTCGTCTTCAAATGCCTTAAAGCCTTCTAATTTTAACTTATTCATAAGTATCCTTCTTAAAAAATGAAACAAGACGTTCTTTTAACTTGGTATCTCTGGACTTATAATCTGAATATGTAAAATCCCCGGAGTTAAATAACTCCCGTATCTCTTTTATGCTCGAATCGTTGAAATACCCTGGTTTCTTATCAAATGGAATGTATCGCTTGGGAATATCAAGGATCAAAATGTTTCCGAGGCTATCGATTACATCATTTAGGTCTATATCTTGCCAATCCTTTGAAAGGACTTTCTTATCTTTCAGGGTAATAATCTTGTCTGTATTGTACGTCGGCAAAACTATTTCCGAACTAATGTAGTATGCAAGTAGAGCAAATCCTTTTTTTAATCTACCTAAATAATTGAAGTAATCTGGAGAAATATCCTCATAATAGTAAGAATCAATTTCTAAATGTGACGACGTTTGTTTAATAATATTATATATTTCAAATTTCACTGTTGATGTTGAACCTTGATAGTAGACATACCTTATTAGAGACTTCAGGAAATTCAAAAATTTTTCATCAAATACCAGATTGTTGACGAATAAATAATTGACAATAGCGTATTTAGGATATTGGTTGGTATAGGCATCAATTACTTGAAGCCATTTTGCTGCTTCAGTTTGTTTAACCTTTTCCTGATTGAGTGCCTCAAGTATTTCAATTATTCTAAATAAATCGTTCAATACATCTTTGTATTTCTTTAATTCAAACGGAGAAAACTTTTCATTAGTAAAAAACACCCTAAGGTTTGTTTCACTGGAAGTAATTCCTTCTTTACCTCTAATGATGTGAGAATAGAATCTGAAGATATCATCTATGTCTAGGTTTAAGCCTTGACAATTGTTTTTAAATTCAATCCATTGTTCAATGAATATTTTTTCTTCCTTTACATTTTTTGCTTTGTTATATAACCTAGCTTTAAATATATCTGCATCTTCAAGATTTACACCTCGATTATTAATTGTTTCAAATATTACTAATGCTTTTTCATTAGATTCATCTTGAGTTGGGCCACTTAATTCAATTGGTAATAAATAAACTTGCTTTAATAGGAAGTGTATAAATTCCTTTAAGTCTGCGGATTTGTCTTTGAAATAATATTGAATCCAGTTTAAAAAATGCAATGTATTAGCCTCAAACCTGCTATTGCATTTTCGTTCAGTTACTTTGCCATTTTTATCTAATACAGCATTTAACCGAATTTGTAATTTATCTAGAGTGTATTTTAGTATATTCGTGATAGCCTCTTCATCATTTGCTTCAAAAACATTTGACTTTATTCTAGACACTGTATTAGTACCTTCCCAATCTTGTTTTTCTAACAGTTGCTGTAAAACCTTCATTTCTGGTTGGAGTACATAGAGTACCTTGAAAAGTAATAGCAATGTAATAAGTCTTTGTTGACCATCAACTAGATCCAGTGAATCTTTATTATTTTCAGCTTTTGCAATTATAATATTACCAATGAAATAGTCCTGTTCTGCGATAAAGGCAGCTAACAGATCATTGTATAATTGAAAGCATTGATCAAATTCCCAGGAATATGGCCTTTGGTATGATGGAATAACATACTGCTCCTCTATTCTAAAAATTTTCAAAAGCTCTTTCTGTTCCGCGCTTAAAGATAATGACATATTACCATTTTTGTTAATTAATATGATATGGCAATCAACCGTCAAAAGTATTTAAATAATACTAAAAAATCTAATATTGTTGTATGTGCTGTGGATGGCTTTAAATTAAATCGGATAGTGAAATCTGGGCGATTAATGGGTATAATAATTTATTGAGTGTGGTCAATTGTGCTAATAATAATCCCGGATCAAGCAAGCTAAATCTTTCAAGAAACGATTCTTCTTGTATAACATGGGTTTACTATGGCTTTTTGAACTCCACCCATTACTGGTTTTATTTTGCTCTATAAAAGTAGGGGGCCAAAAATGTACTATACGGAAGTAGTTACTATTTTATTTTATTGGTATTGCATTTTAAGTGGACGACTCAATATCCACTCGTCTTAAAAAAATTTATAGTCTGTGTTTGAAAAGTATTCTTAAAAGCTCACATTAGGTAACCCAACCTTTACAAAGTTCTTTTCCAGCTACAATAGCACCTGATCACCCAATTTTTCTTTTTAAAAAGTATTGCGCGATTACTTGAGTAAGCTTTTTGCGGTTAAGAATCAAAAATGGAATAGTAGAAATTTGAAGCTTGACATTCTCCGATATGATTTTTCCGAGAGTTGGGCGTCGATATTTTTGCTATTCTCCATAATGATCTATGATATTTCTGTGTTCTTTCTCTTGATATTACTTTTGTTGGCAATATTTTTTTTACATGTCCTTTAATTTTTTTGAAATAAAGTTTCTATTTTAAGGGTAACTGCCAGGGATGTCCCGTTTGATGATTTATCACTTATCCTTCAAAAACTCAAAATTCTTATCCAGCAACTTCTTCGGATGCACCCCCATCCCTTTAGCCAACTCCAGAAAAGTCGAAAACGTAAAATCCTTCCTACCATTCTCAATCATACTAATATTCCCCTTTGTAACATCACACTGTGACGCCACCTCATCCTGACTTATCCCCAGGCTTTCTCTCACTTCCCTTAGAAAAGCCCCAAATTCTTCCAGTCGTTTTTTATCTCTTTTTTCGTTCATATCTCTGCGATATGAATAAAGTCAAGAAATTTTCCTGAAAAAAATGTTACATGATCTTGTAACATTTGTCGAAAAGCCTTACTTTTGATGAGTCAGATGTTAAAATGACTTTTACCAGCATTGAATGCTAGTATCGACATTTTATCTTTGCCGACCTTCATAAAATTATTTGAAGCATTCGCTTAAAATCTCGCCTTGGAAAACGGGTAATTTTCAAAGGGAGCGAGGGGATAAGTGGAGTGCCCATGCTTTGCGTGGGCCCACTTACTTGCTCCCAGGGCATACCCGTGCCTCCAAGGCGGTAAGTTGTGGCCTGCGCTTTTTTTCGCCGCCTTATAGGCTTTGATAGAGAAGTGCGCCTGAGTTTTAAACTACAGAATCGTTTAAGTATGCATATTCTAATGTCTATCATCGCTGTCAGCAGTTGCTTCTCTTTTTCTTGTAGAGTGTTCTATATGGACAAAGCGGAAGGGAGTAGCAGCTCCAGGGCTTTTGGGCGGTTGGGAAGGCGAATATTCAATGTCAGGCATCTTTTTCTCAGTCAACCTGATAAAGATTGGACCCCAATTCAAAAAGAATACCTTATCAGAAGTAATTTTTGGCTGAAAGTATTTTATGTGTCCTTTTTAACAATGGTGATTGTGATACTTGCAATTCTTGCTGGAAAAAATACTTTAAGTAGTCGCTTTTAAGCACTTAAGCCATGAAAGCACTATTGTGAACGGCGCATTTCTATTCGGGTTTTCCATATTTCAAAAAAACTTCGTTAACCAAAATTTCCCCCAATATGAAAAAAATTTCAGACAGCTCATCAGCTAACATGCTTAAAGACATCCATTCCAAATTAACTGAATTCCCTAACGAATTCAGAAACAAAGTAGGGCAGGAGTGCCTATGGAGTGTTCCCACCTATTACCGTAAAATGAAATCGCTAACAGATACGAATACCTCACCTCTCAGCAATGCCGAAAAGGAGAAGATCTTCACCATTCTGAATGAAAGTTTCACCGAGCTAATCGCATATTTTCAGAAATACAGAAAGTCCCAATAGAGTTTCCAACGGGACCGGGAAGGTAATATTGTAATACTGTCCCGGTTCCATCCTGTTACAATGCTTCCGGAATATAATGAACTGTGTAGTTTCGGCAGAATAAAATCATTGCCAATCGTTTCCTTCTCCTCGCGGGAGTGGTTTCAAATAACGGAGACTATATACGAATGCAAAATTCAATTAAAGTCCCCTAAATTAGTATGATTAAAATCTCACTTACCACTATGGACAGGCTTTCAAAAATTGAGCTGGAAAATAAAATTTCATTACCGGAAAAATATAAAGCCTTTTATAGGCTTTGCTCCCTTTCTATTCCCGCAAGCTTGGTTGGGACCGATCTTATCAACAACTATTCCGATTTACAACAGGGAGCCATTGAGCTTCTGGAAGAAGACGGAGTGGAAAATTTTCTTGATGATAAAGACTTTGTTTTCATGATGCATCAGGGATATATGTTTTGGTACTTCAAGGCTGATGGCGATCCAGACCCGGTTGTATTTGGATATTATGAAGGCCGGTTAAAACCGGATAACAAGGGGCAATTTTCCACCTTCATTAAGGAATATTTATAGTTGAGCACATTCGTTATTCCATAGGCATCAGGGATGGCTCTCCGGAAAATAATTGCTGTCTCAGATTTCCCCGGGAACTTACCTGCTAATTTCTAAAAAGAACGCATCGGCTTCAAAATCTGTACGAGATGTATTGGTAAACATTGTTGATAAGGTCACGCCAGGGCATTACCGGGGCATAATGTTAGTTGCTCTGGACTCACTAAATTCATTTCATCCACTTCATTTACATGCGGAAGGTAGAGGGATTGAACCCCTGTCGGCTTTCGCCGCCGTCAGTTTTCAAGACTGCGCCATTACCAACTCTGGCAACCTTCCATAGAGAGCATGAGCAGAATCGAACTGCTGTTAAAATACTTTTG
>Ga0209050_1001784_pt1 | contig 21181 bp, 18 predicted proteins | sample Araplavi_mTSA_r2_FD_184276 | JGI IMG/M metagenome (GOLD analysis project Ga0209050, IMG submission 184276) | Arabidopsis root microbial communities from North Carolina, USA - plate scrape MF_Cvi_mTSA_r2 (SPAdes) (version 2) | ecosystem: Host-associated > Plants > Roots > Endosphere | place: USA... | reverse complement strand
GATCGGACTGGCGGCCATGCTCGGCCAGATCGGCCTGCCCGGCGGCGGCTTTGCCTTTGGCCATGCCTCGTTGAACGGCGTCGGCCAGCCGCGCCGTCAGGTGCCGGGGCCGGAGATTCCCGTGCCCAAGAACCCGTCGGGCTTGGCGATTCCGGTCGCGCGCATCGCGGACATGCTGCTGGCGCCGGGCACGGAATACGAATTCAATGGTGGGCGCCATGTGTACCCGGACGTGAAGCTGATCTACTGGGCCGGCGGCAATCCCTTCCATCACCATCAGGACCAGAATCGCTTGCGGCAGGCCTGGAACAAGCCCGAGACGGTGATCGTGCACGAGTCCCTCTGGACACCGTTGGCACGGCGCGCCGATATCGTGCTGCCCGCCACGACGGCGCTCGAGCGCGAAGATGTGGGCGGGTCGTCGCGCGATCCTTACGTGTTCGCCATGCATCGCGCCGTGGAGCCGCAAGGCGAGGCGCGCAATGATTTCGACATCTTTGCCGAGCTGGCGCGGCGCGCCGGCTTTGGCGAGGCGTTCACCGCGGGGCGCGATGTGCCCGGCTGGTGCCGGCATGTCTATGACGGCATGCGGGCGGGATGCCAGGCGCGGGGCGTGGAACTGCCTGACTTCGACACCTTCTGGGCGCGCGGGCATGCCGAAGTGCCGCCGCCCGAAACGCCCTACGTGCTGTTTGAGCGCTTCCGGCAGGACCCAGCCGGCAACCCGCTTTACACAAAGTCCGGGCGGATCGAGCTGTATTCCGAAGCGGTGGCCGGTTATGGCTATGACGATTGCCCCGGGTATCCGGCCTGGCTGCCGCCGACCGAATGGCTGGGCGCGCCGGCCGCCGAGCAATGGCCGCTGCATCTGCTGACCAATCAACCGCGCACGCGGCTGCACAGCCAACTGGATCCCGCCAGCCTGTCGCGCGCCGGCAAGGTGTCCGGCCATGAGCCCATTGCGATCAACCCGCTGGATGCGGCCGAGCGCGGCATCAGCGAAGGCGATGTGCTGCGGGTGTTCAACGACCGTGGCGCCTGTCTGGCGGGTGCGGTGCTGGACGACGGGCTGTCGCGCGGCGTGGTGATCATGGCGACGGGCGCCTGGTCGGATCCCGACGGCCCTCTGGACAGGCATGGCAATCCGAACGCACTGACCGCGGACATCGGAACCTCGCGGCTGACGCAGGGCCCCAGCGCCCAGACCGCCCTGGTGCAGGTGGAAAAGTATCTGGGCGAGCCGGTGCAGCATCGGGCCTGGGAACTGCCCGTGTTGCTGTCCGGGGCGGCGTAGTCCCGCAACCCGCCCCGCGACAGTCAAGTAATTCCGCGACATATCCTTAGAACGGCACGTTTGATTTTCTGACGGCAAACTTCGTTTTCCTTATTTACGATGGATCCGGAGTGCGCCATGCGCCTTAACCAGTTATTGGGTTTGCTGCTGTCTGCGTCGGTGCTGAGCGCCGCCCAGGCGGCTGATATCACGTTGGCGCTGGGCACCGAGCCCTCGACGCTGGATCCGCAGACGGCGCAGGACGGCTCCGAGCGCGCCGTGTCGCGCAACATCTTCGAAACCCTGCTGACCCGAACGCCCGCGGGCGAGCTGGTGCCGCAATTGGCGACAGCCCTGCCGCGTCAGATCGACGCGACGACCTGGGAGGTCACGCTGCGTCCGGACCTCAAGTTCAGCGACGGCAAGCCCCTGGATGCCGCTGCCGTGGCCGCCAGCATCAACCGCATCGTCGACCCCAAGACCGCCTCCCGCCAGCGTCCGTTCTTTCTTGGCATCAAGCAGGCCGAGGCCGTGGACGCCGTGACCGTCAAGGTGCACACCAACGGCGCCGATCCGGCGCTGCCCGCGCGTCTGTCCTGGCTGACCATCGTGTCGCCAGCCGCGGCCGCCGATGGCAGCCTGAGCCAGAAGCCGGTGGGCAGCGGCCCCTATGTGCTGACGGAATGGTCCAAGGGCAACCGCATCGTCCTCACCAAGAACCCGAATTACTGGAATCCCAAGGCCGTCGGCAATGTCGACCGCGCCACCTATCGCTTCGTCGCCGAACCCGGCACGCGCCTGTCCGGCCTGCGCGCCGGCGATTTCGACTTCATCACCAATCTGCTGCCGGAAGACACCAAGCGCGTGGCCAAGGCCGTGACGCTCAAGGGCACCGACCTGCCCTTTGTGTCGCTCAACGCCCTGAAAGGCCTGACGGCCGACGTGCGCGTGCGCCAGGCCTTGAACTACGCAGTGGACAAGGAAGCGCTGGCCAACGACCTCTATGGCGGCTACGCGTCTGTGTCGCACGGCCAATTGCTGGCGCCGGGCTGGTTTGGCTATGACGCCTCCATCAAGCCCTATCCGTACGATCCCAAGCGCGCAACCGAGCTGCTGAAAGCCGCCGGCGCCCATGGCAAAAGCATCGACCTCTACGCCCCCTCGGGCCGCTGGCTGAAAGACAAGGAACTGGCGGAAACCATTGCCGCCTACTGGGAGGCCGCGGGCCTGAAGGTCAACTTCCGTGTGCTGGCCTGGGCCGAATACCTGGACGCGCTGAACAAGAACCGCGTGCCGACCGAAGCGCAAATCAGCAGCAGCCATTCGAACCAGCTGCTGGACGCGGATCGCACGCTCAGCGCCTATTACGCCGAAGGCGGCGTCGCAGCCGCCAACGACAACGCCGAGCTGAAAAAGCTGATCGAAGACGCGCGCCAGGAAGCCGATCCCGCCAAGCGTCAGGCTTTGTATTCCAAGGCGCTGCAGATCGGCCGCGATCAGGCCTATCTCGTCTTCCTGCTCGATGGCGGCGAGATTTTCGGTTTGTCCAAGCGCGTGGATTTCTCGCCGCGCGTCGACGGCCTGATTCCGCTCAAGGACTTCCGTGTCACCGACTGATCAGGGCGGGCGCGGCTTGCCGCGCTTTTTGCTGGGCCGCTTTCTGCAAGGCTTGCTGGTCGTGTTGGGCGTGACGACGATCGTGTTCGTCGTCACGCGGCTTATCGGCGACCCGGTGCAGGCCATGCTGCCGGTCGATGCCTCGGCCGAAGACCGCGCCGTGCTGGCGCGCGCCTTGGGCATGGATGGGCCGATCTGGCTGCAGTACCTGCACTATCTGCGCGACATCGCCAGCTTTCAGTTCGGCGACTCGCTGTGGCAACACCGGCCGGCCGTGGACATCGTGCTGGAACGCCTGTCCGGCACCCTCACCTTGTGCCTGGGCGCGCTGACCGTCGCCGTGCTGCTGGGCGTGCCGCTGGCCATTGCCGCCGCCCTGAAGCCCGGGCAATGGGCGGATCGCATTTCGGTGTTCCTAAGCTTGAGCGGCCTGTCCCTGCCGCAGTTCTGGCTGGGCTTGCTGCTGATCCTGCTGTTTGCCGTGACCTTGAACTGGCTGCCCTCATCGGGTTCGGACACCGCGGCCAGCGCCGTGCTGCCCATCATGACGCTAGCGCTGCCGGCCTTGGGCCGCATCGCCATGATGTTGCGCTCGGCGCTGATCGATGAGCTCAATTCGCAATACGTGCGCACGGCGCGCGCCAAGGGATTGCGCTCGCGGCGCGTCGTGCTGGTGCATGCCTTGCGCAATGCCGCCGTGCCGACGGTTGCGCTGCTGGGCTGGGAATTCGCCGCCATGCTGGCCGGCCATACCGTCGTGGTCGAAACCGTGTTCGCCTGGCCGGGGCTGGGCCAGACGGCGGTGCAGGCCATCGAGCGCCAGGATCTGGTGCTGCTGCAGGCCGTGGTCTTCTTCATCGCCTTCCTGATCGTGATTCTGAATTTCTGCCTGGACATCGTGTACCGCGTGCTGGACCGGAGAATCGCGGTATGAGCGCACCTGTGTGGGAAGTGCCGGTGTCCGCACCGGCGGCACGTGGCTGGCGTGCCTTGTCGGATCGCCAGCGCGGCTGGATTCTGGCCGTGGTGCTGTTGCTGGCGCTGGCGGCCGTTGCCATCATCCTGCCGTGGCTGGCGCCTTATGACCCCGCCACGATCAAGCTGTCGGCACGCCTGCGTCCGCCGGCCTGGGAAGAACGCGGCAGCCTGGCGAATCTGCTGGGCACGGACAATCTGGGCCGCGATGTGCTGAGCCGGGTGCTGCACGGCGCGCGGCTGTCGATCTTCATCGGCGCCGCCGTGGTGGCGATCTCGGCCGGCGTGGGCGTGCTGGTGGGGCTGATTGCCGGTTTTGCCGGCGGGCGGGTGGACGCGGTGCTGATGCGCTGGGTCGATATCCACGTGGCCTTCCCCGGCTTGCTGCTGTCTTTGGTGATCCTCGTGATTCTGGGTCCCGGCCCGGGAACGGTGATTCTGGCCCTGGCCCTGAACGGCTGGATGGTCTACGCGCGGCAGATCCGCAGCGTGGTGCTGTCGGTGCGCCAGCTGCCCTATATCGAAAGCGCCGAAATGGCTGGCGCGCGGCCGGCGCGCATCCTGCTGCGCCATGTCCTGCCCAATCTGGCCGCGCCGCTGATCACCTTGATGGTGCTGGAGTTCGCGCGTGTCGTGCTGGCCGAGGCGGCCCTGTCGTTTCTGGGTGTTGGCGTGCAACCGCCGGGCGTATCGTGGGGCCTGGACGTGGCCAACGGCCGCAACTATCTGACCAGCGCGTGGTGGCTGGCGACCTTTCCGGGTCTATCCATCGCGCTGACCGTGTTGGGCGTCAACCTGGCGGCCAGCCGCCTGCGCCTGGCGCTGGACCCGCGGGAACGCGAAAAAGACTTTGCCCGCAAACTGCTGGCCAAGGAGGGGCGATGACAACGCAGCCTCTGTTGAGCGTGCGTGACCTGAGCGTTGAATTCCTGACCCGCCAGGGCAGTGTCAATGCGGTCGATCGCGTGTCCTTTGAACTGCATGCCGGCGAAACGCTGGCCTTGGTCGGCGAAAGCGGATCCGGCAAAAGCGCCTGCGCCTTGGCGTTGATGGGCCTGACCACCCTGCCCGGCCGGGTGGCCGGCGGCAGCGTGGTGTTTGACGGCCAGGATCTCCTGACCCTGCCGGAGCGCGCACTGGAAGACATCCGCGGCCGGCGCATCGCCATGGTGTTTCAAGATCCCATGAGCGCGCTGAATCCGCTCCTGACCATCGGCACACAGATCGACGAGGTGCTGGAGCGCCATACCGCGCTGGATGCCGCAGCGCGTCGTGCGCGCATCATCGGTCTGCTGGAGCAGGTCGGCATCCCCAAACCGGCCGAGCGCCTGGGGCGCCTGCCCCACGAGTTTTCCGGCGGCCAGCGGCAACGCATCCTGATCGCCATGGCGCTGGCCTGCGATCCGCAGATCCTGATTGCCGACGAGCCGACCACCGCGTTGGATGTCACGATCCAGGCGCAAATCCTGGAACTGTTGGCCGAATTGAAAGCCCGCCTGAAACTGGCGGTGCTGCTGGTGACGCACGATCTGGGCGTGGTGGCGCAAGTAGCCGACCGCGTGGCCGTGATGTATGCCGGCCGTCTGGTGGAGGTAGGCGATGCCGATGCCTTGTTCGAGCAGCCCGCCCATCCCTATACGGCGGGTCTGCTGCGCGCGACGCCGCGGCTGTCGGATAACCAGCCCCGCATGACGGCGATCGACGGCGTGCCGCCCGATCCGCGCGTGCGCCGAAGCTATTGCGACTTCGCGCCACGTTGCCCGGGCGCCGATGCGGCCTGCGCCGCGCGGCCGCCGTTGCAATCGCTGTCGCCCGGACGTCTGGCTGCCTGTGTGCGGCCGTTTGCACCGGTCTGGAAGGAGCTGGCATGACGGCGCCCCTGTTGCAGGTAGAGGATTTGCGTGTGCATTACCCGGTGCGCTCGGCGGGCTGGTTCAGCCGGCCCATGACCGCGCGCGCGGTCGATGGGGTGTCGCTGGAACTGGCGCGCGGTGAAACATTGGGCCTGGTAGGCGAATCCGGTTCGGGCAAGACCACCTTGGGCCGCGCGGTCCTGCGCCGCACGCCGTTGACGTCGGGGTCCATCCGGTTTCAGGGGAAAGACATCAGCACCGCTGGCACCGCGCAATTGCGCGAGCTGCGGCGGCACATGCAGCTCGTGTTCCAGGACCCGACCACCAGCTTGAATCCGCGTCACACCGTGTTTGATGCGATCGCCGAACCCTTGATCGTGCATGGCTGGTCAGCCGGACGGCGTGCGCTCGAAGCGCGCGTAGCCCAGTTGATCACGCAGGTCGGTCTGCCGGCCGATACGGCCAAGCGCTATCCGCATGCCTTCTCCGGCGGTCAGCGCCAGCGCGTCGGCATTGCCCGCGCGCTGGCGATCCAGCCCGAGCTGATCGTGGCCGATGAACCGGTGTCGGCGCTGGACGTGTCGGTGCGGGCGCAGATCATCAATCTGTTCCAGGACTTGCAGCAGGAGCTGGGACTATCCTTCCTGTTGATCGCGCACGATCTGGCGGTGGTGCGGCATATCTCGCATCGCATCGCCATCATGTATGCCGGCCAGATCGTCGAGACGGGACGTCGTGATGATGTCTATGACCGGCCGCTGCATCCCTATACACGCGGTTTGCTGGCTGCCGTACCCGAGCCGGAACGCCATCGCGATGGCCGTCGGACGTTTCCGGTGGCGCTGGGTGAACCGCCCAGCCCGATGTCCCCGCCATCAGGCTGTCGTTATCACCCGCGTTGCCCCCTGGCGGTTGAACGTTGCCGCCAGGAAGCGCCGCCGCTGATGGCCATGGCGGGCGAACACAAAGTGGCTTGCTGGTTTCCCGGCGCCGCCCCGATTTCCTCGTAATTTTTCATGGAGAAACCATGTCTGTTAAAGCTCTGACCCCTGTCGATCCGGCTGACGCCGACGCGGTGCGCGCCTGGTTCAAGGAACTGTCCGACCATGTCCAAGCCGTGGATTACGCAGCGGCGCGCCATTTGTTCGCGGAAGACTTTGTCGCGTTCGGCACGTACACCAACTTCGTGCATGGCCGCGATCATGCCGAGAAAAACCAGTGGCGCAACGTGTGGTTCAGCATCGACAAGTTCCTGTGGCGTCTGGACGACGTGCAGACCTTTGTGTCGCCGGACCGCCTGTTTGCCGTCGGTGCGGCGGTGTGGGACTCGATCGGCTATCACCCGGACGGCAAGACCTTCGACCGCCTGGGCCGCGCCACCGTGTCGTTCGCGCGTGAAAACGTTGGCGATCCGTGGGTGGCGACGCACACGCACATGTCGCTGTTCCGCGATACGCCCAGCGTGTCTCACGGAAACAAGCCCGTTCGGAGTTAAGCGGGACCGCCCCCCGATTCAGACGCCGCCCTCTCCGGCCTGATGCCGCGACGCCGTGGTCGTGGCATCAGGATCGGTCAACCAAGGCGCTCAGGCCAGCAGCAGACGCAACTGCCGCACCAGATCCGAGCGGGCCTCCTGCGCTTGCGGCAGGATGCGGGTCATGCTGATGAAGCTATGCGGCACGCCGGGGTAGATTTTCTGCCACGGCTGCGCGCCCGCCTCGCGCAACGCCTGCGCCAGGTCCTTGGTGTCGTCCAGCAAGGGATCAAGCTCTGCGGCTTGCAGGATGGCGGGCGGCAGACCCTGCACGCTGCCCAAGAGCGGCGCAACGCCAGGGTCCTGCAATTGCGCTTCATCGGCCACATACTGGCGCCAGAACCAATCCAGCTTGTCGGTCGACAACCCAAAGCGGCCATCGCCCAGTTCCTGCTGCGCAGGCGTATCACGGCGCGCCGACAGCATGCCGTAGATCAGCGCAATCGCGCGCAGCAGCGGCTCGCCCGCATCCCGCAGCCGTTGCGCCGCCGCCAGCGTCAGGTTGCCGCCAGCGGACTCTCCGCCCAGGCTCAAGCGTCCGGCATCCAGGCCCAGCGCTGCCGCATTGCCATGCAGCCAGCGCACCGCTCCCAAGACCTGATCGACCGCCACCGGGTATCGTGCTTCGGGCGCCAGCGCATACTCCAACCCGCCCGTCACGATGCCGGCCTCATTGGCAATCTCGCGTTTCCAGCGATCCAATGTTTCCAGATCGCCGTGCGCGAACCCGCCGCCGTGCAGATGCAGATACAGCGGCAGCGCCTTGCCCTCCGAGCCCGCGGGATAGTAAAGCCGCAACGTCGCCGGCACCGGCAGATGATCCAGCCGATGCTCCACCACCCGCCCGACCTCGGGCACGTCCCCAGCCAACCAGATCTGATAGCCGCGCGCCTGCCGGCGCACTTGATCCAGCGGGGTGGTCAGCACGTTGGGGGTGCCGACACCGGCTTCACGGCCCAAGGCCTGGGCGGCTTGTACTTCGGGTGACAGGGTGCTCATGATGCGTCCGATGCAATGAAGGAAGGCTGGCCAACGGCGGCGGCCAAAACCGCTCAGTATGGACACGCCGGGCTCAGGCGTCCAAATACGATTCAGACATATGCTTTTAACCTGCAGCGGAAGGCAGGTGTTCCCCCGAGCCTGCGATGGCGGCGCCTGCGCGACAGGGGCCAAGGTGCGCGATCCACGGGGACAGATCGCAACCGTATACTGCGCATTCTTTGAATGCCTATCGGAAGCCCCCCGCATGTCTTACACGCCCGGCGATATCTACGTCACGTTCAACCGCCGCCTGCAGGCCTACACCGCCTCGCAAATCACGCACGTGAAGGCTGACGGCGCGGACGCCGAGATCGCGGTGCTGAGCCTGGACTGGGTGGGCAGCGCGTTGCCCGGCGACGCCGACATCGCCGCGATGCGGCCGGCGCACTTCGACTTCTACTTCTGGCGCGACCGCGTGGACCATACGTGGATCAGCGGGCCGGTACCCACGCACGCCAAGCACGTGGGCTGGCGCGAGCCGCTCGTGACCGAGGAGTCACGCTCGTATTCCGGCGGCTGGTCCAGTGGCGACATGCTCTACAACCAGCGCCGCTGGAACGCGATCGACGCCGGCGTCCGTGCGCGATTCAAAGCGGCCGCCCACGCGGATACGCCCGATAACACCGTAGTGCTGGAGCAACCAGGCCGCACGATCACGCGCGCCATGCGCGGCCTGGACAGCGCGGCGCTGCTCGCCGCGCCGTCGCTCGCGACGTTCGACGACATGCCCTTGCTGATCAAGCTGCACGTGGATGCGCCCGTGCCCGGGCTGATCGAATGGGCCCGCACGAAGCCGATTCTCAGCGAACTGGAATACGCCAGTTTCGGCGAGCCGGTCGTCGACCTGCGCGGCACCTCGTTCGGGCGGGTCGCGATTGACGTGACCGGCGTGCGCAAACTCTATTTGAATGACGGGCTGAACACGCTGTCGCTGCGCGGTGAAGTGCATCCCGACCTGGTCGTGCACGCCGAAGACGACGGCATGTGGTTGCGGCTGGAACGCGAAAACGCCATCTGGTCCGGCGCCGGATTGACGCGCCTTGGAGCGATCTCGCTGCGCGGCATGAAGACGCTGGACTGCGCCGAGGTCGCGCGTATCTTTCCGCACCTGCACTCGCTGTATGTGTGGGGCGCCCCCGGCGTGACCACCGGCATCGAGCATCTGGCGGCCCTGCGCGAGCTGGCGATGATCCTGATCAACGACGTGTTCCCGCCTGCCGAGAGCCGCCTGCCCGGGCCGGACGCCTGGCCCAAGCTGCAATCGCTCTGGCTCACGAGCATGCCCGCTGAGATCCTGGCGCAGGCCAAGAAGGACTACAAGAATGCCGCAGCGGCGGGTCTGGATCTGGAAGTCAGCAAGCCCCGCAAGCCCGAATGGCTGGCCGCGAACCTGGACAATCCGTTTCGCGAATGGGACGGCAGCGAGCACATCACGGCCGCCCAGTCCAAGAAAGCCGCCGCGTTGTACCGCAAGACCCGCGCCGACGCTCTGAAGGCCGCCGCGACCCAGGCCGCGGATGCGCAAGCGCTGATGGCGACCCTGTCCGAGATCGTGCGGGCGTATACCGAAGGCTTCAACGCGCTCGACCGGCGCACCGGCTTCATCGAGACGGTGGAACGCGATCAGATCTACGTGGCGCTGATGGGCATCCTGGACGCCGTCCAGGCCAAGCTCATCGAGGACGCGGGTGAAGACGCGGCCGTGCTGGATCGCGATGCGCTGGATCGTGCGGTGGATGAGGTGCGGGACTTTTAAGTGCGGCACGCTCATCCTTGTGCTGTCTACTGTTCCTTCAACCCCAACGATTTCATCAGCGGCGCGAACAGCTTCTTCTCTTCCTGCACGCGCGCGGCATAATCGGCCGCGCTCAGCGGTATTGCTTCGGCGCCCGCATCCAGAAAGCGCTTCTGGATGTCCGGCCGCGCAAGCACCTTGTTGAGCTCAACGTTCATGCGCTCGACCACATCATCTCGGGTGCCAGAGGCGGCATATACGCCGAACAGGCTGTCCGCGAAAACCCCGTCGATGCCGACCTCGGAGAACGTTCGAATGTCGGGCGCCACGGCAGCGCGCTGCCGGCTTGCCACCGCCAGCACTTTCAACTTGCCCGCTTGCACCATGGGAAAGACCGTCGCCGGTCCAAACGCAAAGTCGATCTGGCCCGCTGCCAGGTCTTGTATCGCCGGCGCCACGCCGCGATACGGCGCATGGGTAGCTTGCATGCCCGTCGCCTGCTTGAGCAGTTCACCGGCCAGATGCGGCGTCGTGCCGTTGCCGGCAGAACCGTAATTGAGCGGATCGGGCCGCTTGCGCGCGTATTCCACGAACTCCTCGAGCGTGTTGACGCCGAGCGAGGACCGGACAAACAGGAACAATTGGCTGTTGGCCAGCAACCCAACCGGCCGCAAATCCTGCTGCGGATCGAACGGCATGTTGGCGAACATCAGCGGGTTGACCGACTCGGTCGTCGAGGGATTGAGCAGGAAGGTGTGGTTGTCCTTTCCATTGCGCGCCACCTCGGCGCCCGCCACGTTGCCGCCCGCACCGCCCCGATTCTCCACGATGACGGTCTGCTTGAAGGCCTCGGCCAAGTGCGGTTGCACGGTGCGCGCCAGCACATCGACCAGCCCGCCCGGCGCCAGTCCCACGACCAGGCGCACGGGTTTGGTGGGCCAGGCCTGAGACGGCGTCTGCGCATGGCTACCCGTCGTCCAGCCGGTCAGCGCCAGCATCATCACGGCCAGACAACGTCTACGCAGCAGCATGCGATTCTCCAGATGGGGCGTCACCCCGCAATGTCGCGCACGGTGCGTCACGTGCCGCACCACGGTGAGCCGCCTTCATGCCTTATCGGCGGCGGCCCTGCATCCGCCGCCCATTCTTCACAAAAGTTTAAGCATAAAGAATCCCGGAATAACCCTAATTCCCCGGGTACGAGCGAGGCGCCTCGTGGTCCTGCTGTTCACTGAATTCAACCTTCTGAGCGGATGTGGGCGCAATGTCACGGTATGGCGTGCGTGCTCGCATATACGCCATCGGGCTGCACTTCATCTCCGTGCGGAACGCAAAGATGAACGACGACGTGGAACCATAGCCGAGTTCCAAAGCAGTCCCCGTTACGTCGAGACCACTTTCCAATAGCTCGATGGCTCTGAACAACTTCAGCCGGCGCCGCCAGTCGCGCAGCGTCAACCCGGTTTCCGCAAGGAATTTTCTGGCCAGCGTCCGCCCGGACATCCCCAATTCCCTGCCCCAATCGTCCGGGCTCCTTTGATCGGCCGGCCGGTTGTACAAGGCTTCGCAAATGGTCAATAGCGGGCGGCTCGCCGGCCACGCCAGCACCAATGAAATCGGGGTGGCACGGCACAGTTGGTCGAGCACCAACCGATACACCCGGCCGAAGTATTCGTCTTCGTCCGAGCGCCCTTGAATTGCCGCCGCCTCAACGATCAACGCTTTCAACAACGCAGACACGCCAAAGACCGCCACCCCGTCCTCGGAAAGCGTTCCCCCGGGATGGTCGGCAAGCCACAAGCTGCGGTACTCGGCGCCGAGAAAGGAACCGACGCTATGGACAGTCCCGGACGGAATCCAGGCGGCCTGGTTTGGGGAGATGGCGAAAGAATGGTCGTCTGCCGTGACCATGAGGACGCCAGAGACGGCGTATACGACCTGGTGCCATTCATGCGTATGCGCGGCAAAGTAATCCCGCGCGCCAATGGACTGCACCCTCATGGTCATTGGCGCCGGCGGCCGGACGTCGGCGGGGGCCGTAATGGCTTTCCATTGCATGAGCGCGTTCATATGTCGCCGATTCTATATAACTTGGCAATCTGTCGATAGATCGCCTACGTAACTTTGCGTTGTAATGCCAGCTCACCTGGCCCGTCCCACGCCGTTCACCGCAATGACACAAAGTAGCGCCTCCCCTGGGCATGATCGCCCCGCCGTTCTGCCCGAGGGCGTTCAACAAGGCAATATCTGGCGACTGATCACCGCCCAAGCCCTGGCGGGCGCGAATTCGGTGGTGGTCTATGCAACCGGCTCCATCGTTGGCAACATGCTTGCCCCGACGCCCATGCTCGCGACCCTGCCGATTTCCATTTTTGTCGTCGGCATGGCGACATGCACGCTGCCGATGGGCGCCGTCGCCAGGCGTCACGGCCGGCGTGCGGCATTTCTGCTGGGCACCGGCGCTGGCGTGCTCACCGGCCTGCTGGCGATGCTGGCGGTCATGATCGGAAGTTTCTGGCTATTCAGCCTGGCCACGTTCTTCGGCGGTGTCTATGCGGCAGTGGTCCTGTCCTTCCGCTTCGCCGCCGCGGACGGCGTGGAGCCCAAGCGACGGGCGCGCGCGCTATCCCTGGTCATGGCGGGTGGCGTCGCCGCCGGGGTCGTCGGGCCACAACTCGTCACCTGGACGATGAACCTGTGGCCGCCGCACATGTTTGCCGCCACGTTTCTGGCGCAAGCGGCGGTTGCAGCGATTTCCGCGTTCATTCTTCTCGGCGTCAGATTGCCCGCGCCCACTGCCGCCGAGGTCGCGGGCGGACGCCCGCTTTCCGAGATTGCGCTGCAACCGCGGTTCATCGCCGCAGTGATCGCTGGCGCGGTCTCATACATGCTCATGAACTTCCTCATGACGGCCGCACCGCTGGCAATGCACATCTGCGGCCACTCCCAGGAGTCCGCCAACCTGGGACTGCAGTGGCATGTCATTGCCATGTACGCGCCCAGTTTCTTCACCGGCAGACTGATCTCCCGCTTTGGTGCGGGACGGATCGCAACCATGGGCCTCGTGTTGATTGGCGTGGCGGCTGCGGTAGGTCTCGGCGGTATCGACGTCATGCACTTCTGGTGGTCACTGATCCTGCTCGGCGTGGGATGGAACTTCGGGTTTCTGGGCGCATCCGCGCTGGTGCTGGAATGCCATCGGCCCGAGGAAAAGACACGCGTCCAGTCGCTGAACGACTTCATCGTCTTCGGCCTGATGGCCATCGGCTCCTTTTCATCGGGGGGCCTGCTGTCGGCTTTCGGCTGGAACACGGTGCTGTGGGTGTCATTCATTCCGCTGGCGCTGTCCGTCGCCGCCCTTGGCGTTGCCATGCGGAGAAAGGCCGTCGCACTGAGCCGGTGAAGCCACATGCCACAAGCGATTCGCGCCTGACTGGCGCGAGCTGACATTCGAACGCGGCCCCCGGTTGACGCCCGCCTACTCGGCGGCGAGCGACAGCTCATGCACTAATCCGGCCTCGAGCTGCCGCGCCACGCGCCCCAGCCCGCGGTTCAGCGGCCACACGATGTCCAGATCAAGCCCGCCTTCCACATCGACGGGCACGACACTCAGCCCGTGTCGCCGCGCATACAGGCCGCTCATGCTATCCAGGATGGCCACACCCAGGCCGCGTTCCGCGAAGGCGCAGGCGGCCGAGTACTGATTCACTTCGATCACCGGCAGAAACGGCAAGCGCTCCTGCTCGAACTGCCGCGCCGTCAGCGCCCCCACCTGCAAGTGCCGGCTGAGTGAGATGTAAGGGATGTCCGCCAGGTCGGCCAATGCGAGACGGTGGCGATCCGCCAGCGCGTGGCCTGCCGGCATCACGGCCTGCAGGCTCAGCCGCGCCAGCGTGCGCTGGCCCACGTTCGGCAGCGCCGCAGAACCGATCACGATGCCGATATCGATGCGCTGATCGGCCGCCAGCCCCGCCACGCCCAGCGTCATGTCCGTGCGCACGCTGACGCGCACACCGGGCTCGCGAGCCTGCAACCAGGCCATCGCGCCAGGCAGAATGCTCGCGCCCACCGCCGCCACCGCCCCGACGTCGAGCCGCGCATGCGCCCCGCCCCGCATGCTGGCCGCCACCCGTTCGGCGTTGTCCATCGCCGCCAAGGCATGGACGATCTCCGGCAGCAGCATGCGTGCCTCGGCGGTCAGTGCCAGCCGGCGCTTGTCGCGGCTGAACAGGGCAAAGCCCAGCTTGTCTTCCAACGACTTCAGCATCGCGCTCGCCGCCGGCTGCGACATACCGGTGGCGGCCGCCGCCAAGGTGACGGAGCCCGTGCGCCCCACCGCTTCGAAAAGCGCCATTTCGCGTTTGTTCATGTGAACCTCGGTGCTCATACACATTCATGTATGAAATGACTCAATTTATATATTTGACTATATCAACCGGCGCATCGGACACTGGCTCCAACATCACAACAGCCGGCGCGGCCTGGATGCGGCGCACGGCAATATAGCGAGGAGACACCGATGCAAACGAAACCTGGCGCACACCCACGCAGGCTGCTGGCTAGCCTGTTCGCGCCGCTGCTGGGAAGCGCTTTGCTGGCTTGCGCAGCGCCCGCGTTGTCCGAGACGGCGGGCGGCACGATCCGGATCGTCGTCGGTGCGCCGCCGGGTGGCGCGCCCGACACCGTGGCCCGCATCGTCGCGCAGCACATGCAGGTGGGCGGGCGCGCCGTGATGGTCGAAAACAAGAACGGCGCCGCCTCCATGATCGCGGCGGCCTACGTGGCCCGCGCGCGGCCCGATGGCAACACCCTGCTGCTCGCCAGCCAGACGACAGTCGCCGTCGCGCCCACGCTGCAGAACGTGACAACGTTCGACCCCATGAAGGACTTCACCGGCGTGGCGCTGGTGGGCAGTGCGCCGCAAGTGCTGCTGGCCGGGCCGAAGCTGCGCGCCAACTCCGTCCAGGAGCTCATCGCCCAGGCCAAAGCCGCGCCGGGCGAGATCGATTTCTGCTCGGGCGGCATCGGCACCTCGCCCTACATGGCGGCCGTGCTGTTCGCCCAGACCGCGGGCATCGAATTGCACAGCATCCCGTTTGCGGGCGAACAAGCCTGCATCACCGAAATGCTGGCGGGCCGGTTGCCGTTCATGTTCGCCAACGCCTCGACGGCCCTGCCCTACATGAAGGACCAGCGCCTGCGCGCCCTGGCCGTGACGAGCAAGGCGCGCGTCGACTTCGCGCCGCAATTGCCGACCACGGCCGAAGCGGGCCTCAAGGATTACGAGGTCGCGACGTGGCTTGGCCTGCTTGCGCCTGCCGCCACGCCGCCCGACGTCGTCAACGCGCTGAACGCGGAAGTGCGTCGTGTGCTGCGCCTGCCGGATGTGCGCGAAAAGCTGGAGGCGCAAGGGTACGCGCTGTCGGACGACAGCCCGGCGGCCTTCACGCGCTATTACCAGGCCGATCGCGACAAATGGGTGCGGCTGATCCAGACCGCCGGCATCAAGCAGAACCCCTGAGCGCGGCCGTGTGCACGCCCTTCCCCATCATCTTCCCGAGCATTCCATGAGCCGTACCCAGCTTGCCGCTTCTTCCGACGACCCGCGCACCGTGCTGGGCGTCCGTCACAGCCCGGTCACCGGCACAATTCCGCCGGGCGCTTGCGATTGCCATGTGCATATCTTCGGCCCGTTCGACCGCTATCCGCTGGCCGAAAACCGCGTGTTCATGCCGGGGCTTGCGTCGACCGACGATCTGCTTGCGCTGCACGCGGCGCTTGGGATCGACCGCGCTGTCGTCGTGCAGGCCAGCCCGCAAGGCACCGACAATCGGTGCATGACCGATGCCCTTGCCACCCTGAATGCGGCAGGCCATGCATCCCGCGGCGTCGCGGTCCTGGCGCCCGATATCTCGCGCGACGGCCTGCGCGCGCTGCATGCGGCGGGCGTGAGAGGCGCCCGCGTCAACCTGCAATCGTTCGGCCAGCAGGATCCGGCCATCGCGCGCGATGCGCTGGCGCGAACAGCCGAACAGGTAGCCGACCTGGGTTGGCACGTGCAGATCTACACCACGCTGCCGGTCGTGAGCGCGCTCGCGCCCGCGCTGCGCGACTGCCCCGTGCCTGTCGTGATCGATCATTTCGCACTGGCAAGCGCCGTGGCCGGTACGGGTCAGCCCGGCTTCGATGCGCTGCTGGAAATTGTGGCGTCAGGCAATGTGTACGTGAAGCTCTCTGCCCCGTACCGCCTCACGGTTTGGCAAGATGGCCGCCCGCCCATCGAGGCGCGAGAGATCGCACGAGCGCTGATCGATACGCGGCTTGATCGCATGCTGTGGGGCACCGACTGGCCGCATTCGGGGGCCTGGCCGGGCGTGGCCCGCACGCGTGATCGCAGTGAACCGCTGCATCCGATTGACGATGGCGAACAGCTGTCGGCGTTCTGCGCGTGGGTGAGCGAAGCGGAGAAGCAGGCGATCCTGGTCGATAACGCGGCGCGGCTTTATGACTTTTGAGCCGGGCACGCGCCCCCGAGTGCCGCACTTATCGCGCTGATTCGTGGACATCTCGACGACACCCTGGACGAGACGGAAATGGCGGAATCAACTCATGCAGAGCGGCTTTTGCCCTCCGCGCTCTGCAGCCTGTCGAAATTTTGCCGCGATTCCCGGAAGCGGTCCGCATTTTCCACAATCCAGGTCCACAACGGAACCATGCGGACGAGCAACTCCATGCCCGTATCGGAAAGTTCGTACTCGACTCTTGGGGGCACCTCTCCGAAGTCATGCCGAAGCACCAAGCCGTCCCGCTCGAGCTGCCGCAAGGTCAGCGTCAGCATACGTTGCGTGACGCCATGCATGCGCCTGCCGATCTCGGCATGCCGCAACCTTCCATACACGCCGAGCGTGTGGACAACACCCAGAGACCAGCGGCTTCCGGCATGTGCGAGTACCTCTCGCCGCAGCCCATCGTCATCATCCCGCAGGCCGTCACAAACGGTCTGTGAGTATCGGAGAATTTCGTCTCGATCCATCGCATCCAGCTCCCAGTATCACGCGTGTGCCTTCTTACATCCACGATGAAGCATTGCTAGACTGCCTCAACGCAATCGTAAGTGGGCTTCATCATGAACCAAACAGACCTTGACGCTACGTCTAAAAACATTCTGGTGCTCGGGGCCGGCGAACTCGGCCTTCCGGTGCTGCGCAATCTTGCGCGCAAAGCCAAAGACGTCGAGGGCGCAAGGATCAACGTGCTATTGCGCGCGAGCGCCATCGAATCGCGCGAGCCAAACAAGCGAAATGATATCGCGGAGATCCGAGACCTCGGGATTGAGATCGTGTCAGGCGATCTTGTTAAGAGCTCCATCGACGAGCTCTCGGCTGTATTCGCGCGGTACGACACTGTGATTGGTTGTGCCGGCTACGCAGCGGGAATCGACACTCCGATGAAGCTCGCCCGCGCCGCCTTGCAGGCACGCATTCCGCGGTACTTCCCTTGGCAATTCGGAGTCGATTTTGACGTGATCGGTCGTGGAGGTCCGCAAGACATTTTCGACGCTCAGTTGGACGTGCGCGAACTATTGCGCAGTCAGCGGCAGACCGAGTGGGTCATCATCTCGACCGGCATGTTCATGAGCTACCTTTTTGAGCCTGAGTTCGGAGTCGTTGATTTGCAGAACAATGCCGTCCATGCGCTTGGTACCCTCGACACCGCCGTAACGCTGACGACGCCCGAGGACATTGGCGCGCTGACCGCCGAAATCGTCTTCGCCACGCCTCGTATCCGTAACGAAATTGTGTATCTTGCCGGCGACACCGTGACGTACGGCGAAGTCGCCGACAAGCTGCAAGCGGGCCTCGGGCGTCCATTCAAGCGTTCGGCTTGGAGCGTCGAGTATTTGCTGGATGAACTGGCGCGCGACCCGCAGAACATGATGCGCAAATACCGCGCAGCCTTTGCGCAAGGCAGGGGTATGTCATGGGACAAGGGCGGGACGTTCAATCAGCGCAAAGGGATTCCGGTCACCGATGTCGCGTCGTGGATTGACGCACATCTCGGGTCACTCCGATCCAAGTAGACAATCGACAGGCATCTGGCAAGCTCAGAATGCGGCAGCCAACCGGAACAGGAAGCTGTTGCCCATGCGGGAAGCAGCTTCTGCGGCCGCCACCGCCACATCAATACCTCGTGCATCCCAGCAAAAGACCGCATCACGCGCTTATGCCGCCATCGACAAGAATTCCCGACCCGGTGACATATGCGGCGCCCGGCCCCGCCAGGAAGGCGACGGCTTCGGCGACCTCCCTGGTCTTTCCGTAGCGGGCAATTGACAAGCTTGGCAAGATGGATGCGGCGAGGGGGCCGTCGGCAGGATTCATGTCCGTGTCGATGGGACCAGGGCGGACAAGATTGACGGTGATGTCACGGTGCCCCAGCTCACGTGCAAGCCCGCGGGTAAAGCTCTCCATCGCGGATTTGGTCGCCGCATAGACTGCGATGCCGGCGAATGGCACCGACAAGCCGGCATTGCTGCCAATCGTGATGATGCGGCCGCCATCAGGAAGGTATCTCAGCGCGGCCTGGGTGGTCATGAACACGCCGCGCACATTGACGTCCAGCTGCAGGCTTATCTGCTCCAGCGACTGCTCGGAGAACGGACCTGAAATCAGAACGCCGGCGTTGTTGACGAGGATGTCCAGGCCCCCTAGTTCATCCACGGTCCTATCTACCGCGGCCTTTACCGCATCAGGGCTGGCAGCATCGGCCTGAATCGCAACGGCGTTGCGGCCGAGGGCGCGAATCTCGGCAGCCAGCGCCTCGGCCTTCCCCACTGATTTCTCGTACGTGATAGCGACGTCCGCGCCGTCTTCGGCCAGCTTGAGCGCAATGGCCGCGCCGATGCCACGCGCAGCGCCGGTGACAAGCGCCCGCTTATGGGCAAGACCAGGCAAGGAATTCTTCAAAGCAGTGTTCATAGCAGAGGGCTCTCTCGGAAGCATGCATCCACGATGCAAAAGGATTCTCGATCTTTCATATTTCTTGGCGTTTCCAACTTAATGCGGCGGCCAGCGCCAGTGATGCGGCTATCGCCAATGAGGCCACCGCAAATCCAAGCTGCACGTCCTGAGCGCTTGCCCCATCAGGCGCGATCGCGATGAACAGACCGCCGACCAAGGCGACGCTTACTGCAGCGCTGATCTGCAATGTGGCGTTTACCAAGCCCGAGGCCAACCCGGCCCAACGTGTTTCCACATGGTCCACGTTCAAGCGCACCAACGCAGGAAGGGCGATGCCTTGCCCGGCGCCAATCAAAAACAAGGGCAACGCCAGCCAGGACGGCGCATTGGCCAACGCCAACACTGCGACCATGACGAGACCGAGCACCTCCAGAACCATGCCGAACCCGGCGGTGCGTGAGCCTATTTGCCGAGCGATGTGCGGGCTGCACAGCGGACCAAGAAAAAACCCGACGCCAAGCGGCAGGATGGCCAGGCCGGCTGTCATCGCGTCGTGGCCCAGGCCGGCGTGTTCGTACACGGCGAACACCAGGAAGAACGCGGCTAGCGCATAGAAAAGGAACGTTGATGCCAAACTGCGTCGCAACCCGCGCACGGCCAGAAGCGATGGCAGGACCAGTGGGGTTCTGCCAGCGCGCTCCTCTGCCTGTTCGTACTTCCAGAAGAGACATAGCAACGGCATGCTCACCGCCAGCGGCACGATGCACCACCAGGGCCAATGATGTTGCTGCCCTTCGATAAGCGGAACCACGAGCGCCAGCAAGCCTATCGCCAGCAGCACCGCGCCGGGCACGTCCAGGCGTGGCGAATGTTCGTCACGAGTTTCTCGCAGCAACCTCATTGCAGCTGGAATGGCAACGATGATGATGGGAAGGTTGATCAAAAAGACGCTGCGCCACCCCAGTCCCCACGGACTCGTCGAAACCAGCACTCCGCCAAGCAATTGCCCCCCCACCGAGGCGAAGCCGAAGGTCGCACCGTATCGGCTCAGCGCGCGATTCTTTTCGCTTGCCGGAAAGATGGCATGTATCGATGCCAATGATTGCGGCGCCATGATCGCGGCAGATATCCCTTGCAGCAGCCGGCCGGCGACAAGCATGCCCGGGGACGGCGCCAGGCCGCACAACGCGGACGCCACGCCAAAGCCGAGCATGCCCGCGATAAACACGCGCTTGCGGCCATAAAGATCCCCCAGACGACCTCCCAGGATCAGCGTGACGGCATAGGCGGCGGCATACACCGAGATCACCAACTGCGAGACGTCGGAAGAAGCTTGCAGGTCGGTCCGTATGGCGGGCAGCGCCCCATTGACGATGAAGAAGTCCAAAGGCGGCAGGAGCGTGCCAGTCAACAGGACGGCCAAGGCGAGCCAGCGACGGGGATCAGCGGCGGCTGTCCCAGCCGCGCGTTCGGATGACGCCAGCGCTGCTTCGAGCGCGCCTGCAACGTGGCGGGGTTCAATATTCATAGCTTGAGGCTCCAAATCAGATGTGCCTGAGCGTGAGCGCAACGGTTCGCCAGGACATTTCATGGAACGCATGATCCTCTGAACAATGTTGTTCGGACACTGACATACATGTATATTTTCCGTACATTTTTGTACGCAATGGATTGGCATGGATTGGAATGACGTTCGCATCTTTCTAGCGGTTGCTCGCAACGGATCCTTCGGCGGCGCGGCCCGGACACTGAACGTCAGTCATCCGACAGTGGGTCGCCGCATCAAGGTGCTTGAGGAGAAAGCCAAGCAGGCACTCTTTCGAAGAACAAAGGATGGCCTGGTGCTCACGGATGCCGGTGACAACGTGCGGGCGCTGGCGGAGTCCATGGAAGATTCCGCGCTATCCATGGAAAGGCGTCTGACCGGCAACGACCAGCGCCTGGAAGGCATCCTGCGAATCTCTTCCGCGGAATGGTTCGCCGGCTATGTCCTGGCGCCCGTCCTGGTCGAGTTGACCCACCGCCATCCCGCTGTCGTGCCGGAAGTGATTGCCAGCCATCGCTTACTCGATCTCTCACGGCGGGAGGCCGACGTGGCCTTTCGCATCGTGCCTTTCAGCGAACCGGATATTGTCCAGCGCCGCCTGATGCGCATGTCATATGGCGTCTATGCGTCGGCGGCAACCGCCCAGG
>Ga0209050_1001783_pt1 | contig 21183 bp, 16 predicted proteins | sample Araplavi_mTSA_r2_FD_184276 | JGI IMG/M metagenome (GOLD analysis project Ga0209050, IMG submission 184276) | Arabidopsis root microbial communities from North Carolina, USA - plate scrape MF_Cvi_mTSA_r2 (SPAdes) (version 2) | ecosystem: Host-associated > Plants > Roots > Endosphere | place: USA... | reverse complement strand
CCGCGATCCATCCACATGCCGGACCACTCGTCGCTGCGGGCCGACACCCAGACGCCGGGATGCTTGGCCACGATCGCGAGGCCGGCCTTTTTGCGCTGGAGCACGGCGAGCCGTTCCTGAACCGCACGGAGGCGCTCACGCAGCGGCTCGATGGCGGAGGGGGCGTTGCCGAGAGCATTGTCGAGCAACGCGGAGACTTCGTCGCGCTCGGCGTTGGCCCCGTTGATCTGCAATTCGAGTTCGGGGTGATGCAGTTGGAAAAGCGGCTCGTCCGGCTGCAACTGCGCGCCGGAAACGGCAGCCAGCCGATCGACAAAACCTTCCGCGGGCGAAACGACCTGGGTGTACTGCGTGGCCTCGACCACACCCGGCGCGCGGAAATGATGCGGGAACGGGAAAAACGCGAGGAACCCAACCCCCACCGCAGCCAGCCCACCGGTCACGGCCCAAGCCCGCGGCCGATGCCCGGCCAGCGCACCCGAGTGGGCGAGATAACCGATGAATCGCCAGACGGGAATCACCGCCGTGCCAATGAGGAAAATGACCGCGAGCACCAACCCCAGCTCGAAAAACTGGTCGCCGATGTAGAGCACGAGACTGGCGCAGAGCACTACGCGATAAATCGCGCTGCCAATCCCGTAGGCGACCAGCCAGGAGCGTTCGCGCGGGGTGCGAGCCAGCGAGAGCGCCCGGCGCACGCCGCAGGCGAAGCGTTCGAAAAGCACCTTCACCTCGGCCTGCGCGCGGCTGGCGAGATTCGGTACGTCGAGCAGATCCGAGAGGATGTAATAGCCGTCGAAGCGGACCAGCGGGTTGAGGTTGAAAAGCAGTGTGGAGACCGAAGCGATGAACATCACGTCGCCAGCGAAGCGGTGCAGCCAACCGGGCCCGGTCGCGGCCCAGAGCAGGACGGCGATCGCCGCGAACGCGAGTTCGAAAAGCATGCCGCCAAAGGCGACCACGATGCGCTGCAGACGGCTGCGGAAAGCCCAGCTCGCCGTGGCATCGACAAAGGGCATCGGGCTCAGAATCATCAGCATCACGCCGAGCTGATGCACCTCTCCGCCGAAGGCCCGGCAGAGAAAAGCGTGGCCGAATTCGTGCACCGCCTTGGTGATCACAAAGGTGGCGTAGAGCAGCAGCAAATGATCGGGAGCGAAGGCATCGGCGCCGTGCTGACGCAGCTCGGGCCCGTGATCGGCGGCAACTTTCAGGCCGACGAAGATAAGGAGCAGCCAGACGACAAACGCACCGGGGGTGGCGAGCCAGCGGAACGAACGCACGCAGCGCTGGAGAAAGTGATCCGGGTCCCAAACCGCGAACTTCATGAAGAGCAGGTTTTGCAGCGTGGACTTGACCTGCTGGGTGCTGCGGCGCTGATGCCGTTCGAAGAGCCGGGCGCTGTCGGGGGCGAGTTCGCTTTGCAGGAGATTCGCCTGGTAGAGCTGGGAGAGCAGGCGGATGACCTCCGGCTGGGTGGGCGTCTGCTCGGGCGAGTGCGTGTGACATTCCTCCCAGACTTCCTGCACCGTGCGATCGGCCCGCAGGCGGGCGAGGAATTGGTAGGCTGCGGCGCTGAAGCGGTAGAACTGGTTGTTGAACCGATCCTGGAGCACGTACCAACGCTCGCCACGGAAGTACTGCCGGCGGATTTGCACGGCGGGGCGAAGGGCTACCCGCTGCCCCGCCACCCGGTGCCAGGATTCGCTGAAAATCGCGCCGGATTCCGCCATCACCACCAGAGTTTCAGGCGCAGGAAATCGATGGCGCGATGGGTGAGCACCCAGAGGATGCTGCGCCGGCCGGCATCGACCTTGGCGAGGCCGGTCATGCCGGGCCGCCACCAGGCGCCCGGCGCTTCGCCAAAACGAGCGCGCACGAGGAAGACGTTGCCGTTCGATTCGGAGACTGCGCTGGGTTCGAGCCGTTCGACGCGAATGGGAAATTTGAGATCGGGCCGGCTGGCAAAAGCGATCTCGCCACCCGCCTGGGCCTGGATTTCGTGGGCATCGCGCTCGTCGACTTTCAGCTCGGCGTAAAGCGCATCGAGCCGTGTGACCTTGAGCAGAACTTCTCCCCGTTTGACCGGAGCGCCGAGGCGTTCGTGGAGTTCATTCCCGCCCACGACTACCCCGGCGAAGGGCGATTTAAGCTCGGTCCGCGAGAGGCGGTAGCGCACAAGATCGAGGCCGGCCCGGGCCTGCTCGGCACGCTGCATGGCCACGCGCATTTCACCGATGCGCTGCTCGGACTGCGCCTGGTCAGCCTCGGCCCGGTAGCGGGCAAGGTCGGCAGTATTCGCAGCTTCCTCGACGTGGAGATCGCGCGAGTCGAGCTTCAGCAAAGTCTGCCCCTGGGTCACTTCGTCGCCCACGCGGACGGCGACCGATTCGAGGTAGCCATCGAAGGGCGCAGGCATTTGCACCAGTTCCTCGGTGCGAATCATGAATGGGGCCTCCACCCGGAAAGGAATCTGCACGAAGACGAGCACGGCGAGCAGCAGCGCTGCGGAAGCCGCACCCACTTTTTCCCAGGTATGCTCGGGGCCGACCAAGCGGCTCAGTCCCCGGCGCCAGCTGCGGACCCAGCGCCGGCCAAACCAGCCATGGTTTTCCTTCAGATCGGCGAGCCGGCGCGCGGCTTGATCGCAGAGCAACCGCAGGGCGCGGACTTCCCGTTCGCCAAAGGCGGGCTCGGTGCGCTCGAGCAAGACCACGCCTTCGGCCTGGCCATCGATGCGAATGGGGAGCGACAGGAGATGAGGGCTGCGCTCGGCTTCGGCAAAGGCGGCATGATCTCGGGTGATCGCGCCGCTTTCCGGCGGAGCCGGCCAGAGGATTTCTTCATCCTGGTCGAGCGTCTCCTCCATGGCGGCCTCGAGCCGCTGGACGACCTCCATCTTGCGCTCGAACAGCTCCGCGTGACTGAGCGCGTGGAGACGGACGTAGCGGCCCTCTTTCCAGCCGAGCGAAACGCGCTGGGCGCGAAACCGGGTGGCCAGCTCGTTGCAGAAAGTCATGGCTGCCGCGAGGTACCGCGTCTGGGCATTCAGGAGCAGGAGCAGATCGAGCGCACCGGTGAATTGCCCGAGCTCGGCATCGGCCTGCTGGAGGCGGCGATGGTTTTGGTAAAGGCGCGGGGTATCGGCGACGAGCAGGAGCTGGCCGCAGACGGCCTGGAGATTGGCCACGCGGCCGCGGGTGATCAGCACCGCGACACAGGCCTGGGAGTCCTCGCCGCTTTCCAAGCGGAGAGCGATGAGGCCGAGTTCGCCTTCCTTGAGGCGTTCGAAAGCGAAGCGGTCGCGCTCGGCGGCTTCGGCCAGTGCCGCGATGGTCGTCGGCGGGACTTCCGCTGCCTGGCCCTGAGTGGCCGCGACGCGCCACTCCTGCCCTTCCGGCCGGAGCAGGATGAGCCCAGCGACCGCACCGGCGTGGCCGGCGAGGGCGTGCAAAAAGGCGGGCCAGAAATCGCGGGGCGCCCCGGAGTAAAACCGGAGGTGCTCGAGACGATGGCCCGCCGCATCGGAGGCGTGGGAAGAAGCCATGGGCAGAAACCCTGAATTAGCACGAGACAGGCCACGATGTAAATTTACATAGAAGGCATGACGCCTGCTTTCTCGCCGCTGCACAAAAATGGGTGCAATGTGCGATACCTGTCACGCGGGCTGCTGCCGCGGATATAATTTACTGATCACCGGCTTCGATGCCCTGCGCATGTCGCGCGAGCTGAGCCTTCCCTTGGGGGAATTCTGTACCCTGCTGAGCTTCACGCCCGAGCAGGCGAAACGATTCGAACCGACCTTTGCCGCCATCCGGCTGGCGGGACCGCGTACCGAAGGAAAACGCTTCTTTCTCGCCCTGAAACGGATCGAGAGCCGGCTGATTCCCGGCACGGTGAAATGCTATTTTCTGAATGAATGGAAGCGCGAACACCCGGCCCCCCAACGGGAGGGGCACTCCGGGCGCCAGGTGGTCGCCCGGTGCAGTGTGTACGGCTCGCGGCCGATGATGTGCCGGACGTATCCCACCTCCTTTCACTCGCAAGCCGCGCTCGGCTTCATTTCCACGCCGCGACCGATTGACCTGGCGGACAAACACCCCATTTATCAACTTTGCCCAGAAAAGTGGGAAGCTTCCTCATTTTCGACAGATCCGACAACGGTTCTCCACAACCTGGCAATTCACCGGTACGAGGCCGATTTCTACAATCAGGCCGTGCTGGAGTTCAACAAGGAGCCCCGTGGAGTGGAGGACTTCTTCCCCTTCCTGGCTCGCGTCTATGAGAACCGCTTCCGGACGGCACCCGAACTGGTCTCCCGGCCACCCGTTTCGGCTGTGAGTCCGTAAAAACCCTCGTTTTAGATCACTTAACCGTAGCCTACTGGCGTGTGAACTGCTAGTCGCAGCCGCGTCGTAATTTTCTCTCCCCCATCCCCTTCCCGACCACCCAAGCTTTCATGCGCCTGAATTCTGTCCACGCCAGCCGTCTTTCTTCGCTCGAACCTCTCGAATCCCGCATCGCCCCCGCCGCGGTTCTCCCGACGATTTCGGCCGACGGCCACCGGGCGACCTGGACCGATGTGGATGGCGATAAGGTAACGCTGGTCATTACCAAGGGAACGCTCGAAGCGGATGGCTCGAACTTCGATCTGGAATCCGGGCCCAACCAGGGCGCGATCCTGCAGAAGCTCGACCTGAGCGCGACGGAATTCAAAGGCACGGCGGTGAGCATCACGGCGGTGCGGGACAAAATTGCAGGCGGCAACAACGCGGTGGACGTCGGCTTCCTCGATGCCCACGACAACGCGCTAGGGGCGGTGAAGATCAATGGCGACCTGGCCAAGATCGTGGCCGGCCTGCCCAGTCCGACCGCCAAACTGCCCAAGGCGGTCTCGTCCCTTTCGGTCTTCAGCCTCGGCCAGTACGGCGCCATGAACCTCGACGCCTCGGAGCTCGGCCTGCTGACCAGCGAGATCACCGGCAAGATGGGCGCCGTGAAAGTGCGCGGCAGCGTGACCGGGATTTCCTTCAGCGTCGTCGGCGGGACTTTTGCCGGCATCGATTCGCTGAGCATCGGCGGTTCGCTGGTCGGCACCGCGGAATCGCAGTCCGGCAGCTTTACGACCACGGGGCCGATCAAGTCGGTCAGCATCAAAGGCAGCATCCTCGGCGGGGAAGGCCAGCAATCCGGGACGATCGAAGCCGACGGCAAGATCGGGACTGTTTCGATCGCCGGCTCCATCATCGGCGGCCATTCCCCCACCGAGTCGAATGACCGCAGCGGTTTCCTCCGGAGCGATACCGGCTTTGGCACGATCACGATCAAAGGGAATGTGAGCGGCGGTACGCAGCAGAGCAGCGGAGTGATTTCGACGAGCGGCAACGTGGCGTCTTTGACGGTGACGGGTTCGGTGCAGGGCGGCAAAGCCGGGACGCTGAATGGCGCGATCGATATCGGCGGCGCGGTGGGCGTGCTGCGCATCGGCGGCGATATCGCCGGCGGCGATGCGGAGCAGAGCGGCTACGTGAAAATCGGCGGCAACGCCACCGCGGTGAGCCTCGGCGGGAGCGTGAAGGGCGGCTCGGTTTTCAACAGCGGCGTGCTCGCTTTCGGGACCGATGCGCTGGATACCGTCGCCCTGCTCACCCTCGGCCGCGACATTCGTGGCGGCAGTGGGGAAAACTCCGGCGTGGTGCAATCGACCGGCCCGATCCTTTCGGCCACGGTGAAAGGTTCCATCCTCGGCGGGAGCGGCGACAGCTCGGGGGTGATTCGTTCGGAAGGCGCGATCAAACTTCTAACCGTCTCCGGCAGCCTGATCGGCGGTGATCTCGCGGTGGATGCCACGCAGGATCTGCTCGAGAGCGGCTATGTGGAGGCGGCGCGCATCAGCACCTTCACTCTCGGCGGAAGCGTGATCACGGGGACCAACTACAACACGACCTTTGACCTCGTGAATAGCGCGGCCATCCGCTCGGCCAACGATATCGGGACGCTCACCATCAAAGGGAGCATCGAAGGCAATGCCGACGCTCTCGCGCTGATCACCGCGCGGGGCCAGGCGGTGCTGGTACAAAATGCTCTCACCGACGTCGCGATCAACAAACTGACCGTCGGCGGCCGGGTTTCCTATGCCAACATCCTCGCCGGCTATGATTTGACCGACGATATCACCGCCGCGGATGCCAACCCCAACGCGCAGATTGTGTCGGTCACCGTGGCTAACGACTGGATCGCCAGCAACCTGCTCTCCGGCGTGCAGCTGCGGAGCAACATCGGTGACGGCAACGACGCGCTGGCCTCCGGCGTGGATAACCCGGATATCGACGCCAAGATCGGAACCATCCTGATCAAGGGCAGCATCGCGGGCACCGCCACCAGCGGCGACCATTATGGCTTTGTGGCCCAGTGGATCACGATCTTCCAGTCGGGCAGCCCGACCCTTCAACTGACCTCGCCCGGCTTCCTGCTGCTCAATACCAACGGCGGTAACGATAACAGCCCCTCCGATCCCAAGTACAATCTGAGTTCGAGCGAAGACACGCGGATCTTCGAAGTCGCGCTGACCTAAGGGTGGCGCGCTAGGTCCCCGCAACGCGACAAGCAGCTTTCCCGGGACTTTCCACAAATCAGCGGCGGGGCTTGGCTTTCTCCCGGCGCTTTGTTATGGGCGACGGCGTTCTTCTTTCGAGCGCCTTTCCCCTTCCCCGTTATGAGCACGAAACTATTTCGCGGTGCGCCGGTCTGGCTCGCCGTTTTTGCCACCGTCTCCCCATTGATTGCGGCAGAGCTGGTGAGCCCAACTGCCAAGTGGATCACCGAGCAGGAGCCGCAATGGCAGGCGACGTTTCAGACCGAAGTCAGCGGCCCGTTTCAGAAAGCATTTAGCAGCCTGAAAAAGGATTATCTGACCGCGTTGGAGACCCGGTTCGCCGCGGCTACCCGCGGGGCGCAGCTCACCGATGCGGTCGCTTTCCGGACGGAGCGCGAGCGAGTGGAAAGCGGCGCCGACGTGCCGGTGGAGGATGAAAACACGGATCCCGCGGCCTTGAAGAGCCTGCGGGCGGCATATCGGCAAAAACTAGCCGCGCTCGAAGCGCAGCGGCAGGCCAATGCGAAGGCAGCCTTCGGGCGCATCGACACGGTGCTGGCGCAAAATCAGGCTCTGCTCACCCAGCGCCAGCGCCTGGAGGAAGCGCTCGAGCTAAAAGCCAAACGCGAGCAACTCCAGACCGCGTGGTCCCAAGCGCCGGCAGACCAACCCGTGGCGGCCCCGGCCTCGACGCCGGCCAAAGCGGTGGCGATTGTCGCGACCAAGGAACGCCCGTTCGTCAATTCGCTGGAAATGCAATTCGTGCCGGTGCCGATCACTTCCGGCCCGACCAAAGGGCAGCGGATCCTGTTCAGCGTCTGGGAGACCCGGGTCCAGGACTACGAAATTTTTGCGAAGGAGAGCGGGCGCGATTGGCCAAAGGCCACTTTCACCCAGACCGCGGCGCACCCGGCGATCAATGTCACCTGGGAAGATGCCGCGGCCTTTTGTGCGTGGCTCACCGAGCGGGACCGGGCCAGTGGAAAGATCGGGGCCAAAGATACCTTCCGGCTGCCGTTGGACCATGAATGGAGCGCGGCGGTGGAAATCGCGGATCGGGAAGAAGCCACCAAAACTCCGGCACTCAAGGATCAGAAGGTCATAAATGTCTTCCCGTGGGGTAACCGCTGGCCGCCCCTGGCCCAGGCCGGCAATTTCAGCGGCGAAGAAACTGCAGGCAGCGAGGCCTCCGGCAGCCAGAAGGCGCTCACCGGGTATCACGACGAATTTCTGCAAACGGCACCCGTGGGCAGTTTCGCGGCCAATCGGTTCGGCCTCTACGACCTCAGCGGAAATGTCTGGGAATGGTGCGAAGACTGGATCGATGCCCAGCAACAGGGGCATGTGCTGCGGGGCGGCTCCTGGCACGATGGAGTCCGCGATCGTCTGCTCGCCTCCCGCCGGGGTTTTGATCCGCCCACCAGCCGCAACGCGTGGAACGGGTTCCGCTGCGTGCTCGCAGTCGCGGGCAAGTAGGTTCGCGACGCCCTCAGGACCGATCGATACGCCGGCGTAACAAACGAAATGACACCCCGCGCTCGGCGGCGTAGCATTGGGGACATGTCATTGTCGAATCCCATGATCGAGCCGACCATCGAGGTCGCGGACGAGCCGACGGAGTTGCAGATCCGCAGCGTCTTGCTGCTGGAGGACGATGTGGAACTGGCCCTCACCCTCAAGGCCTTACTGGAAGAACGCGACTTTATGGTCACCACGGTCGAGAACGGGGTCGACGGCCTGAAAGAGATCATGGCCTTCGATTTCGACGCGATCGTCTGCGACATGATGATGCCCAAGATGCCGGGCGATATGTTTTTCCTGGCGGTCAGCCGGGCCAAGCCGCAGCTCTGCAAGCGCTTCGTCTTCATCACCGGGCACGGCGATGACTCGAAGGTCACGGAGTTCATGGAGAAGATCAACGGACTCGTCCTGCGCAAACCGGTGCAAAGCGATGATCTCGTCAAGATGATCAACGTCGCCGCGACTCGCGCCGAAGAAGAAGTGCTGTGAGCTGGCACTTTCGTTCCCTCGCGGCGGGGCTGCTGGCGCTCACCGTGCTCACGGCGCAAACTTTCGCTGGGGCGAAGGAATTTCGCGGGGCCTGGGTGGCGACCGTGTACAACCTCGACTGGCCTTCCAAGCCCGGTCTCGATGCGGGCAAACAGCAGGCCGAACTGCGGGCCATGCTGGATCGGGCCAAGGAACTGAAACTCACAGCCCTGCTTTTCCAGGTCCGGCCCGCGGCGGATGCTCTTTACGACTCGAAGTTCGAGCCATGGTCGATGTTCCTTTCCGGTGCCCAGGGCGGCGATCCGGGCTACGATCCGCTCGCCTATGCGGTGAAGGAGGCACACGCCCGCGGGATCGAACTCCATGCATGGTTCAACCCCTTCCGTGCGGCGACGAATGCCAACGGGCCGTTTGCCAAAAACCACATCACCCGGACGCACCCGGAGTGGATTCGCAAACACGGGTCGCTACTTTGGATCGACCCGGGTGAACCCGCGGCGCGCGAATACGTGCAGAATGTGATCCTCGACGTGGTCCGCCGTTACGACATCGATGGCGTCCACCTCGACGACTACTTCTATCCCTACCCCGCGAAGGGCGTGGGTGATTTCGCAGATGGGCCTTCGTGGAAGTCTCGTGGGGTCGCGACCGGAATGACCCGCTCCGATTGGCGGCGCGATAACATCAATCGTTTCGTCGAAGCGCTCTATCGCCGGGTGAAAGCCGAGAAGGCCGGTGTGGAAGTGGGTTTCAGCCCCTTTGGCATCTGGCGTCCCGGTGTCCCCTCGACCATCGAAGCCGGGCTCGACGCCTACGAGATGCTGTATTGCGATGCGCGCCTGTGGCTGGCCAAGGGTTGGTGCGACTACCTGGCCCCGCAGCTTTACTGGTCGATTCAGCCCGCAAAACAGAGTTTCCCCGTACTGCTCGATTGGTGGCGGGCGCAAAGCACGGCCGGCCGTCCGATCTGGCCGGGCATCGCGACGGAGCGCATCGGCTCCCAGCGTCCGGCGAAAGAGATCGCCGCGCAGATTGCGCTCACCCGCCGGGGCACGGCCCAGCCGGGGCACATTCACTGGAACATGCGCGCGCTGATGCAAAATCGCGGCGGCATCGCGGACCTGCTGAAGAAGGAAGTCTACACCGGACAGACGGTCACCGCGGAGCGTTGAGCCTGCCAAGGCTGCGGTAAAAACCGGTGAGGGCCAACTTTCCCTCGCCGAATTTTCGCATCTCGCCCACAGTGGCCGGAATGTCCTCTTCCCTCGGCCAACTCCTCATGACCGGCGTGCCCGGTCCGGAACTCGACGCCCAGACCGCCGCCACCTTTCGCCGGCTGCAACCCGGGGCTTTCATCCTTTTTGGCCGGAATATTCAGACCCCCGCCCAGCTGCGGAAGCTGATCGACGATCTGCGCGGCCTGAGCGAGGTGGAGCCGATCATCACGATCGACCAGGAAGGCGGACGGGTTTCGCGGCTGAAACTGATCGGGCAGGAGCCGCCGAATGCGAACCAGCTGCGCGACCGGGGCGATCTCGAACTCATTCGCCGGCACGGGGACATCACGGGGCGGCTGCTGCGCATGTTCGGCTTCAATCTCGACCTGTGCCCGGTGCTCGACATTTCCTTCGACGACGAGGCCGACAATTCGCTCCGCGGCCGCTGCTACGGGAACAACGTGGCGCAGGTCGTCGAAAACGCGGGCGCCTTCAACGATGCCCTGCGCAACGCCGGCATCCTATCCTGCGGCAAACATTTCCCCGGCTACTCGCGCTGCCCCAGCGACGCGCATCATGAATTGCCCACGGTCGACATTTCCCGGGCCGATCTCGAAGCCCACGAACTCGCCGTCTTCCGCGCCTTTGCCGCCCGGGTGGATAGCATGATGATCGGGCACGCGTTTTATCCCTCGCTGGTCGCCGATCAGACGCCGTCGTCGCTCTCGCCCGCGGTCGTGACCGATCTGCTCCGCGGCGAACTCGGCTTCAAGGGCCTGGTGATGACCGACGACCTCGATATGGGGGCGATCCTCAATCACTACGGCCTGGAGGAAACCATTCGCCTCGCCCTCACCGCCGGCAATGACATCGCGATGATCTGCCATCGCGTGGAAGTGGTGGCGGAAGCGCGGGGATTCCTCGAAAACGTGCCGCGCGCCGTCCTCGATCGCGCCCTCGAAAACGTGGCAGCGTGCAAAGCGAAAATCGCGCCGGCGGATCCGTGGGATGAAGCGGAATTCCGCCGCCGTGACGGCGAAGTGTGGGACCTGCGCGTCGCGGCCCTCGGGGCCGAACGGGCCGCCCAGCGCAGCGCGGAAGACGGCAAACGCTCGCCAGTGGAGATTTACTGAGCGAAACGGCGCGGCTGTCACTCCGTGGCTCACGCAAGCCTTTGCGTGTGATGAGGACTGCTGCGCCTTCGGCGCAGGCGATCTTTTTCGTTTCACGCAGAGGGCTGCGTGAACCACGGGCTGGGAGCCGCGGTTTCCCGCGAGCCTTTGCGGGCTATCGACCGGCGCCGGTCAGCGGAACCATTCCCGCTGGCTCACCGTCGCGGGGTCAATCGGATGGGGGAGCGCGGCGATATTGGTGAGCGGTGCGAGCGTGGGCGGCTCGGCGTCGGCGTCGATGACCCACAGATGGCGGTCGCCGTAGTACTGCGCGAGCCTGGCGTTTTCTTCGGGGCTCATGATCCGCGCGAGGACCACTTTGGCGCCATCGAGGTCGGCGGGGTTGTAGACCCATTCCCGATGCGGATTGTGGTTCGGGCTGTATTGGACAAAGGCGAGCTGGCGGCCGTCTTCGCCCGCGAGCTGGGTCAGCAAACGCTGCCGACCGAAATCCCAGCGGTTTTTCCCCATCTGCGCCAAGCGGCCGATGGTGAAGATCGTGGACAAGGCGCAAAGGATCAGCACCGAACGCTGGAGCACCAGGCCCCACGGGCGGCCGCCCCAGCGGAGGACTTTCAGCTGCCGCATGGAAGCCACGACGAGCAAGACAAACAGCCCCGCCGCCGGCGCCGCGTAGTGCGGCGAAACCCAGGTGCCCATGAGCATGGCTCCGGAAAAAAGCGCGCCGCCGGGAATGGCCAGCCGCAGCCACCGATCCCCACGAATGGCCCAGGGCACGGCCGCGAGGGGGATCAGCAGGAGCAGCGACCAGAGGCAGGATTGCAGCACCGTATGCACCTTGTCCCAGGTCGCGTGGATGAGGGTCGACCACGTCTTCCGCTGGCTGCGGTAGTACTGGAGGTAGTCCAGCTGCAGCGCGCGCAGCTCGGCGTGACGGTATTGCGGTTCGGGTTTCGGCTGCTGGAAAATAAAGAGCGGCGCAATGCCGTAAGTGTCTTCGCACACGGCGTACGGCATGCGGAGCGCGCTGCCGGTGATCCGGTAGTTGTAGTAGCCGACCTGGAAGGCGAGGAGCATCATCACCGCAGTGACCGGGGCACCGACCCGCACGAGGCTAACCCGCAAGGCCGGGCCATACGGTGACAACATCCAAGCCGCCAAAGTGAGGCAGATCAGCAGGCTGAAGACGAAGCCTTCATAGGGCCGGCTATTGGCCAGGATCGCCATGCCGATCCCGAGCCAGATGGCATCGCGCACTTTCGCTTCGCGCAAAATCCGGCGGAAGGCACCAAGTACGATCGCGCCCCCGGCCAGAGCTACGGCGCCGCCCCAGTAGTTCTGACTCCAGACGATCATCTGCGGATGCAGCGCGGTCATCAAGCCGCCTACGAGCGCCCAGCGTGGTCGCATCCAGGCCAGCAACATCCAGCACACGGTGGCCGAGGCCAGCGCGGTCGCGAGCCAAACGCCCATCATCGGCACACCGGTGGCGACTTCGCCCAAGGCCAGAACCAGTCCCTGGGCCGGCGGGTATTTCGACGTGTAGGAGGGCTGTTGGAGGATGTGGACGCTTTCGAAGTGCGGCCAAAAGGGGTGGCTGGGGTTGGTCACCCGGCCGTGCGCGAAAGTATCGGCGATGAGCAGGTACCCAAATTCGTCGTGCGTGTGCGGCGGATCGATCTGAATGCCAATGCCGAGCGTAATGCAGACCGTGAAAGAAAGCAGCCCCACCGCGAGCACTGCCCGCCAAGGCTTCAACGCGAGGCGATCGAGCGCTCGTTCGGCACGATGAAACCATGCCGAGCCCAACCTAGGCCGCCACCAGCCAAGAACGAGGAGCAAGGGCAGCAGGAGGTAAGGTTTAAACACGGTCGCACGCTGAAACCATATCGCCGCCGTTCCGTCTAGTCCGACCTTTGACTTGCTTGCAGCTCCCGGCGTCACAGAAATTTTGACTGCTTGCGACCGACTCCGATTTGCCGCAAAGCTGCCCGCCAAAATTTACGAAGCCAGATTGTCTCCATCCGGACAACTCCGTACGTTCGCCCCAGCGATGCCGCTCCGTCTTCAACCCCGCTTTTTCGCCCTTTTTCCCCGGAATCGGGCTGTTTGCCCGTGAACTTGCCCGGTCTCTGGCTCGCGGTTTTTTGGGGTGCCGGTTTTCTCCTCGCCTACACCTTTGGCGGGTATGCGGTGCTGATGCGGCTGCTGGCGCGCACCCGCCAGCGCCCGGTTTTCCCCCCTCAAGAAATATGGCCGACGGTGACTTGTGTAGTAGTCGCTTTTAACGAGGAAGACCGCATTGTGACCCGCGTGGGGAATCTGCTGGCCTCCGATTATCCCGCGGAACGGCTCCGGGTGGTCGTCGTTTCGGACGGCTCCACCGACAGGACCGTGGGGTACTTGCAGGCGATGAGTGACGCCCGGGTCCGGGTGATCGAGCAGCCAGAACGCCTCGGGAAAGCCTCTGGCCTGAACGCCGCCCTGGCCGCGCTGGACAGTGATCTCGTCGTGCTGACCGACTCACGGCAGCGGTTTGCGGCGGATACGATTCGCCGACTGGCAGGCCATTTTGGTGATCCGGCGATCGGCGCGGTCAGTGGGTCGCTGGAAATCGAGCGCACGGCCAGCAATGTCGGCCAGGCCGTGGAGGCGTATTGGAAACACGAGAAGGAGCTGCGGGCAGCCGAGGCGCGGTTCGATTCGTGCATCGGCTGCACCGGCGCGGTCTACGCGTTGCGCCGATCCCTGTTTGTACCGCTGCCGCCGGATACCCTGCTCGATGACGTGGTGGTACCCATGCAGGCTGCCCGGCAGGGCTACCGGGTGCTGCACGACCCGGAAGCAATCGCTTTCGATCCGCAACCGCTCGATCCGCAGCTCGAACAGGTCCGCAAACGCCGGACGCTGGCCGGAAATTTCCAGATGCTTTTCCGCTACCCAGGCTGGCTGCTTCCGTGGGGGCACCGTCTCTGGTGGCAGCTCATCTCGCACAAGTACCTCCGGCTGGTGCTGCCGCTGCTGCTCGTCGCGATCCTGGTCGCGAATACGCAACTGCTCGGCTCACGCTTTTTCCAGGCCACACTGCTGCTGCAGGGCATCGCCTACACCCTCGCCGGGGCCGGCCTGCTCTGGCCGGGGGCCAAAGCGCGGCTGCTGAGCCTGCCGGCGGGATTTGTTTTCCTGAATATCGCGGTCGTCCGCGCGTTTCTCTACTACCTCACCGCGCCCGATCTGCAGCGCTGGACGACGCAGCGGAAGGAACCGGCAGCTTCTGCCTAAGGCTGGAGCGGGTGGGTGCGGAGGTGAGCGGCGAGTTCCTGGCCGAGCTGTTCGCTGAGGCGCCAGGCTCCGGCGTGGTTGAAGTGGCGCGGGTCGCTAAAATAACGATCCGGCCAGGGGTCCACGGAGGGGTGCAAGAGCGTGAGGTTGCGGTGCCGTTGGGCGAGGCCTTCGAGGTACGCCTGAAAACGCGGCAGATCGCCATTTCGCTCCCAGCGCTGGTGCAAGACTCCGATTCCCGGCATCGAAACCCATAGCACCTGGATTTGATGCGCCTCGGCGAGGTCGAGAAAACGCTCCACAAACTTTCCGCACAGCGGGTCCACGGAAAAGCCCGCAAGCAGAGGCCCCGGTAATTCTCCCTCCCGGAAAGTGGGCCCCGAACCCTCCGCCGGCTCTTCCGGTTTGGGCAGTCCGGCCTCGGTGATGGCCAGCGAAACAGCCGGGGTTTTCAAGGTGTGGAAAAACTCGCGATCGCCCTGGAGCACCACTCCGTACAGTTCCTCGCGATAGCGCATGGTGTAACTCAGCCGGCAGACGCCACCAAAAAGCATGTCGTCGAGTTTCGCTCCGGCCCGGGCGTAATCCCACGCTTCGCGCGTGGTCGCAAAACGCCCCAAAAGGCGCTCGAACATCGGCGTGCTGAAATGGCCGGGGTGCGGGGCAAAAACGATGGCTTTGGGGATCCGTCCGGCTTCGATTTCCCGGCGCAGGGTGAAGTACGCGAACAGCGGCGAGGTGCCCGGCAGCGAGTAGTTGGCGATCTCTTCGGGCGGACAACCGATCTGGCTCGCGATCACCGGCGGGCGAAGCGCGGCGGAAACCGAGTCGCCCATGATCTGAATGCGCGGCGCCTGGCGCTGCACGATTTCCTGGGCGCGAAGGTGCAGGGTGCGCGTCATGAAACCCTCGGGCAGCAGGTGCAGGGCAGCATCGATCGCCACCGCGAGCAGCGCCGCGGCGAAGATCGGCTGGAGCGGGACGACCCGCTTAAAACGCGAAGTAGATGAAGCTTTGTCCACCGGCGACTCCGAGGATGAGGATGAGGTAAATGAGGAAGACGTAGAAGAGCGTCGTCAGCCAGAAATTGCGGCGCGCCAGGTAGTAAGCGTCCTTCGTAAAAAAGGTGACCGCATCGACGGCCAGCACCAGCCCGAGATAGGGCAGCAGCGGCTTCAACCGCGGCAGTAAATCCGCGCTGAGGGAAAAATGGGTGAGCGCAGTGTGCACCCCTTCGAGCGTGGCCACATCGCGAGCCCGGAAAAGGAGCCAGCCGTAGAGCGTGGCGACAAACATCGCCGCCACCGAAAGCACGCTTAGCGCCCCGCGCAGCACGCCTGTTTTCACCTCGGGCAACTGGGGTTTGATCGAGCCGGTGTAATAGCGATGCGCCGCAAGCAGCGCGCCCTGGTAGGCGCCCCACGCGATGAAATTCCACGACGCCCCGTGCCAGAGGCCACCGAGCAGCATGGTGATCATCAGATTCACGTAGGTCCGCACCCCGCCGAGGCGATTTCCGCCGAGCGGGATATAGAGGTACTCGCGCAGCCACGTGGAGAGGCTGATGTGCCAGCGGCGCCAGAATTCCTGGGGATTGGCGGCAAAATACGGGTGATCGAAATTCAGCATCAGCCGAAAGCCGAGCCAGCGTGCGACGCCCCGGGCGATATCGGTGTAGCCAGAGAAATCGGCGTAGATTTGAAAGGCAAACCCGAGCGTGCCGATGATCACATCGGTCGTCGTGAAATGCCCTTGGGAAAAAATCCGGTCCACCTTTTGGGCCAGGTTGTCGGCCACGACCGTTTTTTTCGCGAAGCCCCAGAGGATGAGATAAAAGCCCTCGGCAATGTCCTCGCGGGTGACTTTCCGCGGCTGGACGAACTGCGGCATCATCTCGCCGGCGCGTTCGATCGGGCCGGCGACCAACTGCGGGAAAAAGGTGATGAAGCAGAAAAAATCCCGCGGGGTTCGGCAGGCCGGCGTGTGCCCGCGATAGACATCGATGGTGTAAGCCATCGCCTGGAAGGTATAAAACGAGATCCCCACCGGCAGGACCACCTCCAGCAAGTGGTGCGGCGCGTGGAAGCCCAGGCGCTGCAGGCCATTCGCCACCGTATCGAGGAAGAAATTGCTGTATTTAAAGAAGCCGAGGATGCCGAGGTTCGAGAAGAGGCTCAGCAGCAGCAAGCGTTTGGCGCGGCGGCGGTCTTCGCCCGCGTTTTCGATGCCGATGGCCACGGCGTAATCGATCGTCGACGTGAGGAAGAGGAGGCCCAAAAAACGCCAGTCCCAGTAGCCGTAGAAAAAGCAGCTCGCCACGAGCAGGATCCAATTCTGCGCCGAATGCCGGGACCGCCAGAACAGCGTCAGCACGATCGCAAGAAAGACGACGAAGCTGAGGCTATTGAAAAGCATGAATGGGCGGCAAGGAGGACCGGCCGGGGTGGCGGGCGCGCGCCGGGATAGCGTCGGGCTTCGCCGAGCGCAAGTCGTACAACGATCACCGGCAAAATCGTGACGGAAGCGCCTTGTCGTGTCACATCTCCCGCCACCCGCATGCCCGACCGCATTCTTGGCCTCTCCGCCTATTACCACGACAGCGCTGCCGCCCTTGTCGTCGATGGCGAAATCGTGGCCGCGGCGCAGGAGGAACGCTTCACCCGGCGCAAGCACGACGCGGCTTTTCCCACCCGGGCAGTGGAGTACTGCCTGCGAGAGGGCGGATTGATCCCGGAAGAGCTCGACTACGTCGTCTTCTACGAAAAGCCGCTGCTGAAATTCGACCGGCTACTCGAAACCTACCTGGCTTTCGCGCCGGAGGGGTTGCGCTCCTTCATGATGGCCATGCCGCAGTGGCTGAAAACGAAGCTGCATCTGCCGCGGGAGATTCGGAAATCGCTCGGAGGGCGGTACCGGCGGCGGATTGCGTTTACGCGGCATCACGAAAGCCACGCAGCGAGCGCGTTTTACCCCTCGCCGTTTGAGGAAGCGGCGATTCTCACCATGGATGGCGTGGGGGAGTGGGATTGCGCGACGATCGGGCGGGGCCGGGGCAACCGAGTCGAGCTGCTGCGCACGCTGGAATTCCCGCATTCGCTCGGGCTGCTGTACTCGGCGTTTACGTATTTCTGCGGCTTCAAGGTGAACTCGGGAGAGTACAAACTCATGGGGCTCGCGCCATACGGTGAGCCGCGGTACGCGCCGCTGATCAAGGAAAAGCTCGTCGATGTGCGCGGGGACGGCTCGTTCCGGCTCGATCTGCGCTACTTCAACTACTGCCAGGGGCTGACCATGACTTCGCCGGAGTTCGACCGGCTCTTTGGTGGACCGCCGCGCAATCCAGAAGCGACGATCACCCAGCGCGAGATGGATCTCGCGGCCTCGATTCAAAAGGTGACGGAGGAGATCGTCGTGGGCATGGCACGGACGGCGCGGGAATTGACCGGGGCTCGCCAGCTCTGCCTCGCGGGGGGCGTGGCGCTCAATTGCGTCGCCAACGGGGTGCTGCAGCGTGCGGGGATTTTTGACGACGTGTGGATTCCTGCGGCCGCGGGCGATGCCGGCGGAGCACTGGGGGCCGCGCTTTTCACGCACTACCATCTGCTTGACCGGCCTCGTCAGCCGCAGGCTGGAGATTCGCTGAAAGGCGCGCTGCTCGGGCCGCGGTTCAGCGATGACGAGATCCAAAACCTCCTCACCGCGCGCCGGGCACCTTGCCAGCACTACCCCAGTGAAACCGCGCTGCTCCAACGGGTGGCGGCGGCGTTGCAGCAGGGCAAAGTCGTGGGCTGGTTTCACGGGCGGATGGAATTTGGCCCCCGCGCGCTGGGCAGCCGCTCGATTCTAGGAGATGCCCGCCATCCCGAAATGCAGAGCCAGATGAATCTGCGGATCAAACACCGCGAAAGCTTCCGCCCGTTTGCGCCGAGCGTGCTGGCCGAGGACGCGGAACGCTGGTTCGAGCTCGATCGTGAATCGCCTTACATGCTGCTCGTCGCCCCGGTAAAGGAAACGGAGCGCCTGCCGCTTTCGCCCGAGCAGGCAGAAGCGCAGCGGGATCCCGATCCGTGCAAGCGGGTGAATGTTCCCCGCTCCACCATCCCGGCGGTCACGCACGTGGACTTGAGCGCGCGGATTCAAACCGTGACCGAAGCGCGCAATGGCCGTTTTTACCGGCTGATCCGCGAGTTCAAGCGCCAGACGGGCTGCGGCGTCGTCATCAATACCAGCTTCAACATTCGCGGAGAGCCGATCGTCTGCACCCCGGAGGATGCCTACCGCTGTTTTCTCGCGTGTGACCTGGACGTGTTGGTGCTGGAAAACTACGTGCTCGAAAAAGCCGACCAACCCGAGCTGAGCGAGGCCGAGAAAGAGCGGTATCGGCGTAGTTTCACTCTAGACTGAAAGGCCATGGTCAATCCCTTCAAAGACGTCAATTGGAAGCCCGACCAGGCCGCGCTGCGCAGCTTCGGAGTGTCCTTGATGATCGGGTTTCCCGTGATCGCGGGAGTCTTGGCTGGGCTGGGGTGGCTGCGTACCCACTCGATCCCGGAGTGGCCGATCTTTCTCGCCGCTGGGGGCTTCGCGGCGGGCCTGCTCTTCTGGTCGGTGCCGATCGTTGCACGGCCTTTTTACTTCGTTTGGTATTTCGTCGGCTGCTGCATCGGGCTGGTGCTGACCAACCTCCTGCTCGCGGCGTTTTTCTACGGGGTGATCACCCCATTCGGTGCGATGCTGCGCGCCTGCGGGCGGAACCACCTCCGCCGTCCCCGGGATCCTTCGGCGTCCACTTACTGGCACGAAACCGAAAAATCGATTGATCCACCGCGTTACTTCCGCCAGTTCTGACCGGTTCCTTCCCACCTCCCCAGCAATCGTCATGTCCGACGTAAAAAAGACCTTCGAACAAGCCTCCGGCGAAAAGCAGGAGAGTCTCGGCGCCGAGATTCTCCACATGCTTCGTCACAACAAGAAATGGTGGCTGATCCCGATCCTGGTCGTTTTGCTGCTTTTCGGACTGATCGTGCTGCTCGGCTCCACCGGGGCGGCCCCTTTTATCTACACCCTCTTCTAGCGCCAGAACGTCTGCATGTTTCGCTCTCTCGACCTCTGGCTTCCTTCCTGGCTGAAACGCGATCGGACTGCCTCCGCACTGGGGGCCCGGCACCTCATCATCGCGATCTGCGACCACTACGAACCGCTCCAGCGTGGCGACAAGGAAGACGCTCTGCGCCGGGTGGCCCGCTGGCGGGAAGGTTATCCCAAAGCCATCGAGGGGATCAAAGACACCGGTGGCCAGGCGCCCCGGCACACCTTCTTTTACCCGATCGAAAAATACGATCCGGATATCGTGGGCGAGATCGCGGGGATTTGCTCCGAAACGGCCTGCGAACTCGAAATCCACCTGCACCACGCGGACGACACCGCGGAAAATCTACGCCAGACCTTGCTGACCGGCGTGGAGCGTTTCGCCGGGCACCAAGCGCTTTGCCGCGATGAAAACGGCGCGCTGCGCTACGGTTTCATCCACGGCAACTGGGCGCTCGATCACTCGCACCCGGAGGGCCACCATTGTGGGGTGTCCAACGAACTCGCCATCCTGCGCGAGACCGGTTGCTACGCCGATTTCACCCTCCCCAGCGCGCCGAATCCCACGCAAACCCGCGTGATCAATACCGTGTATTACGCGCGCGAAGATGGCCTGCCCAAGTCGCACGATCGCGGGCGCAAAGTCCTTTCCGATCGCGATGGCCGCAAACCCGGCCTGGATGAACTCCTCATCGTGCAAGGGCCGCTGGGGCTAAACTGGGAAGCCCGCAAATTCGGCTTCCTCCCCGGCATCGAGAACAGCGATCTCACCGCCTCGAATCCGCCGACGATGCCCCGGCTGCGCGTTTGGCAGGAATGCCGAATCAGCGTCGTGGGGCGGCCGAACTGGATGTTCATCAAACTCCACACGCACGGGGCGAAACCGGAAAATACGCAGATGTTCCTCGGTGAACCGATGCGCGCCTTCCATCAATCGCTAGCCAAGCTCTCCACCCGCGATCCTTCGATGCGCTATCACTATGTTTCCGCCCGCGAGATGGTGAATATCATCCACGCGGCCGAAGCCGGCCACAGCGGCGATCCGGGCCAGTTCCGCGACTACCGCTATCGCCGCGTGCGCGACAATGCGCAGCCAGCGGCCACCGCGACCAGTTCAGCCGTGGTCTAGAAAGCGCGGCCCCGCGAGCGCTGACTCGAACCCAGCGACCGTATCCAGCCCCATTGAGGCGGAGAATCCGCCCAACACCTCATCCCCTGGGCGTAAACCGTCGACTCAGTCATGACTCTTTGACTGCCCCAATCTCCCGCGCCCAACAACGTCCGCACTTGCTATCGCGATAAAAGCAGAGAGCCACCTTCACATAGCGCTGGGCTGTGTCGGCTGGTTTTGGTTGGGCATCTTGAGGCACGCCACGGCGGCGTGTCCCAGGATCTGCGGGCTCTCCATGGGAGGTGTTTCCCACGGAAGTGCGTTGATGCAACTCAACCCGAGCAGCGCAAATTACTCGTAGAGAATGGTATGCGATCCCCCAAGCGGACAGAAAATACCCAGCAAGGACTCGATCAGCCTGTCGCATTATCCCCAATCCAGAAAAATTTCCCGAACTCGGCGACTAATCGATCAAACGCGCGTCATTTGCCGGGGCGCGGAGTAGTAGCGGCCGTTACTCGGATCTCGTGCCGCGGTGATATCGTTTTCGCTTCGGTCCGGAAAAATCTCTGCGCCCGGCCTCCGAGCGGCCACGGTCCAAGACCTCCTGGAGGACCGGGTGAACCAGGATCCCATCGGGTTGGAACAATCGTTGCGGCAACCGCAAAGCCCTATTCGCGGCGCGCCCTAAACAAGCCTCGATTTGCCGCGCCGAACCCCATTCCTAGCAAATCTCTCGTTAGGCTA
>Ga0209050_1001782_pt1 | contig 21194 bp, 18 predicted proteins | sample Araplavi_mTSA_r2_FD_184276 | JGI IMG/M metagenome (GOLD analysis project Ga0209050, IMG submission 184276) | Arabidopsis root microbial communities from North Carolina, USA - plate scrape MF_Cvi_mTSA_r2 (SPAdes) (version 2) | ecosystem: Host-associated > Plants > Roots > Endosphere | place: USA... | reverse complement strand
CAAACCAACCACCGCCGTTTTCCATGTAGCGGGTAAAGGCATTGCGTTGTTCCTGGTTATGCGGAAAGTCGTTGAGCATCATCACCACGGAATAGTCTCTCAGTTTCTGATCGTTAAGATCACTCAGGTTGCTGGTGGTGTCGAACACAAAGCCGTTGCCGGCGGTGAGGTCTTTGAAGAAACGGATGGCATCGCGGGCGAAGTCCACATGGTCGCGTTCAACTTTGTTGGAGTAGAAGGCCAGCACTTTGAAACGTGGAAACTGTGCCCATGCCGCGTGACTGCCGCTCACGAGCAACAACATGCAGACTAAACTTTTGAGATAAGAAAAATTCATAAGAGCCAAATTACAATGCGACACGTGCCGGGACAAGGCCGCCAGGCTTTTTTTGCGATAAGGCCCACAAGATACTACAAAGAAACTTTGCGCCTCCGTTGCGTCTTAGCGTCTTTGCGGTTTAACTTTATAAAAAACGCCATACCCATGAAACGCAAAACCCTCGGAACCTCTACCGTAACCGTAACGCCGATAGCCTTTGGCGCCTGGGCCATAGGCGGATGGATGTGGGGCGGAGCCGAAGATGCCGCGGCCTTGCGCGCCCTCAAAGCTTCATTCGACGCGGGCATCACCACGATCGACACGGCTCCGATATATGGTTTTGGCAAAAGCGAGGAATTGGTGGGCAAGGCCATGACAGGCATCGCGCGCGACAAATACGAGATCCTCACCAAGTATGGCATGAACTGGAAGACCAACCAGGGCGAGTTTTACTTCGACACCGCCGACAACAACGGCAAGCCCACAAAAGTATACAAATATTCCGGCAAGGCTGCCGTCATCAGCGAATGCGAAGACAGCTTGCGGCGTTTGAAAACCGATTATATCGACCTGTACCAGATCCATTGGGCCGACGCCACCACACCCATATCCGAAACCATGGAAGCCGTGGCCACGCTCATCCGGCAAGGAAAAGTGCGCGCTGCCGGCGTGTGTAACTATGCTGCCGCGCAAGTGGATGAAGCCTTGAAGACCGTGCAGATCGTTTCCAACCAAGTACCGTATAGCCTGGTGAATCGCGGCATTGAAAAAGACCTGGTGCCGCAAGCCTTACAGAAAAAATTGAGCATCATTCCCTACAGCCCGTTGCAACGCGGCTTGCTCACCGGCAAGATCAAGCCCGGCCACGTTTTTGGTCCGGGCGATACACGCGAGAACAACAAATTCTACAAAGATGAAAACATCGCCCGCGTCAACGCGATGTTGGAGACATTGAGGCCCCTCGCCGAAAAACACAAGGCCACATTAACGCAACTCATCATCAACTGGACGACACGACAACCGGCGATGGACTGCGTGTTGGTGGGCGCCCGGGATGAGAAACAAGTGATGGACAATGTCAAGGCCCTGGATTTTGTGTTGAGTGATGAAGCACTGGAAGGAATTAGAAAGGCGGTGAATGCGCTCGTCTTGGTGGATTAGTCAGTGGGCGCATCCATCCTTGGCGCGGCCGACGGCGGCGTCCTCACAACTTTATTCAGGTCCCGGCGCTGAATTTTGCAGATGTGTATAATAATCAAAAAGAAAGTGTAACCATTTCGGGTCGATCGGGTAGTATTTTCATACCAACCGCGAAAGGCCATGATCCGCAATCATTTTAGAGTCGCCCTGAGAAATTTACTTAGACACAAAATGTATAGCCTGATCAACATGGGCGGTCTCGCCGTCGGCATGTCTGTGGCAATCATGATCGGATTATGGGTGTACGACGAAGTGAGCTACAATCGCAGCTACAGCAACCACGATCACATAGCGTTGTTCTATCGTCACAACATCGACCCCTCCGACCCAAAAAAAGCCGTTAGTTGGATCGGCACGCCTCCGCCGGTGGCAAAGATCTTAACGGAAAAATACGGCCACCTTTTCAAACACGTCGCGATCATGTGGTGGGAAACAGACTACCCATTGACGGTTGGAGATCGCAATTTTTTCAAGAAGGGAGAATACATCGATAAATCGGTGATTGACCTGCTTTCTCTGCATATGATCCGCGGAAATGCGGAAAGCATGAACGATCCGAATGCGATCATTATCTCAAGGTCAACCGCCGAGTCAATGTTCGGGGACAAGGATCCGATCAACCAGGTGGTCAGGGTAAGTGCATCGAGGGACGCAACGATCACGGGCGTATACGAAGACATAGCGCCCAACGCCGTGTTTGGCGACATTCAGTTCTTCGGAAATTTTGAGGGACTGAAGAACAGCGTTCCTAATTTAAAAGATAATGAAACAAATTGGGTAAATAACGCTTATCGCATTATCGTTCAAACGGTCGACGATGTCTCGATTGAACAAGCTAGTGCTGCAATCGCCGATCTCTATGTTAAAGATACACCGGAAGGAGTGGCGGAATACTCAAAAAAATATGAGACGCGTGTGTGGTTGAATCCAATGAAGAATTGGTACCTGTATTCAGAATTCAAAGATGGCTATCCCGCCACCGGACGCATCACCTTCGTGTGGTTGTTTGGAATTGTTGGCGCATTCGTGTTGCTGCTCGCCTGTATCAATTTCATGAATTTGAGCACGGCACGCAGCGAAAAACGGGCCCGCGAAGTGGGTGTGCGGAAAGCGATCGGCTCCATGAGATCACAGCTGGTCAATCAATTCCTCAGCGAATCGTTCCTGATTGTTGGGCTGGCGTTCGTAGTGGCGTTGCTTATGGTTTCCTTAGCATTCCCCGCTTTCAATCAGTTGGCAGACAAAAAAATCGCACTGCCCTTTGCAAATGTCTATTTCTGGATAGCGAGTCTTGTCTTCATCATCATCACGGCATTCCTCGCAGGGCTGTATCCTGCTTTTTATCTTTCGTCGTTCGAACCCGTCAAAGTGCTGAAGGGAACATTTCGGGTCGGCAAATTCGCTTCGCTGCCGCGCAAGGCCCTTGTGGTGATCCAGGTTGGTGTTTCGGTGATACTCATCATCGGAACGATCATCGTATATCAACAAATTCAATTCGCGCAGCAGCGCCCGGTTGGTTACGATAGACAAAATTTGATCCGCATCCCTATTCACGATGTGGAATTCGACAAGAACAAGCTCGTCATGAGAGATCAACTGCTTTCGGGTGGCGTGGCAACCGACGTTGCGTTTTCGAGCAGCCCGTTGACGGCCATTTGGGATAACTGGAGCGGATTTAACTGGCGGGGAAAAGATCCCGACACCGATCCGAATTTTGCGGTAACATGGATCGATGAGGAATACGGGAAAACGGTCCAATGGAAAATATTGAAAGGGAGAGATTTCTCGCGCGATCATTCGACAGACGTAAACGGCGTGATCATTAATAAAGCCGCAGCAGATTATCTCGGACTCGAAAATCCTGTTGGTGAAGTGATCTCGAATGGTGGGACGGGACGGGAAATTATCGGAGTGGTGGATGACTTGATCATGGGAAGTCCCTATGAGGCCGTTGGCCCAGGTTTCTATTGGTTGGACAAAAATTTAACCAACAACAGCCTCGGGCAAATGATCGTAAGGCTCGACCCCGGAAAAGGAACAGCTGAAGGGTTGTCGGCCGTGGCAGCAATTTATAAGAGGCTAGTGACTTCGTCGACTTTTGAATACAGTTTCGTAGATGAAGAATATGGAAATAAATTCAAAGGCGAGCAGCGGATCGGTAACCTGGCGTCGGTGTTCGCGGCGCTCGCCATAGGGATCTCGTGCCTGGGGTTGTTTGGATTGTCGTCGTTCATCGCGGAACAAAAGACGAAAGAGATCGGTGTCAGAAAAGTTATCGGCGCGTCGCTCTTGAATATCTGGATGCTGTTATCGAAAGAGTTTGTCGTCCTGGTTGCGATCTCATTGCTGATGGCGATGCCAATAACCTACTATTATCTGAACCAATGGCTGTTAACTTTCCATTATCACACAGCGCTCAAGGGATGGATCTTTATGGCTGCCGGTGCGGCGGTCTTATTGATCACGTTGCTCACCGTAAGCTTTCATGGAGTCAGGGCAGCCACCGCAAATCCGGTAAAGAGCTTGCGAAGCGAGTAAGCCTTCGCTGCGCGTGACATAGTCCACACGTTTCCATGTAGAAAAGAAAACTTTGCTTGATTGGAAAGCAAGCTTGCCGGCAAAGGTTTTGTCCTCCGCTACACGACCTTATTCATGGCCATATACTCCTTGATATGCTGGATGGTCTCCGGCACATCTTTGCTGACCAGTACGTTGTAGCTGCCAATATTTTTGAAAAAACGGATGGTGATCTCATCCTGGTTCAGCAGGATAACTTTTTTCTTTGATTTCAACGCCAGCGCTACTTCCGATGCGGTGCCCGCGGCCATGCCCAACACCACCGTGATGTGGCACGACAACACGCTGATGTAGTTGCGGCCGCTGCCCATGCTGGTAACGATCTTTATTTGTGCATGATCGGAAGAGCCCTTTTCGTTTTCACCCGGCAGGATGCCAATGGTGAGGCCGCCGCCTTCCGTGGCACCTTTTAGTGCGGCATCCATAATGCCAAAGCTTCGGCCGCCCGTGAGCGTGATCCATCCCTGTTTGGCAATGGCTTTGCCCAGGTCGAAGGCCATGATATTTTCGTCGGGCGTGGCATTCTCGCCAGGACCCAGAACACCGATAATTATTTTTGAGGGAGACATAGGAGGCTTTATTCTAAGCAGTGCAATTTAAAGGCAGGCGTCCAGAGTAACAAAAAATTCAACGCTCAATCGTCAAATTCATGGTTACAATCGCTGCACCGGAAGATTTTCTCGTGGGGAAAGAATACTCCGAAGAAGAGCACATTCAGGATGTGCCCTAATTTCAGGTTGTACCGCTGCGGAAAGTCGCGCACAATGTTTTTGGAAAGACACCGTGGGCAGGCATAGCCGCCGTCGTCGTGCACCGACAAGTTTTTTTCTTCCAGGATCTGCTGTGCGCGTTCGGCATCGTTCGCGAAAAGATGGAGCCGGACATTGAAGATCATCAGACTATTGGCCCCCGGGTAAAGGTTCGCCATGTTTTCCTCTGTGAGGAAACAGGGAATGCCATAGGCATCGAGCTTCGCCTTCACAATGTTGGCGTCGATCGCATTGTCGAACTGTTGGAACACGATGATATCGTCAGGGCCGGGCATCATTCAATTTTATAAGCTTCACCACATAACCACCACCGGGCGCCATGTTGATGGTAAGTTTTGAGTTTTTATCCACCAAGGCGTATCCCATACGATAGTCCTCACCGTTTTTGGTGGCATTCGGCCCGTCTTCACACGTAAACGCGCGGTAACGGCCGTTGTTCAAGAACGAAAGGTCGACGGTTATCGTTCGCGGCGTCCAGTCGGTCATGGCCGCCAGGTACCAGTCGTTGTCTTTTCGCCTCGCCATAACCAGGTAGTCGCCCACCTTGGCGGCGGGCACCACCGTATCGTCCCATGTGGTGGGCAGCGAGGCCAGGTAGGTGGTGTAGGCAATCTCGGGCCAGGCATCCGATGGGTTGCCCGAGAAAATTTGCATCGGACTGTCGTAGGCCACAAACATGGCCAGTTGGTGACATCGCGTGCCTTGCGACATCACCATATTGCGCAACGGCCGGAACGTTTCTTGATTGGCATTTTTATAGAACCCCGGCTCATAATCCATCGGCCCACCCACCATGCGGATAAAAGGAATGAGCAGGTCATGTTCCGGCGTGGCTTTTTCACTCCAGATGTTGTATTCCGAACCCAATACGGCTTCCCGTGAAATGGCGTTGGGATAGGTGCGCTCAAAGCCGGCACCCTTGAAGGCACCGTGAAACATGATCATGATCTTGTGCCGCGCCGCCGCCTCGGCCATACGTTGGTAGAAAGCGACCGTCTTTTGATCGTCGCGATCCATAAAATCGGTGAGGATCAATTTTACATCCAGTCGATGAAACATGGCCATCGCTTCTTCGAGTTGGCGGTCCAGCGTCATGGCCAACGTCCACAGCATGATGTGGATATTTTTTGTTTTGGCATATGCGGCAACGGCTTCCAGGTCGAGACCCGGTGTGATCTGGAGCATGTCATTGTTGTCGGACCAGCCCGCATCCAGCATCACATACTGCATCCCAAACCGGCTGGCAAAGTCAATGTAGTGTTTGTAGGTGGCGGTGTTGATGCCTGTTTTGAAATCCACACCGCGCAAGTTTGCACCACAGATCCATTCGTCGGTGCCGATCCCGGGTGTTACCCACGACCAGTCCGCTTGCCTGGGTGGTGTGGCCAGGCGATAGGGCATGTCGTTCAGCAGCAGGTCGCCGTCTTTTTCGGCCAGGCCGATAATGCGCCAGGGAAAGGAACGTGTGCCTTGTGTTTTGGCGATATAGTTTTTGCGTGCCGTCACGATCCATTGCCGGAACTCCCCTTCCTGGATTTCTTCCTGGGCGGGATAAGGCGCAAAATCACCATGCAAAGCATTTCGTTGTGTGCCGCGCACAAACATGCCGGGGTAGTGAAAGAGATCGGACTCAGTGATCACCACTTTGCGCGCACCTTCATCAACCAAAACCGGATTAAAGGCCAACTGATCGCGTTTGAATTTTGTTAAGGGCTGAACGGTGTAGGGTTCCTCAAAACTGGTATGAAAAATATCGACGTGGTCGCGTTTCTGAACCAGGGGCAGATAGCCTGTGGCATCTTCCGGGAAGCGGAACGTAGCAATTTCTTTTTCCACGATCAAGGAATCTTGGAATGTGGTGGTGAACCGGTAGGCCACGCCATCGTCGTAGGCGCGGAAAACGAGACCGAAGTTTTCACGAAACGAAAGCGTGAGCTCGCGGTAGTGATCGGGAATATTTCTCCGTTTGATGGGCACGGCATTCACGATGGTCTCCTGCACCTGCCGCGTGGTTTGCTTGGTGACATGGCTGTTAACGCCCAGGGGGTGCTGCGACGTGATCAGGGCGATGGGAGAGGGAGCGACGACGGGTGTTCCTTTTACGGCTATGGAATAGTAAACCGAATCCGCCACGCGCACCGTCAGCGTGATGGCTCCGGTGGGAGACCTGAGCGTATAATTTTTCTGGGCTACGGCCGTCGCCGAAAACGCGATGAAGAGAAGTAAAATCCCTGTTGGCCTGCACGCCACAAATCCACATCTTTGCATCCAACAAGATAATGAAAAGCTGCAGATGAAACGACTCATTGTTGACATGGACGATGTCATTGCCGATGCCACCGGCCAGATCCTACACTACTACGAACAGGAATTTGGCGTGCGTGTGCCCCGCGAAAGCCTCAATAACAAAGAAGAGCTGGAAGGCTTCCCCGATCACCACGAAAAGATCCAACAATTTCTTTACCGCGAAAACTTCTTTCGCACCATGACCCCCCACCTCGACAGCCGTGAGGTGATGGCCGAGCTAAATAAGAAGTACGAATTGTTCATCGTGTCGGCGGCCATGGAATTTCCCCAATCCCTTCCCGAAAAGCTGGCGTGGCTGAACGAACATTTCGCGTTCCTCACCTGGAAACAAATTGTTTTCTGCGGCAGCAAAGCGGTGGTACACGGCGACTACATGATCGACGACCTGCCCCATAACTTGGAACGCTTCAACGGCGAAAAATTTATCTACACCGCACCCCACAACATGCACATCCACCGCTACAACCGGTTGAACAGCTGGAAGGAAGTGGGCGACAGGCTGCTTTAGGAGGATTGCTTAATCCAGCCTGACCGAGGTCATGGAAATCGAGCCCATCGTGGTCTTGTCGTTAAAGAACGACAGGGCGTCGTGCTTGTCTTTTACACCCAGCGTGTAGAGCAAGGGCAGGTAATGATCCGGGGTTGGGATGGACAACGCCGCGGCCTTGCCCAGGTCCTGAAAGTTGATGAGCGCCTGATGATTGCCTTCCGAGATCAGTCGTTTGAAAGTCTGGTTCATTTCGTCGGCCCAATCGTAACCGCCATCGGGTTTGTTCCAGTCAAGGATGCGCAGGTTGTGCACCATGTTGCCGCTGCCCATGATGAGCACGCCTTTTTTTCGCAGTGCCGCAAGCTCCGTGGCCAGTTCATAGTGGTATTGCGCGCTTTTGCTATAGTCGATGCTCAATTGGAGCACCGGGATATTGGCCTCCGGATACATGTTCTTCACCACCGACCAACTCCCATGGTCCAGGCCCCAGTCGTGATCCAGTTGAACAGGGGTCTTCCTGATCAGTCCGGCGGCTTCTTCCGCCAGTTTGGGATGGCCGGGTGCCGGGTATTGCACGTCGAACAAGGCCTGAGGGAAACCACCAAAATCGTGGATGGTTTGTGGGTTGGCCATGGCGGTGATGGCTGTGCCGCGCGTAAGCCAGTGCGCCGAGACCACAAGCACGGCCTGCGGTGTCGGGATTTCTTTTCCCATCGCTGCCCAGCGTTGGCTGAACGCATTGTCTTCAATGCCGTTCATCGGACTGCCGTGTCCAACAAAGAGGGCCGGCATCCTTCGATCCTGAGCGGGTAATGTATCGCTGAAATTTTTGAGATCGGTTAGAGCATTCATAACAGAGAGCTACGTGAAGGAAGATAGAAGAAAGTTCCTCCGGTCATGACGACAACGTGATAAGTTTTTTAAGAGCAATGAATCACACCAACAAACTCCGCCCTTCGATAAACCCCTCTCACCATGAAGGGGGAGATTGTGTGATGTGAATTTTTATAGCGAGGAACCGCTTATGATTTTACGAACTCGGCCAGCACTTCAATTTTTACATCGTCACCCACGACGATGCCGCCGGTTTCCGTAAGGGCACTCCAGTTCAAACCGAATTCTTTGCGGTTGATCTTGCCGGTGATTTCAAAAGCAGCAACATCAAAGCTACCGCCAAAGCCCTTCACCGTGCCGTTATATTCTACAGCCAAAGCCACTTCTTTGGTGGTTCCGCGAACGGTCAGATCGCCGTTGAGTTCATAGTTGTTGCCGGATTTCTTTTTGAATGATTTCGATACGAAGGTGATGGCAGGGTGGTTGGCCGCGTCAAAGAAATCGGGCGATTTCAAGTGACCGTCGCGCTGACCGTTTTTCGTGTCGATGCTGTCTACGATAGCTTCGAATGTCACTTTGGCATCGGTGAAATCTTCCTTGTTGCTGTCTACGGTGGCAGAAAAGGTGTTGAAATTTCCAGAGATGGTGGATACCACTAAGTGCTTCACTTTGAATTTCACTTCGGAGTGGTTGGGATCAAGTTTCCAGGTCGACATAAAAAGAGTGTTTAAGTGTTAATAGATTCGTTTGTTATATGTTGTCTTAGCGACAATTGTATATACAACAAATGTAGAACACAGAAGTTCATCACCCGCGAACATTTTTAATTTATTTTTGAATTGTGCGTTTTTAGGCCCCCAAGGCCATTTTTTATATCTTTCCAGCCCCATCACCGCTAAACCCAAGGCCATGCGCTACCCACTTCTCTTTATTATAATGCTTTTGGCCGCCCCGGCATTTGGGCAAGTGATCACCCAGGCGCAGCAAAAGGCCTTGAATGCGTATGTGGACTACGCCAACCAATCGGCGGAGGAAGTGACGGCGGTTGTGAAAAGCATCATGAACTATTATCCTGATGTTCACCGCGAAAAACGGTTCCAAACCCCGCGTTATGTTTGCCCGATCCAGTTGGAGGATTATTATTTAAAGACAGCCCGGGATCTTACCAAATCCATCCCGGCCAAGTATGCCGCCGATCTCACCGCACAACTGAACGCGCTGCGCGACGCTTCCGAACAAATAGATGCCAAATGCAAAGAGCTGGACACCTATCACAAACTGGAAGACTATAAACAAGACAATTTTGAAAAAGCGAACCAGATCATGCTGGCCCTGCAGGACTTGGTAGGACAATACGCAAAGAAACAAAACGATCTGGCCTACGGATTGGAAGTCACCTTTAGAAAACTCAATCGCTTCATCGCTACGAATCCGTATCACAAAACGGATCAGATGATGCTCCAACAGATCGTCCGCGAAAAATCTTTCATCGACGCCTGGACCTTTAATCTGGATGAGTCGGTGCATTCCGGCTGGCCCGTAGATAAACTGGAGAAGAGCATTGTCGATACCGATGCGCAGCTCAAAACATTCAACGCCTACAAGCCCGCCTTGAAGTATCCCGCATCCAGCATGTATCCGTCTTTCCAGGAAGCGATGGGCGATATGCTGGAAGTGAAACGCAACGGGTTGGACGGCTATAATTTCGAAGCCAAGAAATCGGACCGTCACAGCAACCAGGTGTACCTGGACCTGATCAATTACTACAACGGGGTGCTGGTATCGAACTACAACACGTTTATGGACTTTGCGGTGGGCGACTACAACGGACTGAAGGCTTTCAAATATGTCCCGGCGTTTGGCATCCGCGAGCAGCCGAAATCAGACGGCGTCAGCGTAAAGCCTTTCGACGACATCAAGCACACCAATCTGGTTCCTCCAAAACAAAAGGTCGCGATCGGCAAACCGGCGTTTAATGCCCTGAACAACTACATCGATTTTATAAACGAAGGAGAGCGTCAACTGCGGTATATGCAAATGGTGCTGCGAAATCTAAATTCAAGCGCGGCCTACTATGAGACACTCGATGCATTTAGCGGCCATGGCGGCTTGTCGTATGACTATAAAAATTACCAGGTGCCCCTGTCACTCTTTCAAGAAACAGTTTCCGAAAGCGATGCCCTCCCTGCAAACTATGCGAAAGCGTTGAACGACCAGGCGGAGGTGTTGCTCAGCATCCTGAAAGAAATAGATCAGCAAAGCGCCTCACTCCAAGTAGAGGCTTCAGAAAAACAATACGAGAAGGATCACCTCAAACACGTGTTTAGCATTCTCGATAGAAATAAAACCCTGTTCGATATTTTCGATGCCAGGAAAGAGCAGCTGTATAACGACGTGCGTAGTATCTACGAATCCTATCCGCCGGCCGACCCCGCCAGTTCCTGGTACGTTTCCGGCCGGGCGCTGCAAAGCCTCATCGACGCCAACCACGAGCAGCTTTTCAAAGCCAAAGCCCGCTACAAGGGCGACACCAGCGCTCACGTTACGACCACGAAGATCGACCAGCAACTGCGCGACGTACTCGCAAAAGAGTATGCCAACATGAAAGGTATCGAGAAAATCGGGCGCAACAACGGGAATTGTCCCTACACGCCTTACGAGGACATGCCACAATCATCGAAATCTTTCAGCGAGCTACTCACGAAATTCAGACAACCCAAGGGCGGTAACGCCGAACACCCCTATCACGACATGGTCTATCAATACAACGACGCCATCGACGACCTCAACAAGTTCAGTGAATTGTCCAAAGAGATTTTCTTGCTGCGCAGCGTAAAGCAACTGGAATTTTTCGAGGTGACGCACAGCGAGAAAAAAGTGGAAAACAAAACGGCGGATGTCAATGGCGCCGCTGCGGCAGGGACCGTGGCAACCGGCAAGACCACTCCACCGGCCACTCCGCCAGCCACCCCGCCCGCGTCCACTGCGAACACGGCAGCCAAAACCAAGACCACGCCACCCAAAACCAAGGTGCTGCACGACACGATCTACATCGAGAAGCGCGACACCATCTACCTGGGCGCGCCGGGCGAGAACCTGCGTTCGATGGAAGGCTATGCGTCCAACAACATGATCCTGCTGTTGGATGTTTCTGGCTCTATGAATACACCGGAAAAGCTCCCCCTGCTAAAAGCATCCGTACTCGACCTGCTTTCCATGATGCGGCAGGAGGACGAGGTGTCCATCATCGCTTTCTCGGGTAAGCCGAAAGTATTGCTGGAGGGGGCCTCGTTCAAGGAAGACGAAAAGATCAAAAAAGCCATCAACGACTTGAAATCGGCGGGCAAAACCGATGGCAATGCCGGCATAAAGCTGGCCTATAAGGTAGCCGACGATAACTATATCCGCGGCGGCAACAACCGCATCATCCTCGCCACCGACGGCGAATTCGCCCTCAGCGAGGAATCGCTCCAACTGATCGAAAAGTTTTCCAAGGAGGACATCTTTTTATCTGTTTTCAACTTTGGGAAGGGCATGGGCGCTTCCAAAAGCCTGGAGCGATTCGCCACCCTCGGCAAAGGCAACTACGAATACATCTCCAAAGAAAACGTAGATTACAAGCTCATCCGCGAAGCCAAAGCCAAACGAAAAAAGTAAGCCGTAGCGCCCCTTTGCTCGCCGAAGCCTGGCGAAGGCGAGGTGGTTCAAAGTTTTTTCCGAAACCGTTGTAACATCTCCGAAACCTCACCGTCTTGTATTTGAATTTGACCGAATGAACATCGAAGCTTTTCAAAACCGGGTATTACCTGCAAAAAACAAGCTTTTTCGCTTCGCCCTCCGCTTTTTAGGCAATGAGGAAGAAGCCAAAGACGTAGTGCAGGAAGTCTTTATCCGGGTGTGGAATGGCCGCGAACAGATGAACGAAGTGCAGAACTGGGAGGCGTGGTGCATGCGCATCACCAAAAATCTCTCCCTGGACCGCATCCGCACCCTGGCCCGCAAACAGACCCACCCTTTGGAAACCGGCTACGATGTCCGCCAGGAAACTTTGTCACCCCATGAATCAACCGAAATACAGGAGAGCATGAGCCGGGTAAATCAATTTATAGCCGCCCTGCCCGAGAAGCAGCGCCAAGTGATACACCTCCGCGATGTGGAAGGGTATAGCTACAACGAGATCTGCGAGATCCTGGAATTGGACATGAATCAGGTAAAAGTGAACCTGTTCCGAGCACGCAATGCCGTGCGAGAAAAATTGATGAAGATAAACGCGTATGGACTCTAACAAAATAGAAGCACTGCTCCAAAAATACTGGAACTGCGAGACAACGCTCGAAGAAGAGCAGCAGCTGCGCCAGTATTTCCAGCACGAGGCCATCCCCGAACAATGGAAAGAAACGGCGGCCATGTTCCGCTACTTTGAGGAGAACAAAAAAAAATCCCTCAACGACGTAGCGTTCGATAACCGGGTAATGAACACCGTGCAAACGCCCAAGCGTGGTAAGATGGTGAAGTTCTTTTACAACACCATGCGCATCGCCGCCGGTGTAACGGTCCTGCTCACCGCCACGTGGTTCATCCGCAATGAAGTGCGCAAGACCACACCACAGGAAATGGTCGACACCTACGACGACCCGAAGCTGGCCTTCGAAGAAACAAAAAAGGCGTTGCTCATGATCTCGAAAAGTTTTGGAACAGCCGAAACGCAGACGAAGAAAATAAACATGTTCAACGAAGCGCAAGAAGAAATCAAGAAGAAAGATACGAAGCTATAGCGCAGGGCCCTGCACAAATACCTTCAACCGAAAGCAGAAAGAGAAAAACAATCGAAGTTAAAAGGATCAGTAAACAAGGAAATTCAAGATACTATGAAAAAGATAATCGCAGCAGTGGTTTTGATGTTGGTAGCGACAGGCGGATTTGCACAGGATGCCATATCGAAATTCTTTAGTAAATATCAGGCCGACGAAACCTTCAGCCAGGTGACCGTGTCCAGTAAAATGTTCGGGCTCTTCACCAACATGGAAGCCGACACGCCGGAAGACAAGGAAGTGTTGAATGCCATCAGCAAATTGAAAGGCCTGCGCATCCTGGCCAAGGAAGATGCCCGCAACGCCCGCGAACTCTACAAAGAAGCCTTCACCCTCATTCCCATGAAGGATTACGAAGAACTCCTGTCGGTGCGCGACAAAGACAAGGATATGAAATTCCTCATCAAGGAATCGGGCGGAAAGATCTCCGAACTGATCATGATCATGGGCGGCACAAAAGACTTCATGGTCATGACCCTGTTCGGCGAAATAGACCTGAAACAAGTTTCTCGCATCGGCAAAAAAATGAACGTGGAAGGCTTGGAGAAACTCGAGAAAATGAATCAGCCCGACAAATCGGATAAGCAACCCGAAAAGAAGAACTAACCTCAAAATTTCAGGGTCTGCCCCGGGGCATCACGCAACGGGCAGCCCCTGAAATGCATCTGTCAGGTAGATCAAATAAACCCTACACGCTTTATGAAAACCCTCGTAGCTTCTGTTATCCTGACCGCCGTCATCGGCACCAGCCTGGCCCAAAGCAATAGCTTCAACACCTTCCGCGAAAAATTCAGTGGGGAAGAAGACGTTCACCATTTTAGCATCAATGGATTCTTTGCCCGCGCGATCGTACGCCTGGCGACCGAAGATCCTATGAACGAAGCGGTAAAAGAGGTCAAAAATGTCCGCTTCGTCACGGTGCCGAAGGCCGCATTCGAAAAACAAAAAGTGACCGTGAATGGCTTCAAGTACGAGTTGAAAAAGGATGCCTTCGAAGAACTCGCCCATGCCCGGGAACATGGAAAAAATATTACCCTCTATATTCAGTCAACCTTGAAGCACGACAACCGTTACATGGTATTAATAGACGAACCCTATGTAGTAACGCTCGTCGAGTTCAGGGGCAAGGTAGACCCCGATGTCTTGTTAAAGAACGGCCCTTTGTCATTTAATAAACCCCAGTAATTATAACGCCTATGCGCCCGAAGTTTGTAGCCGGTTTGGTTTTTGTAATGATGCTATCCATAGCGTCGCTCTACGGCCAAACCAAGACCACGGAAGCCTTACACAAGCAAAACCAGGCTGCGCTCTCCCTATTCTTTTATAACAACACCTTGCGCATGCTCAACCAAGGCGACGACAAGGATTTTGATGCCCTCATCAAGGACATCGAGAAAATGAAATTTCTCATGATCGAGAAGGGCGCCAGCTTTGGCGCAACCCAATACAAAAAACTCGTTGCCAACTACAAAGCCGAGTCGTTCGAAGAGATCATGACCAGCCGTTATCAGGGAAGGAACTTTGATGTTTTTCTCAAGGAACAAAGCGGCAAAACACAAGGTATGGTCGTGACCGTAAACGACTCCTCCAACCTCTTCGTGCTCGACATCGTGGGCAGCATCGCGCTCGACAAAGTCACCACGCTGTTCAAGCAGTTGGATGAAAGCGCCGACATTGGAAAGAAGATCAGAGACTTCGCGAAAAAGGATTAACTTTCTGTAATCCGACTTTTCCATCGCCGACTTATTCATCAAAATCACGCCATCTTGAAAACAGTTCTCTCCATCAAAGGACTCACCAAAGACTACGGCCGGCTGCGTGCCGTGAACCAGCTCAACCTGGAGGTGCAGCAAGGACAAGTCTTCGGTATGCTGGGCCCCAACGGCAGCGGCAAAACCACCACACTGGGCATGCTCATGGGCGTTACAAATCCCACCGCCGGAGAGTTTACCTGGTTTGGTGAATCGCCGACACACACCCTTCGAAAGAAGATCGGCGCCGTGTTGGAGCACCCGATCTTTTATCCCTATCTCACGGGGCAAAAGAATCTGGAGCTGAACGCCATGGTCAAAGAATGTCCTGCCGACAACATTCCCAAAGTGCTGGACCTGGTAGAGCTCTCCGGAAGGAAAGACGATAAGTATAAAACCTATTCCCTCGGCATGAAGCAGCGCCTGGCGATTGCTTCAGCGTTGTTAAACGAACCCACCGTATTGATCCTGGACGAACCCACCAACGGGCTCGACCCCATGGGCATCGCCGAAATTCGCGAGCTCACCAAGAAGATCGCGGCCAGTGGCAAGACCATCATCCTGGCGAGCCACTTGTTGGATGAAGTGCAGAAAGTATGCACGCACTTTGCCGTCCTCAAGAAAGGCAACCTCATCCACACCGGACCGGTAGACGATGTGGGCCGGGGCGCGGAGACCGTGGAGGTTCAGGCCGACGTGGCCAACCTGAGCGAACTGCTGATGGATTTTTCAGGGACAGCATCGATCAACCGCGAGAATGGATATTTCCAGGTAACGCTACGCGACGAATTTCATGGCAAGGACCTCAATCGCTTTTTGTTCGATAAAGGCGTGGTGGCCAGCCACCTCGTCACGAAGAAGAAGAGCTTGGAGAAAATGTTTTTGGAAATACTTTCAGAACACTAAACGATCATGCTGCTACACCTGCTCAAAATAGATCTCAAGAAGCTCACCAGCTACAGAACCTTCTGGGTTGTGTGCGGCTTGTATTTTATCACGATCGGATTTTCCACGGCCAGTGGCATGGAGTTTTTGAAATGGCTGGCCAGCCTCATCGAAGGCTTCGGACAAAAGATCAACATCGATCGCATTCCCCTGTATCACTTTCCCGACGTGTGGCTGAACTTGGTGTGGTGGAGTGGCTTTTTCAAAATGCTGTTGGGCATCATGACGGTGATCTCGATTACGAATGAGTATACGTATCGCACGCTTCGTCAAAATGTCATCGATGGTTTGAGCCGTTGGGAATTTTTGTTGTCGAAAATCCTGACTAATTTTTTACTGAGCCTGCTCAGTGTAGTACTCATCTTCCTCATCGCCCTGATCACGGGTTTTATCTATACGCCCGAAATCAATTGGAGCTATGTGTTTACCGACCTTGAATTTTACCCGGCCTACCTGCTGGAAGTTTTTTCTTTCCTTTCTTACGCGTTGATGCTGGGCATATTGATCCAGCGTTCGGGACTCACGATCATCTTGTTGTTACTTTCTTATTTACTGGAGTTCATCATTAAGACCAACATCGACGACTATATACCGTGGATACTTCCGTTTTTTCCGATGGAATCCATCAGCGCGCTGATAAAGATGCCGTTATATCGATATGCGTTCCAGGAGATACAAGACTATGTAGATCCCTTGTCTGTTGCGGTTGCATTTGCCTGGATGATCGCGTTCAATTATTTGAGTTACCTGAAATTAAAGCGGTCTGACTTGTAAAACCATTCGTCGCCAAATGCTGCGTACCGCAACATTGCAAAAACGCCCAACCCCGCAATTATTGCCCATATAAGCCCTGTCGACAAGCCGAAGACTTTCGCCGATGAACGATCGGCACCAAAGTTGATTGGGGGTTTCCTTTGCTAAATTGGGAAATCGCAACGCATAGGTAGCCGGTTTCACGCGGTTACAACAGCCGAACGTAACGGATACATGGCGAGATGGGCTTCTCTGTTTGATTCAAAATACCTCTCTTTGACTACATCAAACAGAAACGACTATGAAAACAAGACTACTGCTTTTATTTAGTGTTTCCGTATTACTCTTTGCATGTACTGAAGGAGAAGACAGGGAATCGCCGATGTGGGGCATTGATTTTTCAGAGGTGGCGTCGTCCGGTTTTGCCATAGGCTCCGTTGACAAACAAAACGACGGCAGCAAAATAACATACATCGCCAAAGCCGCCAACGTACAACATGTAAAGGATGATGTCTATTTGCTGACGTATGCTTTTCAGAGCGGCGATCAACTGCAATTGACCATTACAAAAAAGACGGCGGACTATAACTATCACTTCCCCGGCACGGCCACGGAGAACCAAATTATTGTAGCGATGTTCAACGGTGAAACGCTGGACCTGAAAGACAGTGATCTTTCCATCCAACCCCGGACCGAAGAAAACAAACTCTACACGGTAACAAACCTGCACACCACGACCGCCGGCGACTTCAACGGCACCATAGGCCGCGTCCCGCTACTAGAATAACCAACCCCAAGGATCCGCACACACAAATCAGATCGGGAAGGCTAGCCAAAAAAATCGCATGAAAATGTGGGTTGAAGTCTGAAAGATTTCCCGAATCAAAGCCCTGGGCATAAACCGGGGCTATGATTTTTGTGTCGCATCAACACGGAGGGGGTATCGAATTTCGCGGATCGGAAAATACAAAGAGCGCGGGCCCAGCATAAATTGCGCAAACCGTTCACGGTTGCGTTTTTCAATTCAATAACACCGCGAGATCATTTCAAAAACTCTATTGGATTCAAATAAAACATCTTCTTCCATCCCTGCGGCGCTGAATCAATTCTCCAAGGGTAGGGGACCAATGTAACAATAGAATAATGCAAATGCGCCGGCTTCCCTTTTGCATTCCCCGTGGTCCCAACAGCCCCTATGGACGCACCTTGCTGCGCCCATGAAAAAATGTTAGCGTCGATGCGCTGAAGGTGTGCGTAATAATGCAAGCGCCATTTCGGACCAAGGATCAAAACGACATTCCCACCCATCTTAAGTTCCCCCGTGTAGATCACCCATCCACCCGTTGCTGAGCCTACTGTCGTTCCCTCCCTCGCAAAAATGTCGACGCCTTTGTGTGTGCCTGATTTTTCCCACGGATAATACCAAAACGATTTGGGATGATAACTCTTGCGGTCTGCTCCGGCCACGGGGTTCACGATGTGCTGAGGGTACCAAAAACCCACGGCGACAATCGCTAGGACCATAAACCCAAATACTTTCCTTTTTGAATATTTCATGAGGTATTATTGTGCGCGCGAATACGAATTTCCATCCGTCATAAAACTTTCCCGCATAAATTCTTCGGCCCGTTTGTTCACAATCGGCAACTTATCCATCCACGCGACTTCCACGGCATACACACCAAAGTCTTCGGTCACTTTTCCTTTAATGGAATAAAAGCCACGTCCCCGGAAGGGAAACTTACGTGCGCTCTCCGGAAAATGCACCGTGTCAAAAACTTCCCCGCGCTCGTCAAAGAACGTTCCGAAAAACATCGACTGCTGGGTTTTCATCGTACTGGCGTCTTTTGTTGTCACCACATAGCCGACAATATGGACCTGTTTATTTTTTTTATTTTTCAGATCACGCGCAAAGGTGTCACCGCGCTCTGGCGACGCGATGAGCAGGAAGGGGTTACACAGGGGGAACCCCAGCAACTCGATCTCATCAAAGGCATCTTCCAGCGGATTGCGTTGCAATACGGGCAAGGGGTAATCCTTTGGCTCCGTGTCAAATAAGTCTACCGTTGTCTTGTTGCGCTGTTTGGCATTGCCGAAATGCAACATGGCCTCCCACAACAAGCGCTGTTTGCTCTTTCCGGTAAAACGGAACGATCCCAACCGGATAAGAATCCGGATTTGCTCCAGTCCTAACGCTATCCGTCGCAGGAAATTATCCAGGCTCTTATATTCACCGCCCCGTAACCGTTCTTCCGGAATTTCCTTTGCGATCTTCGACTCAAGGCTCTTCAAATGAACAAAGCCGATAAAGATGGACGTGCCATGGATCGTGGTGAGGTATTCGCTCCGGTTCACACAGGGGGCCTCAATTTCAGCACCCTGCATACGCGCCTCGTGAAAATAAAATTCGGTGCGATAGAATCCGCCAAAATTATTGATGACCCCCACCATAAATTCCAGTGGGTAGTGTGCCTTCAGATAAAGACTTTGATAGCTCTCCACCGCGTAGCTGGCGGAGTGCCCCTTGGCAAATGAATAACCGGAGAAACTTTCGATCTCAAACCAAACGCGGTCGGTCACATGCTGCGCATAGCCACGCTCGCGGCAGTTCTCAAAAAAGCGCTCGCGCACACGCTGAAACTCTTCCCGCGAACGGTATTTACCCGACATGCCACGACGGAGCACGTCCGCTTCGGTCAACGTGAGTCCGGCAAAATGGTGGGCTACTTTGATCACGTCTTCCTGGTATACCATCACGCCATAGGTCTCGGCCATCAACTCGTCCATCTTCGGGTGAATGGATTCGTAGGTGCCGCCGTTCTGTGTCATATGAAAGCGCTCGATGTATGCTCGCATCATCCCCGAACTGGCCACGCCCGGCCGGATAATGGAACTGGCCGCTACCAGCGTGAGATAGTCCGAACACCGCAGTTTCTCCAGGAGCATGCGCATGGCCGGCGACTCCACATAAAAACATCCCATGGCCTTGCTGTTGCGCAGCAGGTCCTTCACTTTCTCGTCTTCCTTGAACACATGGAAGCGATGAATGTCCACGTCAATCCCGCGATTCTGCTTCACGTGCTTCACGGTCTCTTTCAAATGTCCAAGCCCGCGCTGGCTCAGAATGTCGAATTTGTAGATGCCCAGGTCTTCGGCGTTGTGCATTTCAAAATGCGATACGGGATATCCCTTGGGAGGAAGCTCGGTGGCCGTATAGGCATAAATGGGTTTTTCCGTGATGAGTACGCCGCCGGCATGAATGGAAATGTTGGCGGGCAGTCCCTTCTTCACGATATGGCTGGCGTATTTGAAAATGAGCTCCGTGATCTGGTCACGGCTTTTGAAGTGATGGGGCTCCTCCACCAAGGCGTCGATTTCTTCTTTGGGCAAGCCAAACACTTTTCCCAGCTCGCGCAAAATAGAGCGATACTTATACGTGGTGTGTGTGCCCAGCAGGCAAACGTGGTCCGTTCCGTAGGTATCAAAAATATAGCGATAGATGTCATCGCGGTTGTCCCACGCAAAGTCGATGTCGAAGTCGGGAGGGGAGGTGCGCTCTTCGTTGAGGAAGCGTTCAAAATAAAGATTCAGGTCGATAGGGTCCACGTTGGTAATGCCCAGACAATAGGCGACCACGCTGTTGGCCCCGCTGCCACGTCCGACAAAGTCGTATCCCTGTTGTTTGGCAAAGACGATGAGGCGGTAGGTAACAAGATAGTACGAGCAGAAGTTTTTATGACGGATGATCCGCAGCTCCCGGTTGACGCGTTCGGTCAGCTCATTCAACGCTTCTTGCTGCGTGCAGTGGGCGTAGCGCGTGGCAAATCCTTTCCAGGTTTCACTTTCCAGGATGCGCCAATCTTCTTCCGGCGATCCGTAGATATGTTTTTTGTTTTTATCTTCCTTGAGTGTAAAGTCCAAATGGCATTTCGCAAGCAAGTCTTCCGTGTTTTTGATCACGTCCGGATAGCGCTTGAATGTATAGGCCAGTACTTCTTCCGGCATCATGATCTCATCTTCGTGCGCCAACAGGTGTTTGGGAAACTTGCTCAGCAACGTGTTGTCGCTGATGGCACGCAACAGGCGGTGAATATTATAATCCGTTTTGCTGGCAAACGTAACGGGGTGAAGGACAACAAACTTAGTTTTATACCCGGCATAGGGAGCATACAGGGCAAATTGATTCAACTCATGTTTTCGTATACCGATGTATTCATGACCGCGAAGCTGTTCGGGCTCCACCTTCTGAAAAGGGTAGATGACAAAAACGTTGTCGAAGTCAGGGGCCCGTCCGGGAAAGGGTTTGGCCTCACGATGGTAGCGCGACAGGAAGCGGTTGATCGCTTCAAAACCGGCGTTATTTTTTGCGATGGCGATATACTGGAGGTCGTTGCCATTTCTAAATTCCACGCCCACAACAACCTCCAAGGCGTGTGT